>Ga0308404_1000084_pt1 | contig 29610 bp, 39 predicted proteins | sample HotsprSampleOSM4_FD_203475 | JGI IMG/M metagenome (GOLD analysis project Ga0308404, IMG submission 203475) | Hot spring phototrophic mat microbial communities from Octopus Spring, Yellowstone National Park, Wyoming, United States - 20060914_OS-M4 ...
TTACCCGCGTACAGCCCGGCAATAACGCCTGAGTGCGACATCTCCTACCCTCCTAACTCGACGGCGCGCGGATGAGGTGCGCAAAGCGCGTCGTCATCGCAACGCCCTCATACGCCCGCTCGCCGTACTTGATAACGTCCACTATTCCACTCACGTTGAGCAATTGCACATCGCCGCGAACATACCACGCGAAGCGCAGTCGCGCAACGTAGTCTTCGATGTAGTCCGCCAGCGCCGCCGCCGTATCCGCAACGCCGCGCCCCATCCCGACATCACGCACGAGCAGGAGATCGTCGATCTCCCACACCGCGCGCGTTGCGCGCGTTGGAGTGTAGACGCCCCCCTCAACCAGCCGCAACCCGCCGAGCGTCGGAATAATCCGCACCGGCAACTGCGCCGCGTCTGACCAGTTCGGTTGCGTCGATAGTCGCCGGACGGGAACGACGGCGCTGTTGTACTGCACCGCCAGCCCCGCCAGCAACTCGATGATGTCGGTGACTGCGCTATACGACATCGCGGTATCGCTCCAGTATCAACCGCACATCGTCCGGCAGCGCCGACGGCAGCAGCACCAAACCGCCGTCCGCCACCGTCGGGCGATCCGGGTCGTTCGCCGTCCCCCGCTGTCGGTACATCCACGCCGCCAGCCGGATCGTCGCGTGCACAATATCGGCGGGCGGGGCGATGCTGTAGCCCCAGCGCGCGGTTATCGTCGCTTGCTGCGACGCGCCGCACCAGCGCTTGCCCCGCCGCGCGAGGACGGTGTACGGCGCGTCGGGCGGGTGCGTGTCGATCTCCGTCGACGGGATCGCATCACCGTCGCCGTCGGTCGCGCCGACCAGTTGCGCGATGTAGACGCCGGACGGCAGCAGCAGATAATCCCGCCGCAACTGCGCGTCCCACAGCATCACCTCGCGTCCAAATGTTCGAGATGTCGCCGCCGGCGCAGTGAAGGTTTTGCGCGTCATCTGGTCGATCACCGCGGTTGCGCGCACGAGCAGATCGGTTAGCAGCGCGTCATCAACAGTTGTTGTGACGCTAAGGTATTCCCTCAACTGCGCCAACGTCGCGTACATCCGTCACCTCACAGCACGCGCGTCCAGTCGGTCGGCAGCGTCGCAGGAACGTCACGCGCCGGGAACGCCGAAATCTCAATCGCAATCTGCGCCGTTCCCGTTCCGGCGATGCGTACAAACATATGCGATGCGTGTGTTTTCGCTGCATATGCCTCCGCGCCGGTAACGAAAATCTCGTAGGTGCGGTTAGACGCCAGCGATGCGATTGTCTTATCCGTCAACTGCGCCGAGTTGTTTGTGTTGTTTGTGTCGTTGACGTGCACTTGCAACGACGCGGAACCGGTCACCGTCCCGGTGTGCGCAACGATGCGCACCGCCTGCGCGTTTGCGATACTGATAACCGACGTGTCCGTTCCGGAAGCCGCTGCGTTGAAGTAGCGCAGCAGCGGCTGAATGGTCTCCTGAACAAGCATCGTCTATTCCCTCCTTCAGCGCCGCCACAACAAACATACTGTGACAGCGCCCGTTGTGTGTTCAGCCGTTGATCCGTACCCCGTCACCGTCACAACACCCGCTTCTCTTTTAATTAAAGGATGTGTTGTGACAGCGCCCGACTGTTGTGACGCCCGCGCCCGGCGCGGGCTGGTCATCAGCAGTGTCACAACACAGCATCTTCTTTTATCTATATGCAGTGTTGTGACAGTCCGCCTCACCCAAACGTAGTACTCCTTCACCGCCGGTGTCATCAGCAGTGTCACAACACAGCATCTTCTTTTATCTATATGCAGTGTTGTGACACCCCGCCTATTACGTACCAGCCGCAATCTCGACGAACGGGCTGACGGTGTTCGTACCCGCGCCGTCCGCCAAAATCAGCGGTGCGTTGATGAGCGGCGCGCCGTCGATCCGCACGCCGAACAACCAGACCGACTGACGCTTCAAAAAGCGCACGTGCTCGCTGAAGGCGACGCTGAACGACGCGCGCTCCACCATCGCGTAGTACGACAAATCCGCCAGCACCAGCGATCCGGCTTCGGCGACGGCGGGCAAGTGCTCGCTGTACGCAATCGGGATGCCTGCGAGGGTATCGCCGTACACCAACGACTGCCCGTTGACGGTATAGAGCAGCGTATCGCCCAGCCGCGTCGCCATCAAGCGCGCCCTCCAGAACGGATGGGCGATCCACACCGCGGTTGCGCTGCCGGGCAGCAGGCGCTGGATCATCGCCAGAACGGTGTCGGTGTCCCGCTCAACCTGCGTGCCTGTGGTGGAGCGGGCGACGCTGATCGTCGCGGGATGCCCCACAATCCCGCGCGGCTGTCCGACGCCGGTGCCGCGCAGCATCACCCGCGCTCTCAGCACCGCGTAGGCGCGTCCGAACAGTGTAACAAGCGTGTCCTCAAGCGCCTGCGGCGCGTCGGTGATGAGTTCGGTCGCTGCCGCAACGTAGGCGTCTGCCGCGTGCGGGCGGAAGATGCGCTGCTCGAAGCGCGGTTCGCTTTCCGCAACGTCTGCGCTCTGCTCACGCCAGACCAGCCGCACCCCGCCCACCAGCGCGCTGCTCTCGACGTTCGGCGCTTGGTCTTGCTCCAGCACCGGCAGCGCCAGTTCCGCCGCGTTGGTGCGCAGCATCAACGGACCGCGACCGGCGGCGACGAGTTGATCAAACAGCATCGGCGCGCCGACGGCGCGGATGCGTTCCTCGAACTGGGTGGGCACCAGAAAGCCGCCGCTTGCGCCGGTCGTCTCGTCTAGCGCTTTCGCGCTCTTGTAGACCGCGCGCAGACGCTGAACGTCGTTGGTTGCTACGCACTTCAAGAAGTCGCCGAACGATACGCCTTCGCCTTCCGAAGTGGTTGCGGTTGTCGCCACGCCGACGCTCTGCGCCTTCACCGCCGCCGCCACCTCGTCACGCAGCCGCGCGGCGATCTCGGCGGCGAGTTCCGACTGGTTCATTACGATTTCCGTCATCTTCTCCTTCTCCTCCTTCACTTGATGACTAACCGATAGACGTTTCGTAGCATTGTACGCGGCTCTGCGGGCGTCGGCGTGATGCTCGCATCCAGCCCCAGCAGCCAGCGTTTGATAAACATAGCCTTCCCCGCCGGTTGGCGCACCACGAGGTGTGCAGCCGTCCCGCTCGACCAGCCCATCTCCGGCGCGATCTGGGCGAGGTAGCGGTATTTCGCGTCGAGCAGCCCGCGGATAATTACGCCCTCATCTGTCAGTTCCAGCGCGCCGTAGCCAATCGGCTCTTCGATGAGAATAACCCCGCTCGCCGTTTTCACCGGCTGCGCGTGGTTGAGCCAGATCGGAGTTTCGCGCAGTCGCCCGAAATCGGTTTCTCGCGTGAAGAACTCATTTTCGAGGTCGGTTGCGTCGGGACTGCCGAACACCACCAGCAACCCCTCAACGTCGCCGCTCTCGACCGCCTTCAGCGCCGCGCCGGGCGCGGTCTGCCACTCCATCTCCTCACCTCCCCTTCAGCACCGCGATTGCTTCCTTCTTCGCCGCTTCCGCCGCATCGCGCACCGACGCCCAGCGCCCGCGGTGAACGCGGGCTTGGGGCATTCCGTACACGTACCGAGCATACGACGCGGTGTTCTCGACGATCCGCGACGTTTTCGACAGTTTCTTGATCCGCAACTTCTGCCGCAGATTGCCCGTCCGCCGGTAGCGTGAACCCGCTGGCGGGGGCGGATAGATTTGCATCATACCGTGCGCAGCGGTCGCGCCCGCGTCAAGCGCGGCTTCGATCCGCGCCGAACGCGGCAGCAGTTTGCGCAATGCGTTATCCAGATCGACAGAGACGCTAACCTGCATTTACCCGCTCCAGTCTGACGCCGCACCGACAGCGCGGGTGCGCGGGCGGTCCGGAACGCCCGCCCCACTCGTCCTCACGCTTGCCGTGCAATGCGCCGCATATCGGGCAGACGCGCTCATCATTCGCGGTCTCCCAAATCATCACGTACTCCAGATTATGCTCAGCGCGCAGCCCGTCGCGATACGCCCGCACGCCAGCAGCAGCCGCTTCAGTCGCGGCGGTGATGGCGACGGTCTCGGCGCGCTTCGCGCCGACGACCGGTTCGATCATTGCAACGAGTTCGGCGCGATCCGCGCCCGGCATCCGTCGCCACGCCGCGACCGCGCGGGCGATGTAGTCGCGCGTGTACGGATAGAGCAATTCTTCCACCTGGCGGCGCGTCGCTTCCTCAGCCCAATCCGCCAGCAGCGCATCGACGTTGACGGTTACGCCGATCGCTGCGCGCATCTCGTCTGCGAACAGACGCGCAATCGTCTCGATGTTGCGGCGCATTGCGGGATAGAGCGTCTCGCTGAACATCTGCGCCGTAATCTCGTCTGCGCCGTCGAGCATAACTTGGCGTAATTGCAGAAACGCGCGCCTGAGGTCGCGGTAGAGTTGCACCTCGTGCGGCAGCAGTTCCGGTTCCGCCTCTTTCTTCAGCGCCTTCGCTTCAATCTCTTCCGGTTCCGCACTTGCCGCGCCGTTGACGCCCGCCAGCCGCAACGCCGTTCTTACGTCGAGACCGGCAGCCACCGCCTCCCGCGCTATCGCCAGCCGGTTGCGCAAACGCAGCAGTTCGCGATCCGCGTCATCTTCGACAAACTGTGGGAGGTCAAGCCGCGCCCGCGCTTCGTTCAGTGTGAGCACCGGCTGTCCGGTGAGGCGCTGGATCGCTTCCGCCTTCTCCAACTCCTCATTCTGCACGGCGTCGATCCGCGCCTCGTTGCAGCGTAACATCTGATTGTACGCCGCGAAGTGCGGTTGCAGCGTCGCCGCGACCTCGCGCGCGCGGGCGAGGATTGTCAGAAGAATGAACGTCTGGTAATCGCGCCGCGCGGTCGCGTAGTTGCTCGCGCTGCTGAAGACAACCGACATCGGCACTTGAAACGCGGTGAGCATCAGTTCCGCCGCGCGCTGGAGCAGTTCCGGCTGCACCGCGTCGGAGAGCGTATCCCCCAGCGTGACGGTTTTGATCTCGCTCGACAGCGCGAGGTGCCGGAACGCATTGCGGATGCCGCTGACGAGTTGGCGCAGCCACTGCTCAAAGCGCGACCGCTCGGCGTCGGTGGGGCGCTGGGCGAACATCCACACCGTCGGGCGCACAGCGCCGCGCTCGAAGTACGCCGTCTGGTACCTCTCCGCCGCGAGCAAAGCGCGGGCTTGGGTCAGCGCCGTCGTCACCAGCCCGACGCCGGGTTCGACTTCGCTTCTTACAGACGGTTCCCAGAGGTGCAGTAGTTCCGTCTCCGGCTCTAACCGGATTTCAGTATTGTTCGCGCGGCGGACAAACCCGACCAACCCGCGTTTCGCGTCGGTGATCGGAGTGATGGTACGCGGGTGCAGACGACGGAGACCAAGCGGCGCTGTCGGATCGCGTAGCAGATACGCCGCGCCGTACAGACACAGATCGATCTCAATTCCGCGAATGAGCGCCGCCAGTCGCTCTGCGTCGAACGCCACCAGTGTACCGCGCCGTGTGACTATCTCCCACGGCAGCGACGCGAGGGCGTTGGCGCGCAACGTCACCGCCGTCCGCACCACCGCGACGCGCTCATACGCCGTCTCGACATCAACCGCGTCGCCGTCGCCGAATACGCCCGTCCACGCGGACGGAAGGAAATCCTCCAGATTGAGCGCTTTGATGTCGTAGCGCTCAGTCGGCGACAACACGAGTTGTGCAGTCGTTCTAGACATCAAACAGCACCTCTGCGCTTCGCGACGCGCCCCACACCGCCAGCGCGAGCGCAATTACTCCGTCGTCGTGGCATCCTTCCGGCGCGCTGTAGCGGGCGCGACCGGACGCGCCGATCTCGACGCTGAACATCTCCAGCTCGCTGAGCAGCCAGTCCAGCGCGGGCAGCGTAATCGTTCGCTGCTCCAGCGCCAGCGCGAGGGTGTCAATCAGCAGCGGCTTGCTAGCGATTGTCGTTGTAAATGCCTGCACCGGCAGCCCGGCGCGCTGCAACTCTTCGATGTTCGGCGCGCCGATGCTGTTCGCTTCCGCGATCACCGCGCCGCACCCGTTCCGCTGCCAGAACGCCAGCAGCGCGCGGCGCTGCGTTGCGAAATCGACATCGACGAGACGCTCAACGTCAACGACGCACCGCGTTTGCGGATCGAGCGCCGCGAATACCGTTGCGTCCTCGTACCGTCCCCAGTCCACGCCGATCACCGTCGGCTCGTCGCTGCGGACGATCTCGCCGACACAACTACGAACGTTGCGGAACACCGCGCCGCCGTCGTCGAGGAACTCGGCATCCAACTCTTGGCGCGCCGCGCGTTCGGTCATCGCGGACCGCAGCAGCGCGATGTCCGCCGGATCGAGACGCGGGTTGTCACTCGTTGAACGTCGCACCGTCGCCCAGCGCGGATCGTCAAGCGCGGTTTGGTGGATGCGCCAGAAGTCGCCGCGTCCTTTTGGCGTTCCGGCGAGGATCGCTCTGCCGCGCCGGTCGAGCAGCGCGGGGATCAGATTTTCGCGCCAGATGGTCTCTAGGTTTCTGACCAATCCCGCCTCATCCACAACGATCAGATCGTACCCGCGTGACCGCCCCGCGTCCTCGTTGTCCAACGACCAGAACTCAACGCGCCCGCCTGTGGTTGTATCAATCCGCCGCTCTGCTTTGTGTTCATCAGCAACCGGCGCGCGCAGCACGCGCCGCACTTGTTCCCACACCGGCAGCATCAACTTGTACGTCGGCGCAAAATACCCGACCGTCTGCCGCTGCACCAACGCCGCCTCAACGAGCATTCGCGCCAGCAGATGTGACTTCCCCCACCGCCGTCCGGCGCGAAGATGCACAAACCGCGCGCTGCGGGTCTGTTCCGCAACCGTGCGCTGGTCGGCGTGGAGGTGTGGAAGTCGAACCTCATACCGTTTTGACGAACGCCGCCTCATCGATGATCACCAGTACGCTCTGATCGGCGTTCGGGGTCTCATCGAACTGCGACAGAAACAGCCGCGCGGCGGCAACGCGCGCGCTTGACGGCTCGTTGTCATTGACAACGATCATAAACAACGCACGCAACACAGCGGCGCGGGCTTCTTCTGTCAGCAGTTCGTCAATCGTCATTTGTAGTTGCGATAGTACTTCCGAGCGATAGCCTCAGCCTCGGCTTCAGTCAGCGGAATGTGGTACGAAACGACATACCCGAAGATGACCGCCAGCGCCGCCTGAACCTCAGCCGGCAGATCGATCCCCGCGAACTCGCGCAGCGCCCAGGTGAGAATGATGACAGTCGCGGCAGCGAGCGCGCCAAAGGTCACCTTGTCCAACGGTTGCGAAAAGGGAAGATTCACGTGATGCCCTCCTACTCCTCTCTCTGCGGGGCGTTATTCACCCCTCCATTCTCATTATACCGGAAACGCGCCGCGTTTTTGTACGCCAGATCGCGGCGGCGCGCGGGTGTCACAACACGCTATAGAAATAAAAGAAGATGATGTGCTGTGACGCTGCTGATGGAATAACAGCGGGCGGGCGTCGCAGCGGGAATTGCGGGGAAAACAAACCCCCGCACCTGTGCGGCGCGGGGTGCTAGGGGGAGTTGTTAGCTAGATGAGGTTCATCTTTTGAAGCACCGGGCGGAAACCGCGCTGCGCCGCCTCATCGAGGTCGGCGTACTCGAACAACGACGCGCGGTCGATCTCTCCGGGAACGTCCGCCCGGTCGTAGACGTGGACGAGTATTTTACCGTCCGCTTTTCGGTATACGCGGTAGAGAAGACTTCGCCGTTCTCCTCTATCCACGTACTCACCGAGCCTCTCGGCTAGGATTTCAAGGATCGTGTGTTCCTTGTGTTCTTCACCAACCCAAAGTTCGTATCTTGGTAGTGTGCGTCGCATTGTGGTCCTCCTGTGAGTGATTGATTACTGTGTCTCTATCATACCGCACAGACGGCGAGTTGTCAAGGGTGAGTTTGATGGCGACTGTGAGCCGCCGGGCGCGGTGTCACAACGCCTGCTTCTCTTTTATTTCTATAGAGTGTTGTGACGCTGCTGAACAAACAGAAACCCCGCCGGCGTCGGCGGGGTGTGGGGACAGCGGGGAGGAACTACTCGTTTCTCAGCGCGTACTCTATCCACCCGCGCCCGCTCGCACGCGCTTCGTCGAGCGAGTTGTAGCGTTCATAATAGTAGTACGTCCGCGGGTCAGGCGTCGCGTCTGGGTAGGGGTCAACTTCCCACTCAATTTCTTGAACGTAGATCGTCCCGTCCTCGCACTCGAAGACAAGGATGAAGCCGCCGTTCGTTGTATGGGGGTTCCACGCCCGCCCGTTGTCCCAAGTGTAGGGACGACCAAGCGGGCGCGCTTTGATGCGCAATCTTTCGTAGTCCGCAACCCCGTCCTTCGTGACGGGTCCGTTGATGATCGTAACGTCTTGATACATCTTTATCTCCTTTGACTACTCGCCGCGCCGCGCGTCCTCGCGCCTTAGTTGTTCGACCAGTCGGCGTGCGTCCTCGACGTACGCGCGCCAGCCGACCGGCTCGCCGCGGTATTCGACCGCGTAGTCGCGCGTCTCGCGGTCGAAGATGATTTTGAAATCATCACCGGAGTCAATAACGATTTCGCGCACTGGGCGCGGGGCTGGGGCTGAACGTCGCTTGGGCATTGGAGCACTCCTTTCTGATGATCGACTACGCGCTCATTATACCACGCGCGCGCCGGTCTGTCAACCCCACAAAAATCGCGGGAAAATCTCGAAAATTGGGTATTGACAACCAGCGCGGGGTGTGGTATAGTATAACTGTAATCGATAAGAACTTAGTCCCAAGGAGGAACCTAAAATGCAGACCTATCGCGTGTGGGAAGGAACTCGAACCTGGCTGCCTGGTGACACAAGCGAGTACACAGAAACCGAAATACTCGCCGATGAATTAGGCTGGTTCGAGGACGTGAATCCAGATGGTTACTCCGGTACGGCGTACTACGTCTACAGGACGGAGAGTGGAGAAATTATCATCAACGTTGTGAATAAAAACTACGGTATCGGTGAACCTAGCCGCGCCGTAATCTACCGGTTCAGCAGCCTCGAAGAGGCGGCACGGAGCGAGCAGCGATACGCACTTTCAGAACTGCGCCTCATCTAATCAACGAACCCGACCCGAACCCCCGCGCCTCACAAGCGCGGGGTTTTCTTTTCCCCGCCGTCGCCAAGCCCGCGAATTGTTGTCACAACACGCTGTATAAATAAAAGAGAATGATGTGTTGTGACACTGCTGAACAAACAGAAACCGCCAGGCGCGCGCCTGGCGGTTGTATAAAAACGTCTTACTGGCAGGTATGCAGCACAGTTGCTATGATCAGCGCCGCGAGTGCGCCAACGGGATTGTCACCCTCCGCGTCAATGAATGTAAGACGATCCCGGCGCACCTCCGCCTCCGCCACCCACCAGTTTCCTTCACCGCCGAGCGCCACGCGCTCAGCCTTCAGCACTTTGAACATTGCCGAAACGTAGCGCACGGCTACGCTTCGGTACAAAGGGGCGACAAACGTATCATCAAGAACGTCGGCTAACTGGCGGTCAAATGCAGCGCCGTTGCATAAAACGAAGTAACCGCCGTCTCGCTGTTCGATCAAGAGCTTGTTCATACGTCCTCCTAGCGCTGTGTCTCGTTGTGTTTGACAAACGGTGTTACCGCAAACGTATAACCCCACTGATCGCCGAACGCCAGCCAGCCTTTGGCGTTCCGGCGGACGCTTAGGCGGGAGTTCTTCCCGAACAGCCGCAACCCGCGCCGCAACTGGGCGACGCTATACCAATGCGTGTCGTTGTCCGCCTTCGGGCGAAAGAGTTCACCGCCGTTGCGCGGGTCATTTACCAGCGCAACGTAGTCCTTCGCGCTGGCTTCTTTGACCGTCTTCAGTCGGGGGTTCTCAACGATCTGCTGCCAACCCCGGCTCTCGTCTGTCAGCACCGCAAGCATCCGCTTGACCGGCGTTTGTGGACAATAGAACTCAAGTGTGACCTCTCGATACGCGCCCGCCGCCTCTGCGCCAAGCTGCTCGTCGTACCGCGTGGTCTGCGCGGTTACGGTCACGCGGTTCCCAACGACGGCGACGCTTCCGATCCACGTCGCCTCCGCCAGCGCCTCAAGCACCTTCGCGGCTTTCGGCGAGATCGCGCCTTCGCCGCGAAGGAATACTTTGTCGTCGAACTTCTTGGCGACCAGCATTACGCCGTCGGTAGCCATTATCACGCCGTCATCGACGTGAACGCCGGGGTACGGCGTCGCCTGAATGTCGATGGCGACGCGCAGAAAGTTGGAAAGTTCTGTGCTGGGCATAGTGTTCTTCCTTTCTCTGTAAACGTCAACCGTCGCCGTCTACCTCGCCAGCGCCCACACGCAGCGCGCCAGCGCTTCTGAGAGCGTCGCCGCGTCTGTCTCGTACTGCGCAAGCGTGCCCAGTCCTTTGTTCCAGTACGCCGCCTCAACGCGCCAGCCGCCTTCGCGTTGCTCGATCTCGACGCAGACGACGCGCGACAACGCGAACAGCGCGTCGAGCGGCTTGTACGCGGCGGGAGAAACGTCAAGCGCGAATACGTCGATGGCGTCGCTCGCACGAGCGACGCTGATGATGCGGTCGCACTCGCCCGCGTCGGTCAGTACGACGCAGATCGCGTGCGGGTGGCGTTCAAATTGAAGTTTCACCGCTTGTCTCCTCAACAAAAACGAAGGGGCGATCCGGCGAACCGGAGCGCCCCCAAACTGATTACCGACCGTCAACCTCTTCGAGTGTGAGCGTCGGGCGGGGAATGATCCCCGCCTGCTCCAACTCCCACCGGAATGCGTCCGTTGCGTCTTCAATAGATGGGAAAACGAAAACATCTGCGCGAGTTTCCTCGCCCTCCCACCTGCTCCACCTCTCCTGGTGGACGATTATACGCCCATCAGAAGAACGGAAAAATGTTGTCTCTACGCCGCGGGAGTCGTACTCTTCCCAACAGACTCCCAAGCACTCACCGTCAAACTCAACGTACGCGACGGTCTTATATGTATTGCCGCGTACGACGCGCTTGGTTCCTTTCCAGATGTTGATCGTAGCCATAGTTGTTACACTCCCTTCTATCAACGAAATCGATTACGCTCATATCCTACCACACCCCGCGCGAGTTGTCAAGTGGGAAATTCGCGGGAAATTCGCCGAAATTGAGGCTTGACAACCGGCGGGAAGTGCGGTATAGTAGAGACGTAAGCAATAAACACACATCAAGAAAGGACGGCAATCTTATGGCAACAATCTCTATCTGGCGAGGCTACCGACACTGGAACTGGGACGAAGAGAACGATTACGAAGTAGTGACATACGAGGACGCGCGTGAACTCGGCGCTGTTCGGTTCAACGACGAGGAAGCGGACATTCAGTACCGCATCATCGAGTGGGATGAAGGCATTGTTATCTTCTACGTCAAGCGGGAAGGACACTACTGCGAAGCCGAGATTTACGAGTACCCCTCACTTGAAGAAGCGGCTAAGGAGTACCGGTTTGTGTTGAAGAAAGCGGGCGTCATTCAGTAGACGCCCCGCCGCAACCCAGAAGCCCCGTCCGGCAACGGATGGGGTTTCTTATTTCCCCTTGCACTTCCCACAATACCCGTACCGCCGCGCAGCCCCGTACTGCTGCTGCGTCAACGCAGCATCGCAGCGCGGGCAGCGGTACGCCAGCGCAGCACGCTGCTGCTGATGCTCAGCAGTATGCTGGTGTTGATGCTCAGCAGTATGCTGATGCTGATGCTGCTGAGCATATGCTCCAGCAGCATCAGCACTGTGCTGCTGATGCTGGTGCTGCTGATGCTGCTGATGCTGGTGCTGCTGATGCTGGTGCTGCTGGTGCTGCTGATGCTGATGCTGGTGCTGGTGCTGGAGCATATGCTCAGCAGCATCAGCAGTATGCTGGAGCATATGCTCAGCAGCATCAGCACTGTGCTGAGCATATGCAGCAGTATGCTGCTGATACTGCTGAGCATCAGCAGTATGCTGAGCAGCATCAGCAGTATGCTGCTGCGCACTGCTGTGCAGCAACGTCGCAAGCGTATACGCCAGCGTCGCCAGCGGTGCGCTCTCCAGCACCGACAGCGCCAGCAATAACCAATCGAACGACGCCAGAAACTGCGCCGCGCCGCTCAACCCCGCCGGAACGCGCGCGGCGTAGTCGGCGAGGACGTTGAGCGTGATCGCGGTGAGCACCGCCGCCCGCGCCACGCGCGACGCCAACCGTTGACGCTGCGGATCGGCGAACGCCGCGAACGCCAGCGACAGATACGCCAACTCTATTCCGACCGCCGCCAGCCAACCCGCAGCGTCCCCGCGCGTCGGGGCGAGCGCCCGCTGGACGCCCAGCGCGCTTGGCGCGCTCAGCAGCAGCACTGATAGCGTTGCGAGAATGCGGAACTTCACGAGTACATCTCCTTTACCGTCACAACATCTCTTCTTCTTTTAATTAAGAGAAGTGTTGTGACAGACGCCACTCCCGAACCCGCTAAATGTCGCAGAACCCCTCCTCACAGAAATCCGCTTGCTCTTCCGCCGCGTCCGCGCGCAACACCGCGATCTCGTCTTTCCCCCGCTTCCGCCGCTCATCGTTGATCCGGCGCTCCAGTTCCACCGCCATCTCTCTGAGCGCCGGATACTGTCGGATCAGTTCCGCCTGGCTTCGCGCCGACCGGTACGGACAGAACCAACACGAAGATTTTGGCGGCGTTGCAAGCCCGGCGCGTTCGAGGATCGCGCGGCAGTCGTTGCGGGTAAGACGCTCGTCTACCAGCGGGTAGACGTTTTCGATGCGCGCAGAACCGGAATCGCGCATTCGGTGGAACTCATCAACGCTGATTCCAAGCATCAGCTGTATCTTCTCACGCTTGTACTTCTCGTACAGATAGCGTCTGATCGGCTCGACTTTGTACTGCCGCGTGCACTGACGGCGCAGCATAAACGATCCGTCAGCCGCGCGCCAAGGCGCAGGCGTGAACGCCGGATTCGCTAGCATATCACCGTACAGGTCACGCTGGAGAATTGTGATGTCGTACCGGTGCGTCTCCCGCAGCCAGCGCGCGAAATGCTTGACGTACTCGCGCGTTGCGGGCGACTCTGCGTCCAGCAGATCGACGTGGACGATCTCATCTATCCGCCACCCGCGCTGCATCGCCAATACGACCAGCGCGGTACTCTGCACCCCGCCGCCGTATGAGATGACCGTCCTCATCATCACTCTCCTCGTTCCCCCTCGCCCGCGTCCAGCGCGGGGAGGATGTACGCCTCGGCAACATCAACTCCGTCATCGAGAAGACTTAGACGCAACTGGTGCACCGCAACGCACCCGTCCTCGGTGCGGTAGAGCACACAGCGCTCTACCCACTCGTCCGCGTGCGCTACGGTGACCATACCGAGATACTCGCCGATAAACCGCACCAGATGCGTGCTCTGAAACGTATTCCCCCGCACGCCACGCCAGAGTTCGATCTCCTCCATCTGTTTTCTCCTTTCTGCGTCAATCCTCGCTCTTCAACCGCGCAGCCCGCGCCCAGTCGTCGTTGCGGAACCGCGCACCTAACGCCCGCGCCTGCTCTCGACTGAACCCCGCCCGCTGGAGCGCCGCCAGCGCAGCGAGCAGCGCATCGTCCCCGTCCGTCGGGGACGGATCGATGCCCGTCCCCGCGCTTTCTGAAGCCAAACCAACCCCTTCAATCCGTCCCGGCGCGTCAGAAAGCCTTGGGACGGGGCTAGGGGCGGTTTGCGGCGTCACAAAGCCGCGGGACGGCGCGATGTCGTCCCCGTCCCCGCGCTCAGAAAACCCCCCAAAATCCCCGATTTCGGCGCTTTTTGCGGGTTCGGGACGGTTGGGGACGGGGACGGAAGAAACCCGTCCCGGCGCATCAGAAAGCCTTGGGACGGCTCCGCCCCCGTCCCCGGGCATCAGAAAGCCTTGGGACGGTACAATTTCGTCCCCTGGCTCTGTGACGCCTTGGGACGGATCAACCCCCGTCCCCGCGCTTGCTGATGCCAAATCCTCACCCTCGTTCCGTCCCCGCGCATCAGAAAGCGTCGGGACGGGCATCTGCGCATCAGTTGTCACAACATCTGCTTCTCTTTTATTTATACGCGGTGTTGTGACAGCGCTGAACAACAACGTCTCCAGCAGCGCCGCGTCGTTGCGCGCGTTGATAAGCGCGTCGAAGTCTCCGACCAACGCGGGCGTGCGGACGAGAAACTGCTCGTTGTTGTGTCGCACAACGAATAACCCGCGCTCGCCGGGCGGCGGCGGCAGTTGCGACGGTCGGTACAGCAGCGCTTTCGGATCGCGCACCCCCAGCGCCGGCGCGTCCTGACTTCCGTCCACCAGCGCGCCGGCGATGAGGGTTGATAGGTTCATTCGCCACTCCAGCCGCTTGCCGGTTGGGGTTTGCATCGAGACGATCACCCGAATACCCAACGCCCGCGCCTTGCTCACCAGCGCGATGAGCAGTCGTTCCGTCTCGTCAACGACATCGATGATGTCCGTCGCCAGTACGATCAGCAGCGGCAGCGGGTCGGGCGCGGTCTGGTTGTACTCCTCGACGCTGCGCACCCCGGCGCTCAACAGCAGCCCAAACCGGCGCTTTGCTTCCTCGTTGATTGCCGCGATTGCGCTCAGTATCCGCTGCTGCCCCTCGTCGCCGTAACCGCCCGCCGGTGGGAACAGCATCTGCGGCAGCCGCGCGAGGTTCGGCGTCAGCCAGTCGCCCTTGCCGTCGAGGATCGCCCAGCGCACCGCCGTCTCGTTGAGCAACGCCGCGAACCACAGCCGCAGCAGGTGATCCTTCCCGCAGCCGCTCGTGCCGTACAGCCCGATGTGCAGCGCGTCGCTGCCGAAATCCAGCCAGCGGAAGCGTCCGGTCTGGTCGCGCCCCAGCGGAACCGCGAACCGCGCCGGGCGCGGGTCGGCGGGGTTGAACAGCGACGGAAAAGGAAGCGTCACAACACTTGCTTCTCTTTTATTTATATGAGGTGTTGTGACAGCTGTTGATGTTGTGACAGCTGGCGTTGTGACAGCCGCTGCTGTTGCGACGGCAGCGCCGGGAGTCGGCGCGTCCGCAGTTTCGTCAGGCGTCACAACATCATCTTCTCTTTTATTTATAGACGGTGTTGTGACAGTACGCAGCGCCGTCGGCAGCAAGCCGCGCTGTTCGAGTTGGCGCTCAACCCGATACGCGGCGTCGTTCAGCGCGTGGTAGACACGCGCCGCTGCGTCGCGGTTGGTCGCCGCGAGCAGCGCGAGGAACGCGAAGACGCCGGCAATCGGGTCAACGCTGAACGCCAGCGCGACGCCGAACAGCATCAGAAAGACTGCTTTCCCGCTGACGTTCACCGCCCGCCTCCTCCGCCGCTCGCCGCGCGCACGTTCGCGGCGAGCAGCAGTGTCGTCGCGCCGAAGAGAACCGCGAGAAACTCAAACGCGAACGATGCCGCGAATGTCCAACCGACTTTCACCAACACCGCCGCAGCGCCCTCGATCACATCCGGCAGCGGCGCGAACAGCCCGCTGCGCTGCCAGATGTCGACCAACGCGACGGCTTCGGTGTAATCCGTTACGAGGTCGAAGAAGATGAAGAAGTAGACCATCCACTGCAACATACGGACATCACGCTGCGCCAACTTCGCCGCTGCGATTTCGATAAGCGTCGGCAGAAGCGTCAAGAACACCACGAACAACGTCAACCACTCTGCGCCCGTCGCCAGCACATCATTAGCAATCGGCTGCATAAACCGCCACGTCGGGACGAGATCGTAGCGATACGCCAGCGCGCCAAAGACATACGCCATCACGAAAAAGCAGATCGCAGCGACGCCCGCCGGAAACCCGCGGACGCCGCTTGTCCAATCCGCTGCGCGTTTGAGGTTGTCGCTGAGGTCGAGCGCGCTCAGCAGACCGTCGGCAACGTTGCTGTTGACGAGGGCGAGAATGACGCCCCCGGCGATGATCCAGGCGATGAGGTCATTCATAGAGCGTCCACCCCCTCTTGCCGCGTACCCAGCGCTCAACGAGGTAGGCTCCGTCTGGAGCCTCGCGCCCCGCCACGTAGCCCAACACCCCGTTCAGGTCGTAGATGACGAACGCGCCCGCCGCGCGCACCGCAACGTCGCGCTTCGCGGCGCGTTCAAACCGACCGACCGCGTTCGCCCAATTCTCCAACTCTTGCTCCGGGATTTCCTCAATCTTCCACCACATTTTGCGGTTTCCTTTCTAGTACTTTTGCCAACATCTGTACCGCCGTCTCGTGGACATACCCCCACTTCAGACACACCGCCGCCAGATCGCGGTACGGCTGGCGCAGCCGCTTCGCAGCTGCGTGCAGATCGGAGAGGACGGTCAGTACATCCTCATCGAGACGCCAGCACAACCCCAGATGCGCGTCTGTCGCGTCGGGGTCGGTGTACGTTTCCCCGACCGCCGCGCTCTCGTTGAGCGCCGGGATGTGGTAGCGTAGGAAGTAGCGGATGTACGTCGGTCGGTACCCGACCGTCAGCATCAGTTCTGCGACCGCCTGCGCGTCGTTGCGTAGTTTGTGGCGCGTCCAGCGCAGCAGTCGCGTCTCGTCTCCATCAACGCCGCGCAGCCGCTCGGCGAAGAACGACATCGCGGCGCGCAGATCGTCGTCACGCATCGCCGTCCCCTTTGTTCTTCCCGACGAGTTCATCAAGCACGCGGCGCGGCATCATTACCCACTCGCGGTCAACGCGCGCGCCGTTTTCGGTGCGCGTCGGAACGTCGTCACCGAAAACGAGCACAAAGAGCGGAATACGCTCAAAGCGCGCCGCGCGGTCTATCGTCTGAAGCAGCGCGTCAAGCGTTGGTTTGGTCAACATCTTTCGCCTCGCTTTCACTTCTACCGCAAATCCCGGATTGTCGCCGACAAATCCATCAACCCCGAAGCGCGTGAGGTGTCCCACACGTCCGGTCGAAGTCAAAAGGCGGGAGAGCGACGGATCGCTCACCCGCCCAAACGTGGCTTGCAACGCCTTGACTGCCTCGCGCTCCTTTCTCTTCCAACGCGGATCAGAACGGGACTTCTTCATCTTCTTCTTTCTTCCGGTTGCGCGCCTTACGTACGGGGGCGATGTGGACGATCTCAACCCAGCCGCTGGGTTTGGTCTCCAGTGTGAGTTGATACTCGCGCCCAATCGCCTCGTTCTCAACGAATTCCTCTGCGCGCTCTAGTTGCGCGTCGGTCATCTGTGCGACGCCGTAGAGCGCAGCGAGAACCCGATACAGATTGGTGACTTTTCCGTTCTTGCTCGGATGTGTCAACCGCGTGGGTTTGCGCACCCACTTCGAGACGCGCAGCGGGTTCCCGTCATCGTCCTCTACCTCGAACTCGAAGACGAACACGTCTTCCATCACCGGCTCAGGAGCGTTCCTCGTCTCGAAGGTCGGTCGTTGACGCTGGGACACGCCGCGAAAGATCGCTGTGTACGCGCCGTTCAGTTCCGGTCGCTCTCGCCCGTTTCCGTTGTGGTTGATGAGTTCTTTGAACATCTCGTCACTTCCTTCCTTTTCAAATTCGGCGCACTCGCCTTAACCGTCACTATACACCAGAACGCCCGTTTTGTCAAGCGACTCGCAGCGTTTGCGGAACGGGCACCACCGGCATTCCTCTGTGCCCCAAGCGACCGCCTCGGCGATGTACCCCTCCAACGCCAGCGACTGAAGTCGCAGCGCCTTATACAGCAACGCTTCAGCGCGGGCGCGGTCAACCGCGAACCGGAGTTCTTCCATCTCGCCGGTGTCGCGATTGACCAGCAGCACCACGCCGGTCTGCGCCTCGACCAGTGCGGCGTAGACGCTGATCTGATCAACATACTCCTCGATCTTTGACCGCGTCGCCCACTCTTTCGCGCTGACGGTTTTGATGTCGATCACCGTCAGCGTGTTGTCGTCTTCGACCAGCAGCGCGTCGATCCGCCCGGAGATCGCGCCGCCGACGACCCGCACCTCTGTTTCAACGCGCCCCGGAAACGCCTCGACCAGCAGCGCTTCGAGATGCGCGTGGATCGCGTCGCCGATCAGTGCGGAAGGGCTGTCTGCGCGCGGCGCGTCCGGTTCGCAGCCCAGCAGCCCGAAGGTGATGCGTCGGTCGCACGCGGAAACCTCGCTCGCGTACACCCGATCCCGCGCCGCGACCGGTCTGCGCTTCGCGGCAACGACGCCGCGGAGGGCGTCAACGAGCGGTTGCGGTTTTCGGATTTGGACGCCGAAAAAGGTGTTCATTTCAGTATTTCCTCCAGTTCTTTGAAATCGGATTTGCTTCAACCGCGGGCGGGCAGCGCACCATATACCGCTGCGCCGCGTTGAGCATCGTTTGTTCCAGCCAGCGCTGCGCGTCTTCTTCAGACAGCGTTTCCGGTACGATAGCGAGGGCTTCGTCATAGATCGGCGCGACGATCATCCGCTCGATCCCCAACGTCGCCTCAACACCGCCCTCGCGCGGCGCGCAGAGACGGAAGGCGTCTGACATCGCTTGCGCCATAATGACCGCATTCCCCCCTTGGCAAGGATGGTTCATCGCCTGGCGCTGGATCGCGCCGCGCTGCCGCCACTGCTCGTTGTTCGACGCGGTAGGTTTCGGCAGCGTGAACCAGCGGCGCAGACCGGCGTACGTCGTTACGTATCCGGCGGTCGAACCGTCGGCGCGTCGGGCGGACTGCTCGAACGGCGCGCGCCCGCAGTCGGCGAACCAACGGCTGAGCGTCGGGTACGCGGATTTGAAGTCTTTGAAGAATTGCTCGGCTTCACTCTGTTCGCAGTGCAACTTCTTCGCCAACCCGACCGGCGTGCCTCCGTAGAAATACAGAAATGCGACCGTCTTTGCGACCTGGCGCGTCGTCTTCTTGTACGTCTTTCCGATCCTCTCCATCAACCCGCTTTCGATTACAAACCGCACCGTCCGCTGCGCGTCCCAGCCCGCCGGAATAACGTACCCTTCGACCGGCTGATGCTGAAACGTCAGCGTTGTCGGCTTCGGCTCCGCAACGTCGCCGCGCCGGAGGTGGAACATCAGCGCCGCAGTGACGCTGTGGTTGTCGCCCCCGGCGCGGAACAGCGCCAGCAACGCCGGGTCTTCTGAGAGATCGGCGGCAATGCGCTGCTCCATCGCAGCGTAGTCGGCGTTCACAAAAACGTACCCCTCCGACGCGAGAAACGCGCTTCGGTAGTCGAGATCGTCCCCCTCGCCGCGCGGGATGTTCAAAAGGTTCGGCTCCCCGCACGCGAACCGCCCGGTGTCCGCACCCGCGATCTTGAGGTTCGGGTGCACCCGCCCGGTCAGCGGGTGGATATGCGCGAGGAACGACCGCCCGTACGTCGTCACCCGCTTCTGCCAGTGCGACCAGACGCGGTAGAGATCGAAAAACCGACGCCGCTCCGGGTCGTCTTCGTACTCGCGCTCAACCTCGCCGAGTTCTTGTTTGTCCAGCGAGTTGATGTCAACCCCGCGCATTCTCGCCGTCGTCTTTACGAGTTCGCGCTTCGTCAAATCCTCCGGTTCGACGCCGAGGTACTCAGCAAACTCCTCCGCTGCGGCGCGAAGCCGCCGCTCCGCCTCGTCCGCAAGTTCGTTCCAGCGGGTTGCGTCAACCCGCAGCCCGCAGTACTCCACCGCGGCGGTCGGAACGGTGAGGCTGACGAACAGCCGCACCGCGTCCAGTACGCCCAGCGCCTCAGCGCGCTGTTGCTGGCGGCGTTGGATCGGGAAAAGAACCTCAACGTCTTTGAGCGCGTATTCCACTTGCTCCGGCGTCGGCTCCAGCACGTGCGGGTTGCTGAACGTCTCCCGCACGTTCTTATCAAGCGTTTCTCCAACCCAGCGCTCGGCTACTGCTGCGAGCGAGTGCGGAACGTCGAGACCAAGCGTGATGACGCGGTCGGCAACCACCACATCCCACTCAACTTTGGGGAAAACGCCGACGGTGTGCAGCACAAACTGCACATCAAAGGCGAGGTTCGCGCCGACCAGCGGCACGCGCTCGAATAGCGGAATGAAAACGTCGAGACCGACGCGCCGCACGTTGAAGCAGTAGGCGTCGCCGTTCGGCGTTGCGAACTGGACGAGGAAGATGCGCGAGGTACGCGGGTCTAATCCGGGGCGCACCGGATCGTTGGCGTAGTCGCCGGATCGTAGGAGACCGGCGATATGCCGCATCACCCACGCCGGAACAACCTCGTCGTCGAGCGCTGCAAGCGCGTCCTCAAGATCGTTGATGCGCCGCGCCGAGGTCTTCCCGCCGCGCGGGGCGTCGTTGAGGAGGCGTTGCAGGCGCTGCTTCTCGGTAAGGTGATCCACCGGCGGCGGCAGCGGGTCGGGAAGGTCGTCGGGGTCGGGGTCAAACGTCAGACCCCACCGGTTGCGTTTGAGATACGCAAAGTACGCTTTATACGCGGTCTTGGTTCGCTCTCTTGGGTAGTGGAAGTGCGGCTGCGTCTCGATATCGAACGCGAGCGCTTCGCATTCGAGCAGCGCTTGCACCGCGTCAAGCGCTTCGTCTCTGTCGTTGATGTACTTCCTCAACTTTCACCAACCTTTCTGAGATGTCGTATTCTCGATGCTTCCGCAACACCCCGCGCCGCGTGCGCAGCCAGCGAACGCTTGAGGGCGTGCGCAGCACATCGAATACTGCCAGTCCGTCGGTGAAGAGAATAGCAGCATACGTCGGGATTGTCAAGCGACGCGCCGCGTCAACGACGGATTGCGGCAGAATGGTGGTGCGGTACGCATCAGAGCGCACCGACCGGCGCTTGACTTCCAGCGCCGCGATCGGTCGCTCGTCGTCAACGATCAGAAAATCCAGCGGCGCGTAGGCGTCCAGCCGCACCAGCGTCAGATCGAGACGATGCGGGTAGAGCAGCAGCGCCGCCGTCTGCGCGATCACCCGCTCATACGGCAGCCCGAACGCGGCTTGTTCGTCAAACGAGCGCACCGCCGCCCCTTAGTGTACAGCAGTAGCAGCCGTCACAACGCCGGACTTTCTTTTATTTCTATACGGTGTTGTGACAGGCGTTCCGAGAAACTCAAACACCGGCGCGGTTCGCTCTTGATGTCGCTTGCGGATGCCCGTTGTACGCAGTCGCGCCCGTTCGACGTTGATCAACCGGTAGACGCGCACCCTCCTTCCGCCTTCAACCCGTTGTTGCTTCCCCTCGATTCCGACGCCGATCCTCTGGAACAGTGCGCTGATAAACGACATCGGCTTCCGGCGAAAGTCTTCGCGCACCTTGATCCCCAGCGCGGCGTGGATCAGCAGTCGGTTGCGTTCAACGAGATCGACAAATTCTTCGGTGATTGCAATCTCCGCGCCCTCTTCCAGCCGCAGTCGCAACGCGGCGAGGAGCGCGTTGAACCAGATTGCGAACAACGCGAACCGGTTGCGGTCGGCGCTGAAGCGCCGCGTCGCCTCCACCTCGTCCAGCGCCTTCGCAACCTCTGCGTCCTCGACCGATGCGAACCGCTGCGCCGCGCCGTATGCGCCGCGCTCGTCGTCGAGCACTAATTCAGCATCAACGTCGATGCCGTAGCGCTCTTCCAGTTCGACCTTCCGCTCTGCGTCGCGCTTTTGCTCTTCCGTTTTCGCATCATCCGGCGTCGGCGCGTTGGCGATCCGTTCAGCGCGGGCGCGCTCTTGCGCTTCGCGCTGTTCGCGCAGCGACTTCGCCAGTTCGCGGCGGCGGTCGGTCGGTAGATTCGGTTTGTCGCGGTCGTCCCAGACCTCAACGCCTTCAGCCGCGTATGCGCCGGTAAAGTTCTCAAAAAAGTTGTTCTTCTGCGCCGCAGTTTTGGCTTTGACAACGCAGTACAGATCGAGATAGACGCGATCCCACTCCGTCGCCGGTTCCGGCGCGCCGTTCGCGCGCGAAATGCGGAAGTCATCTTCCAGTTCGCGCAGTTTCGCCAGATCGCGGTACGCCTCCGGCGATGTCGGTTCGTTCATTCGTTTCGTTTCGACGTAGACGTTGATTTCACGCTCAAGCGGGTTGCGAATACGACCCAACTGCTGGCGGAAGTCGTCAACGTCGCCGACGCCGACGCCGTTTCTGGCGATTCCGAATAAAGCAAATCCCTCTACGTCGATTGACACGCCCGTTCCAACCGACGGGGAGTAGATGAACACATCAACGTTTCTCAGAATATCGTTGATGCGCTCAAGCGTCTCGTTGTTGTTCTCGCTTGTTTCAGACGTAATCTTCAGTATTCGCGCGTCCGGCAGAAACTGGCGGTAGAACAATTCCGCGCGGTCGGCGTCGGCGCGTGTGTTGCACGCAAGCGCGATTTTCCACGCATTGGTTTCGTACCACTCCAGCGCCTTCTGAAGTACGTCTTCCGGCGTTGGCAGTAGTACGAGATGGTCGATTGCGCGATGCGCGTACTCGTTTTCGACGTAGGCTATCGGCTGGTCGGGAAACGCAGACTGAATGAACGTCAGCGTCGCTTCGCCAACATCGGCGTCGGCGAGAATGATCAGCCGCGCCTTGCGCAGGTGCTCCATCAGCGCGCCGACCGCAGAGACTTTGCGGCTTTTCAGATTGCGGTCGTTGACAATCGCTTTCAACACTTGCTCGATCTCATCAACGATCACGAGATCATACGGCGCGTCTGTCTCGATTTTGTCGAGACTGTGGATGGTGGTAGCAACGCGCGGCGCGTTCGTAATCCAGCGCCCGTCCTCGTAATACGGCGTGAGGTTCAGCCGTGCCGCGCTCTGGCGCACCAGCGAGACGCGGTGCCCCACCGACAGCACGCGCGGGTAGCACTTCGCGGCTTCTGCCAGCCACTGCGTTTTACCGGTGCCCTTCGCAGACCGGATCACAACGATGTTCGGGTATTGGTCATCTGGGTCAATCTCGATGTCGAGGTAGCGCTGATTGATGCGCATCGCGTCGGGCAGTTCCGGCGATACGACGTACCCGCCGCGCAAGCCGGGGATCGTCCCTTCAAACCCGTACTGTCGGGCGAGGTTGACCAAGACGCCGATGCCGCTCTCGACGTGATCGGGCTTCCGGTGCTTTTCCCAATCATACGTCCAACCGTCGAGCACCTCGGTCGCGTCCTCTTCCGGCAGCGCGGACTGGATCGCCCACACCGCCGCAAGCCACATATTGTACTCCAACCCGTCGCCCGGAATGTGCTTCAGCAGCGTCTCAATCGTTTCCCGCGTTGCCGCGCCGCCGACGCGCCTGGGCGTGAGGAGTGGACGGCGGGCGAACGCGGCGAAATCGGCGAGGTCGTAGTAGCGGTCGCTGTTGCGAAGGACAACGACGGGCTTCTTCTGTGGGCGCTGCTTCCAGTTGTACGAACCGACGACGCGGATCGACCGCGCCGCGTCGCTCGTGTTGTCGAGCGTCCAGCCGTACCGCGCGGCGGTGATGCGCAGTTGCGCCTCGACGCCGGACTGCACCGGCGCAACGTCGTCCGCTTTCTGCGGTTCTCGCAGAACCCACATCGGCATCAGACCGTTGCCGGTGTGGACGACGAGCGTCGGTTCCGGCAAGCCGCTCTCGGTGAGGAGTTTCAGCGCGTCGTCTTTCGACGCGGGGAGCGTATCCTTCGCGTGCGCGTCGGAACGGATGTCGATGTCGGCGGTGATGACGCGCTGGTAGTAGGCGATTTCGGCGGTTCCCGATGAGCCGCGATCCGGGCGAACGTATTGTGAAGCGCGCTTGATGTAGATGTCGTATGCGAGGTGCTTCTGAATGTGCGCGACGATCTCGGCGCGCTGCGAGAGGTTGAACGTCTTGCAGTCAAAGCGACCGTCCGCGCGCTTGACGCTGACGGTCGTATAGGCGGCGGTATCGTCGCCGTAGAGCAAGTCGAGGTAATCCGCGAATGTGATAGACATATACTCCTTCCTCCCTCTTCTAAGCCGGGGTCTGATGACCCAAGCGTTAGCCTAGCACACAGGTTCCGGTCTGTCAAGGGCTTTCGGCGGGGATTTTGGTTGAGATTTGACACTTGACAGACGGTGTGGTGTGTGGTAGAGTATGCTTGTGACAATCATCTATATCGAAAAGGAGGTAAGAGAAATGGTCACTTCGGTAAAAGTCGAACGGTTCAAGGAGTATTCCGAACTGGTGCGGGTCGTGTCTCGCTCTGAAAAGACGCCCGCGATGAACAAAGACATCATCCGTCCGCTGAATTATGAACTTCTGATCGGGTCTCACCTCCCCGAACCCGATTGGCACCGGCTCGGCGCTCTGGTTGTTGCCCTCTTCCGCAGTTTCGCCGTTGTCGATGTCGAAATATGGCAAGCCGATAACGGCGTCTGGGTCGCCGATGCGCTCGTCGATTTTGGCGACCGTCGGCGACTGCGGAAGGGCGAGGGCGACGCCCCGCTGCACGCGGTGATCGAACTCATCACCGATATTCAACGCTACTAACCAGCGCTTTCCCCGCCTTCTGCGCTCCGCACCAAATGCGGGGCGCTTTTCTTTTCCCTCTTGACAACCGCGTTTCGTTGCGGTATACTACAAGCGTAATCGCAATCACACTATAAGGAGGTCAACGATGAAGACGGTTTATCACACAAAAGACGTTTGGTTTCCCCCCTTCTCGATCAAGATTGAACCAGAGCGGGGGACTTGGTTCGCGGATGTCTATGTACGATACGCCGAAAATCCTTCTTTGGATACTAAGTACAACGCTTACATCGGTGCGGATAATTTCCTCGCCGAGACGCCTATTCCGGCAGTTGACCGCCGGGACGTAGCGAAGGCTATCGAGAGTCTCGTATTTGACGGTCTCGTCGGTCTCGTTATCTACCCAACCAAAGAGGGGTGGGGCGCAAGCATCAATCTCTGCCAAGAACTCGAAAATCGATACCTGCACGGGACGGGCGCAACGCCCGCCGACGCAATCCGCAACAGCAATTATCCGCCGCCGCTGCGGAATGTGTAACGCCGGCCGCCTCACCGAAAGCGCCTCAGTGAACAACTGGGGCGCTTTTCTTTTTCCTCGCCCGTCGTCCCCGCTCAATCCGCACCATCAGCAGCACCAGCACCGCCGTCGCTGCGACTTGCGCCGCGTCGGGGTGGACGAACGCGAGTGCGAACGCGCTGATAAGCAACAGAACGTCGAGTTTCATTTCCGCCTCCGCTCCACAAACCAAGCGATCTTATCGATCAGCGCCGGTAGCAGCGTCGGCGCGACGACGCCCGCGATGAACGGGACGTAGCCGGAATAGCCGACGAGCGTCCCCGCCCCCGCGCCGACCAGCACCCGCCCCAACGCGCCCAACTCGACGCTGTGCTGTTCGGCGTCGTAGCGCGGTAGAAACACCTCGCCGTTGGTGTCGGCGAGGTACGCCGTCGCCGCGCCGATTGCGCCAAACAGCGCGTTCCAGGCGTAATCAAGCGCGGTCAGCCCGTTGTGCCCCGCAGCCAGCAGCCGGAAGATTTCAATGATGTCCATCTCGTTGCTCCTCTCTCTGCCAACGCCGAACGAGCGCCACAACGAAATCTGCGTAACGCTCCGGGTTGTTGCCGTCTGACGACGGCGCGTAGCGCGGCAGCACTTGCCGCAACCGGCACAACCCGCGTCGCTTGCAGTAGTGCTCTTTGAGCAACTCGCACCAGTCGTTCAACCCGTCTACCCAGCGCGCGTAGACCGCGAACGGGTGCGGCGTCTGCGCAATCATTCGCTTGCCGCGCCGGAGGTTGCCCCAGTTGCGCGTGCGCGTTGCAACGCCGCGCAGCCCGTAACTGCTCTCCTTCGCAAAGAACGCCAACGCGACGCCGCGATCCGCGCCCCAGTCGTCGAGCGCCGCCAGCAGCATCTCTGTCTCAAGGAACGCCGGACTGCGCGCGCTGCGTAGCACGCGGCGGAACGTCGCGGCGCTGATGCTGTGCGGCGCGAAAATCAGTGGGTTATCGTCAATCATCACTGCCTCCCCCGCAGTGCGGACTAAACCAGATGCACTCTCGATCCTTATACTGCCCGATGCGACCGCGCCAAACCGTCGGTTGATCTCCGGCGCAACGCTGTATTTACCGCCGATATACGGAAAGAGTTGTCGGGGCATAAGACGCTCTCCCTCACCTCAGCGCGGTTACAAAATCATCCGGGTTGAACGAGACGGTATACGTCGTTCTCTCGCGCGTAATGGTGCGCGCAGTGATTTTCGCGTTGCGGTAGTAGCCCGGCACAATCACGTAGTCGCTGACATCCGCAGCCCAGTTCGGTACGGTCTCGCCGGTGCGCGTCATCAGTTCGTATCTCGAATTGTCGAGTTCGACCGTTATCGGCGCGATCTGACGATCCAGCGCAATCGCCGCCTCGTCGCGGCGCGCTTCTGCGAGCGCTTTGCTGCCGTACTCCCCGACGCTTGCGACGCGCCGGGCGAGTTGTCGGCGCGATTCGAGCGATTGGATCGTAGTCATTGCGGTCAGATGATCCGTCCAGTAACCGCGATACTGCCCGTACACGCGGTTCGGCGCTTTCGAGATGTCAACGACGCGCGTCGTTTCCGGGAAGCGCCACGTCAGTGGGCTATCGGTGCGGAAATCAATGATCGGTTCTGGACAATCGCGGAAAAAACGTTTGCGGTGGTATCTGACTTGAACAAAGTCGTCACTGCTATGTTCGACAAGTTCGCGCAAGTTTGCGTCTGGTTTCTCTATTTTCACGTTTGTTTGGGGCGGTAAAAATACAGCACAACATCCACTCAGGTTTATAGAGAGCAATCCGCCGCTAATTCCGAAAATTTCGCTTAGGTTGATTACTGCACGAAAGGTTACTGATGTCGCACCAGCAACAGTTTCCGCGCCGCTCGCGCGCACGCCGATTACCCAGCCGTAACACGTCGTTGCTGTGACCGTACCGGTCGAACTCAACCCGGTGAACGCGCCGAGCGTCAGCGTATATACGTTTGGTTGCGGGATCGCCGTCACCGGCGCGACCCAAACGCCATCTGCTAACCCCGTCATTATTGCCGGGAGTACGATAATGCTTTCGTTTGTTCGTACCGTCACGTATCGTTCCGGCTGTTCAAACAGATACGCGACAAAAAAGAGCGTGGCGTTTGTAATTGTGAACGCTTTCTTTGTGCGTATCCGCACGTGCGGAAACCCAATAGCCTCAACAACCTCGTACTCCCACAAGTCCCCGCGCGAATCGTACCCGCTGCCCGTCATAAACCCCGCGCCGACGGGTTTCCAGCGGGTCATATTGTCCATATTCTGCACCACCGAAAGTCGCGCGTCTCGTTGCAGCGCGCCGAACCCCAGCGCGTGCCAGGTGATGCTGCCGTCGCGCGCCTCCTCAATCCGCTCGATCTGCCCGCGCCAGACGGTGCGCGAGAGTTGCGTACAGTAGACGATCAACTCATCGCCGATCTGCGTCATAACTCCAGAACGCGCGTAGTCCGGCGGCAGCGTGACGCGCCCGCGCTCATCGCCGTCGTCTGAGGTCGAGAACTCGTAGTCCGCGACGGTGAGCGGCACGGGAAATTGCTGATGCGGTCTGGCAATTGCTACGAGCATCGCCTTCTCCTTACGCGAACGCAGCGGGTTCGATCTGTCGCGCGCGAATGATCAACGTTGCGGACGCTGTAGTAATCGTCGGAGCCATTACCCCGTTGAATACCGCGATGTAGCGACTTGAAATAAGCCCCGGCGCGCCGTAGACCGTCCCGGTTGGCGTTGTTTCAAACGGACGCGAAAAAGCGCTTTGTTGATCGAGCGTATGCCACGTTTGGAGCGTCGGCGGCGTGATAACGCTCCAGACCGACACGCCATCGGTCGGAATGAGGATGAGCGGCATCACCAGCGTCCCCGTCGGTACGCTCTGGATGTCAAGCGTCAACGGAAAGGTTGCGTTGCCGCGTACAAACAGCGCCGGAGCATACCACGAGCGATCTCCGGTTATCGTCTCGGCGATCTGCGGCTGACCGTCCCAACTCACGATATACTGCGCGTTTATCGGGGGCGTCGTCGGGCAGAAAATCTCAATAAAGAGACGATACACGTCTTGCGGAAATGCGGCGGGGTTGATGGTGTACGTAATCGTCCCGCTTGTCGCCGAGGCGAAAAACGCGCGCGTCAGCGTCTGCCAGCCCGCGCTCCAACTCTGATTCTGCATTGTAATCCCGCTCGAGACCGTCGCGGGGCTGATTGCCTGAATGCGACTCGCTCCCGTCGCGCTCTCCAGTTCCTCAACCGCGAACAGTGCGTTGTAGAGACCGTTCATATTCGAGACGCTGTAGAACAGACTGCTCTTGTAGAGATACGCATCGCTCGTTCCTGACAATGTAATCACCCGACGCTCGTACGGCTTGAGCGACGTTACGTCAGTCTGCGCAAATGCATAGTTGAGGAACGGATTGATGAGCGTCCCCGTCACCCGCACCCGCGCAAGGACGCCGGTTGAGGTCGCTTCGACGCTCAGCAGTGTGACGCTGCCGTCACGCAAATACGAACGTAGTGTTGTTCCGCCGTTCGCGTCTTCTGCAACCACGAGCGCGCCGCCCGCAACCGCAAATCGCCCGTCTTGCCGCCGTTGCGCGGAACTGTACAGTTCGCGTGCGAGTGCGTTCACCGCGTCGAGCGCCTGCTGGCGCGTGTTACGCCGAAACGCGATCTCGACCGCGAACGGTTGCGGGTCGTACAGACTGTTGATGCGGAAACCGATGCCGGGCGCGTCCTGGTTGTTCGCGTCCACAACGATGTTCGTATTCGCGTCGAAAACAAGCGTCCCGATCTGCCGTATTCTCATCTTATATCCTCCCGAACCGCGCTAAGCGCGTGAGGCTATCAATCTCGCTGCGCACCAGCATCGCTACCCGCCGCTCGTCCATTCCCGGCGCAGCGTTGACGGTGATCCCCCCGACGTTGACCGTTGCCGACGCTGGAGGCGGGGCGGTCACCGCGTCGCGGGTGAGCAGCGGCAGCGGCGCTAACCCCTCGGTCAATCCCCGCAGAATACCCTCTGCGAGCGGTACGCCGACCTCGCGCGCCGCGACGCGCGACGGCGAGCGGATGCCGAGCGCCGCTTTTGCTGCGTCCAGCGCCGCCTTCGCCGCATCTGCCGCCGCCTGCGCCAACCCGCGCGCCGCGCTCTCCACGCCGCTGCGTATTCCGCCGATCAGCGCCGCGCCCAACGACGGCGCAGCGGCAAGCGCCTGGCGGAACGCGGCTTCGAGACGCGGGTACAGCGTCTGGAACAGCGATGACAGCGTACTCATCAGATTTTCCGCAGATGCGCGTATCCCATTCCAGAGCGCTTCCGCGACGCGCTTGATCGCCTCCCACGCCGCGCTCCAGTCGCCGCGCAGTGCGGCAGTTCCCGCCTCGAACAGCCCGCGCAGCACTGCGAGTGCGGTTTCCGTCAGCGTCTTTATTTGGTCCCACGCGAACCGCGCGACGGCGGTGATCTCGTTTCCGAAATTGCGCCACACCCACTGCGCCGCCGCGACCAGCGCTTCAATCGCGGCTTGAACGAACCGCGCGGCAGCGACGACGACGCTCATCACCCCGTCCCACGTCCGTTGCGCAAACGCAAGAATATCCGCGCCGTGCGCGTTCCAGACGCGCACCGCCAGCGCGGTTG
>Ga0308404_1000094_pt1 | contig 28495 bp, 39 predicted proteins | sample HotsprSampleOSM4_FD_203475 | JGI IMG/M metagenome (GOLD analysis project Ga0308404, IMG submission 203475) | Hot spring phototrophic mat microbial communities from Octopus Spring, Yellowstone National Park, Wyoming, United States - 20060914_OS-M4 ...
ACCGGTGGCAGGTAACCGGTAGTCCAAACACATCCAACAAGTGGTTGATCGCCGAACAGACCGACCAGATTCAGCCATCATACTCCTGCTACTCTGGTGACTTCGTACTGGAAGTAGTCAGCGATTATGTGTCCAAGACCGGCACGTGTACCGGTGAAATTGGTACGTACTCTTGGGATGGGGTTGCCCTCATGTTTGACCTGGCAGGTAAGACGTTCGGGATTGGCGTGTGTTGGAGCCACCACTTCGGGGTTACTGAAGTTCCTTGGGGTGGTTCTGAAGGGCGCAGCTATCTCTGGTTTGTGGCACAGGGCACGGGTATACCGGTGCATGGCGAGTTAATGATACCACACTCCCAGACTGACGTGCGCTACCGTGTGCAGCGCAGCGGTTCGAATATTCGTTTCGGCATGCTCAACAGCTCAGGCAGCTGGGTGTACAGTCAATGGCTGTCCGCCGGCACGGGGCAGATTCAGTTCCGTTGGGAAGGCGTTAGGGTGTTGGGGGGTGGAATACTCCGATGAAGTTTTATCAGTTGCAACCTAACGTTCCGGTCGACGACTCGTACAACGTGGTTGTGCGTGTTTCATCTGTGCGGACCATCAGCGGTGCGCCAAGCAGTATCACGATAACCACACCAATCTTCGACGTCGGCCTGCCGTGGCGGGTGGTGGTGCAGGGGCTGCCGAGCGCCGCGCAGCTGGTATGGCGGGCTAGCAACGACCTGCCGCTGCCGGACTACTGGGACAATCCGGTTGGCGAGTACCGGTACTGGCAGGCGCGGCTTCAGACGAGCAGTAGCAACGTGCTACTGGAGCGCATTGAGTTTCTCCCAGATGCATTTCCGTTGCTGGTATGGCGACGTTTCCGCAGCTATTGGCAGCTATTCGAGACGGGAGAAGGTCGGGCAACCAGGGGCCCGTTCCGCACGGTATTCGGCAGCGGTAACCAGCGGCGCACACAGGATGGATGGATCCAGCAATCGGATGAAGAGCGTAATGTGGGTGATTGGTAATGGCTTCAACGATCGAGTTTCGCCATTACGAAACTGGTGAAGTGGTGGCTTCCCCAGCAGCTGGCACGAAGTATGTGTTACTCCGAACCAGACAGGGCGCGGTGCAGCGGTCGCTCTCTGCCAATCCTGCCATCTCGGTAGTGACGGAACCACCCCGATGGCCGCTACCCATTGCCATTATGCGCGGCGCGTGGAACCCGACGGGGCAAGACGGTGCGCCGAGTTGGGCGGTGATTATAGACGGCTACGGGGTGCAGTTCAACCAATCTGGCAATCATGTCATCTCATTCAGCACCGAGCAGTTCAACGTCAACGTCGCGACACCGCCACCCCAGCCGGACAAGTGGCAGGTAGAGATTTTGTGGTGGGACGTCGCGTGGTTGCACAATGTCCTGACCTGTAAGATTTCTTACAGTGGTACTAGCAATCCTGTAAGGTTGGATAGTTGGAACGTACCCACTGGGCGGATCTATGCTTGCGACATCGAGCGCACGGACACACACGAGTTCTACTGTACTTACAACAATGATGGGAGCGCGGATGTCCATATCTCCCCGGCTCCTAACGGGACACTGATTTCAACAATCGCCATCATCGTTGGAGACACAAAATGAATGAACACGTTACCGAACTCCTTGAGTCATTGGACGCGCTGCTCGCCGACCTGCGCCGCGCCGGGTGCCATCTGGTGTGTTTGCTCGCCGCGCCGGAGTCGGACGGGTGCGGATTTCATTCATGGCGTGGTGGGAATACCGCCATTTTGTACTCTCTTGTCCAGATTACAGAAGAAGAGCTGCATGACGAACTAATGTCCATAGTGCGGGGAGATTCCGATGACACTGAGTGAGCTCCGAGCCTGCCAGTAATAACATTAAGGGGGTATCACGATGACACTAGCACATTTGCGAGCGATGGTGCGCGGACTCATTACCTATGACCTGGAAGGGGTCCGTGCGACCGACGCCGACCTGAACGATCTGATCAATCGCGCCTACTTCATGCAATGCGAAACAGAAGTGGCCAATTTAAGCCGACAACCTGAAGAGAGAACCTACAATGTGGCAGCGAACCAGAGAACTGTGTCGCTGCCGGGGATCATCAGGATGGACGGAGCGGCCTGGATAGTGTCCGGTCAGCCGGTTGAGCTGGAACCGATGCCGATCGACCAACGGCCCAGACTATTTCGCCCAGACACCGGTGTACCGCGCTATTTCCGCAGAGACGGGGAGAACTTATGGATATACCCCATTCCTGCTGCTGCGGGGACGTTGGTAGTCGTGGGTGTGTTTAAGTTGCAGCCCACTACCCTGACCGCCGATAACCATGAGCCGCTGACGCCAGCATCTATCCACCCCGGCATCGCCTACCGCGCGGCAGCAGAATGGGCATTGCGTTTCGGATCGCCAAAAGCCCAAGCACTCCTGGAAGCCGCAATGCTGGCCGAGCAACAGTTGGACCGCAATAAGTTTGCGGACATGCTACATTCGTGGAACGGCATCCCTAGGTAAGGGGTGGATCAGGTGGCCGAGCAGTGGCAGACAGAGAAGCTGCAGTTCGTAGGGGAGCAGGTAGGACTGAACGAGTACGAACAGCAGTGTTCGCTTGCTGAAGACTGCGACCTGTCGGGGGGTGTCCTGCGCCCGCGTTTAGGTGATTTCAGAACGACCACTTCCGCAGCCCAACGCGCCTGTATGGTGGACGTCTCTGGCGGTACTATCAGATTCAAGAACTCGTCTGGCTACTGCTTCGCGTTTGGAGATGATGCCTACTTCTTAAACTCCAACGGACAGTGGACACGGGTCAAGGCGGACGGGAGCGAGCAGTCACTGCAGGAACCTGCAGCACCGACAATATCCAACGTCACTGAGTACTTCGCTGCAGAAGCGCTGTCCGCGGCGTATGGTTCGTGGAACGTCACACCAAACCCAGCATGGCCGCCAACTTGGAGCAACATCAGCGGCTCTATTTCGCGAACCTTCTCCTTCTCCAGCAGCAAGAACTGGAAGGGCTCGGCGTACTTCTGGGCTATTGTCGAAGTGCCGCCTGGGGGCGATGCTACGTTCAACTTCTTCGTCAACGGTAACGAAGTTCCAGGCAGGTTCGCCCGAGCAGACAACTGGTTCGGCTGGCTGGTTTGGGATGTCAAGTCTATAGATTGCTCCGCTATTAACAGCATTGGATTCAGCTATACGCTGTCTAGCTCGCACACGCTCATGATTCGATATACTGTGTTCGTGGAATATGGCGTACCACTGGGGCAGCAGGTGTACGTCGCAACACGGGAACGGAATGGGATTGAGTCTGTATTATCTGCGCCGTACAACAAGACTCTGCAACGACCATTCCGAGAGATTGATAGCACCGGGGTGTCGGTCCTGTGCTCGGTGCCGTCAGGTCAAGCCGGCGATATCGTGCGGTTATATCGGGCTGTGGGTGGGCAATACATACGGGTTGCCGAATACGTCGCTCCCGGGCCCTTCTCATCTGTCGAACTGTACGACCGTGGCGACAGTTCGGAAGGGTATTACCGTCCATCCGGGAAGCTGCCATACGGTCCGGCAGTTGTCGCTGGCAACCGCGTAGCTGTTGCAACCGGGCGCACTCTCTGGGTTTCGCAAGCCGGAGACCCGAAGCGTTTCGGAGCCACAGCCATCAATGACGATAATCAAGACGCTTATACGATTATACTTCCAGCTGCCATAGATGCCATCGCACCGGCAGAAGGCGGAATCGTGGCGCACACCAAGCGCGGGCAGTATATGGTGGCACTTTCACCGTCCTACGACAACGACCTGCTGCACATGCGCCCGCCTGTCCTTATTGACGACAGAGCAGCATCAGACCACAGAGCCGCAGCGGTCGGGGCGTTCATCAGCGACGGCAGACTGTTCGTGGATGGGCAGTTGGTAGTACCTAGCGGATTGAGTAATTCTAGCTGGGTCATACGTGCTGGTGGGCGAGTGTATGTAGTTAGTGGCTCTAATTGCTATGTCTGGGCGCCACAGGAATGGGAAGGGGCTGTGCGGTGGTCGCTACCAGCAGCGGCGCAATGGGTGTTCAGTTACGGAGACGATGTGTTTGTCGCAACAAGTATCGGCATCTACAAGTTAGCCGGTGCGTCGTCAAGGCAATCTAGCTGCCGATGGCGTACCGGTAAGCGGTTCATGCCGATGCTGTCTGCGCTTCGATTTGCGCATGTGGCAGGCGATGCGTACTCGGTCAAGCTGATTCGTCCAGGCAAGCCGGACGTTACCATGACCAATGTATCTGGACGAGTCAATGTGCGAGCTGGAGAACAGACGCACGAATGGCAGCTGGAGTTGAACGTGGCGCAGTCGGATGCGGTGTATCAATGCTATATCTCGTATGAGTCTGGAATACAATGAAGGAGTGATAGTCTATGTTCGGTAAATTACTGCGCGGACTAGGGAAGGCCGTAGGAGGCTTCTTAGGGGGGCCTTGGGGCCAGCTCGCTCTCACGGTCGCACCCGCACTGTTCGGGCGGCGCGGCGGTGGACAGGCAGGTGCAGCGGAACAGGCAGCACAAGCACAAGCTGCAGAGCAACAGGAAGCCGCTCGGCGAATGATGGAGCTGGCAAACCAAATCCAGATTCCGCCGGCATTAGCCCCAACCGTGTTCGCCAAGTTACAAGCCCAAGCGATGTCTCAGCAACCGCAACTGCCTGCGGGTGTGTCGGTGCCGGGGCTGCGCGAATTGACTCAGGCGAAGGGCATGGCATTAGCGCAACAGGCAGGGGCGCAACAGCAACTAGCGGACTACGACGCCCAAATGCGGGCATTGGCACAGCGGGCGCAGCTGATATCCGGGGCTGCTGGCTTGGCTGGTGGAGCAGGGAATGCTTACCAGCAGCTGGCGCAGATGTACCGACAGCAGCAGGCTGGACAGCTCGCGGGCTGGGCGCAGTTGATGCCCCAGATTGCGCAACTCTTCAGGAAGCCGCAACCAACACAACTAGACGTGGCGCGGAGTCTGGGCAAGTTCTTCAGGGGATGGTAGATTGATATGATGGACTGGGTTTCGCAGAGAATGGCGAACACGCAGCGCCGCGCAATTGGCAACGTGCAGCTGTTGCAGCCGTGGGCGATGCAGCCGCAGATCGGACTGGACGCGCTGGGACAGCCGTTGCCTTATATAGATCTGTCTAAACAAGATGTAGTGGCAGAAGAGCTGAACAGATTGCTGGCGCCCGTGCCCGCCGTCGCCGCGGCTCTGGGTTGGGGTGCGCAGCAGATGGCGCAGCAGCAGGCACAAGCGCAAGCACAAGGACAGTCTGCACCAGCACAGCAGATCCAGCCGCCATCCATCCCGGCGTTCACCCCACCGCCACAGCTGAAGGATCTGCCACTGCCACCTGCACCGCAGCTGCCCGAACCGCCCAAGTCGTTGGTAGAGACGCTGACTCCATATCCCCAGCTACCGCCATTCGAAGCTCCGCGCCGTGAGTGGCAGGATGTGGCGGCGCAGGTGATTGCTGGACTGGTGAACCCAGACATCCTACCGTTCGCCACACAGGCATTCGAGCAAGCCTATCAACAACGAGTAGCGGAAGCCCGCGATAGATATGAGAGAGCTGCTGCTAACGCGCTGAATGCATGGCAGGCGCGTCGGCAAGCTGAACTGGCTGATGCCCAGGCGCAGAGAGAGTATCAGCAACAGCTGGCGCAACTGCAGAATGCCTACCAGCAGGCTGTATACGGAACACAGGCTCGAAACATAGAAGCTGCGAACGAGCAAGCACTGCGGAACTGGCAGGCGCAGCAGCAGTATGGGCAATGGGCATACGAGCAGCAGTGGAGAGCTTATGATAAGGAAGAGCAGCGTCGTCTGGCTGAAGAACAGAAGAAAGCAGACCGTGAGCTGCGACAGGAGCTGCAGCGAAATCAGATGGGCTTAGGAATGTACAATTCGCTCATGCAGTACGCCACTAAACCTGCATTGACAGCAGCTGAACGCCAGACCGCACTCGCAGCCATCCCTGCATTGAAGGCTGTGCTGCCGAAGGAGTTCCACGAGTACCTGGATAGTGTCGGACAGACGATCAAGGCGAAGCCTAGCGTACCCGAGCAGAACTTGGACATTGAGAGACAGAAGGCTGAAGCTGCAATCAAGCAGGGCTGGGAGAAGATTCGGCTGGCCCAACAAAGGCTGGCGTTGGCGGGTCAGCGACTGGCGCAAGGCAACGGTAAGGAAGCGTGGAACGCGCTCAAGATGGCATCCTCACAGGTGGAACAGTTACGGGATAACATCCGCCAGATTGACGTTGCCCTTGGCAGGTTTGTGCCGGACCCGATATCCCTTACCCCGCGACCAGCCATTATGGGACCGGAGCGAGACAGGCTGATGGCGCAGCGGGACGCTATGGAAAAAGAGTTGAAAAAAGTCGAGGAGAAACGGAATGCGCTAGAATCGCGTTTGTTGGCTGGCATGACAGGCACAGCCCCGGCGGAGCGCACCACACTTACGGTTAACGGCAAGAAGGTAGAAATAATCCGAAAGGACTGACGTGAACGCATATGCCAACCTACGAGTTTAAGATTGATGGCAAGACCTATACCATTCGCGCTGACAAAGTTTTGTCCGACGCCGAGTTGGAGGCAGTGATTCAGCGCGTTTTATCTGCCCGTGCTGCGCCCGCTGCCGGGTCCGCCTCCGCCCGGCAGTCGCCTCCCCAGCAGGCGGGGTCATCCTCCGCCCCGCCTGCCCGCAACGCCTTGCTGCGCACACCGACCACGGGCGAGCAGCTGCAGATGCAGGGAATACCCCGCATCGTTGCACACGAGATAGAGAAAGGCATTGTGGAACCGGTAAGGGCGCTGGCGCAGCTGCCCGGCGTGGCTGTGCGGGCGTTGCGCAAAACGGTAGCTCCGGCGCTGGCGCCGCTGGTGCGAACATTCGGCATTGCACCCACACAAGCGATGCAGGCGGAACGGGAGCGCGTTGTCGAGGAGATGACACGAGCAGGACAGGAACCCGGCCCTAGCTATCCGCAGATGGTGGGCAGGGTGCTGTGGAGCATCCCGATGAGCCTATGGCAGACGATTTCCCGTCCGCGCGAGGCATACCAGGAGAAGGGAATTACGGGCATGGTCGCAGATATTGCAAGCGTCGCACCGGCGGTTGGCGCCTTAGCGAAATCGGCGACAGCAGCACGAGTTTCGCAAGCCGTTAAGGCGTCGCCAGCAGTGGGCGCAGTGGCGAAAGCGGCGCAGCGCGTTCAGTGGGCTTGGCAGCAGACGCCGTTGCTGGAGCGCGTGCGACAGGTGGCCCAGGGCATCACGCAGCCCAAACACGGTCAGTTCAGCACCGGTCTGGACGCATTTCGTCATTGGCTTACCGACGAGTACGCGCCCCTCATTCGCGCGGTTGACGAGAGTGCGCGAGGCAAGAAACTGCTGCCCAGCGAAGATCCTCGCGTAGCCATCCGCCTATTCGCAGGATTCAACGAGAAATTCGCGGACGTACTGGAGCGGGGCATTCCTACGCCCGACCTTCAGCGACGGATGACGCCCGGCGGCATTGATTGGCTGCTGCAACCGATAGCCGGACGTAGCGCGGCGGAAATCCGCACCATGCTTCAGCAAGCGCAGGTATACGGCATCGCCAAGCGCACGCTTGAACTGGCGAAGCGGTTCGGGCGTGAAGACGCACTAACGGGCATCGGGAAAGCCTTTGGGCAGGATGTGACCGATGTGGAGGCGGCGCGACGCATTTTGGCTGAGATTGCGGATAGCCCCAACCTTTCGACCATCGCCGAGCTCGATAGGCGATATAAAGAATGGGCCGATGCCACGCTACGGTACGCGGTGGAAAAAGGACGTCTCTCGCAGCAGGCCTACGAAGCCATCAAGGCGAACAATGCCGAGTACACGGCTCTGCAACGAGTGCTAGATACAGAGGACTTGCAGAGCTGGGCGGCTGACCTGCGCGACCTCACAGGGCTTAGTGGCCAACCGGTAACAGGGCGCATCGGTTCGCCGAAGGAGCCGTTGCATCGAATCAAAGGGTCTGAGAAACGGATTAAAGACCCACTTGCTACGCTGCTGGAAAGCACACACCGGCTACTGCGTGAGTCGGACCGCAACGAAATCATGGCAAAGTTCGTGGGCTTGGTTGGCGACCACCCAGAGATTGCGCTTCCCGCTCGCAAAGGCGAGCCACATACCATACGTGTTTGGCGCGGCGGTAAGCCCGAATACTGGCGGTTGGATCCGCTTATTGCGGAAGCCGTGAAGGGATTCGTACAGGGCGCTCACCCCCTCACAAACTTTTTCGCCGTGAGCGCCCGCATACTCAGGGATGCCATCACGCACGCGCCCCAGTTCATGGTTCGGAACCTGCTGCGCGACCTCCAGCACCGCCTGCTAGTAAGCCGTGTCGGTAGCAAAGTGCGAGATGTCACGCTTGGCACGGCGGAGGAGTTTTCCCAGGCGCGCCGCGCCGGAGCGTTAGGCGGTGGTTACTACTTCACGAGCGAAGCTGATTATAATCGCGCATTAGTGGACGCCATTCAGCGCATTAGCCGTGACCCGAAGTTCATCGTTGCCGACCCGCGCAAGATCTGGGATTGGTGGCACGGTGTTGCACAGAAATCCGAACAATTGGGGCGAATGAGCGAATATCGCGCCGCATACCGCTACGCGAAGGAACAGCTGGGCTATGACGATGTAGACGCGATGCTATACGCTGCATACCAGTCGAGGGACTTGATAGACTTTGCGCGTGCGGGGCGCGTCCTGCGCACGTTGAACCGGATGATTCCATTTTTGAATGCGAACGTACAGGGCGCAGCCCGTACCCTCCGCGCGGTTCGGGAAAGTCCTGCTAAGTTGGCTGCGCGTTGGGCATTGTATGTGGCGACACCCGAGCTGTTCGTGCATGCATGGAATCGCCAACTCGGAGCTATAAATGAATATAAGGAGCAACCCGCCTACCTGCGCGACATGTTCTATGTGCTCAAGGTCGGCGCCGATAAGTGGCTCGCCATACCAAAGCCTTTCGAGCTGGGAACCATGGGAGGCGCGGTGCAACGGGCGTTGCTTGGCGATTGGAGCGGGTATGCGGGCAACCTGGCAAAAGCATGGCTGCCGATTGACAAAGATGTGCTAGTCGCGCCAGGGGTGCCGCTGAGCGCGATGGCGCAGGTCGCACTGAACAGGGACACATTCCGTGACCGCTACATCGTACCGCCCCACGAGGAGAAGCTAGATTTGGCCTTGCGGGACACCAGCGCGGCATCTGCGATTGGTAAGGCACTGCAGGAGCTGGTGGGTGTCGACGCGCGACAGATCGACTTCATGATTCAGAGCTTTGGCGGTTGGGGGCAGCTTCTAACCAGCATTGGGAAGCCGGGTAGCACAACGGAAACGAAGCTGATGCAGGCTACCGGCATTCTGCGGCAATCACCTGCGTGGAGCAGCACTAGCGTGCAGCAACTATTAGGGCTGGCAGCGCGGGCTGGGCTCCCTGCGCCTATGGCTATCCGGCTCCTTCAACGCCAATATAATCAGGCGAAAACCGCGCGGCAACGCCAGGAAATCGCGACGCGGATGCAGGAAACCGCGAAGCAGCTAATGCCGAGATTGCAAGAGGCGTTGCAAGCACGGCTGGAGCACGCTGAGGCTATTCGCCGTCGGAAGGCGATTCGGCGCGGGACAGGAGATTGAACCGCTGAATGCCAATAGAGATGGCTTCTTTGAGTTCGGCGTCGGTGAGGTCTCTCTGAGACGTTATTCGCAGGGTACGGGAGCCGACTGTCGCCGTGTATTCGCGTTGGGCGGGAGGATACACCAACACACCGGGCAACGCAGTGATGGGGCGCGGCTCTAGCTCATCAGGATTAAGGGGCGGAGCGGCGATGCACTCCCGCTCCCACGCGCCCGCCACCAGCCAAACCTGTCCGGTGAGGCGGTTCATTTTGTAAGCCTGTCCTGTCCCACCGCCAACGATGGTCCACGGCGGGAAGAGGTAGTAGATGGCAATAAGCACTGCGATACAGATGATGAGAACGACGCCTCGGTCCAGCTTCATCACGCCTTGCCTCGTACAATGTGATTACTTAGCCGGTTTGGCACAACGCGCAAGCAGTCCTGCGTGAAGGCAGAATTAGCGTGCATGTTTTACCTCTCACGATGAAGCCACCCGGTTACTTCCGCAAGCACTCGCACTTCGGAAACGCAATAAACGGCATCGCTGTATTCGGGATTATCCGCCACGAACGTTATCCTTCCCTTGAGCAACTTGCAGCGCTTCATGGTACGCTCGCCCGTCTCCAGCACTTCTAGAATGTAGATCTTGCCCGGAGTGGCTACGTCCGCTTTGCGGATAAACACGATATCGCCTTCGCGGATGGTGGGCGACATGCACCCGTTGCGGACTTCCAGTGCCTCGTCAGCGACAATGCCGTCCGGCACGGTGATGTAATCCAAAGGTCCGTGGCTTGGCAAAGATGCTTCCCTCCGGCTGGCAGGCACTACTCCACTGATGGGTACTTTGACGGTGTATGGGGCAGTTCCTTCACGGATTTGCACGGGAACGAGCTCGGGCTCGCCGATGAGCCACTCTGGGGAGCACTGAAGCACGGTGGCAAGCCGACGCAGGTGTGACGGGCGGATGTCCTTTTCCTGCGTGAGGTAGCGAGTGAGAGTGACCGGATGTATACCGGCGCTGCGAGCGACCTCCGCTTGGCTTCGGAAACCCAACTCGGCAAGCCGTTTACGGAACCTCTGGGCGTTTATGGTTACTTTCTCTCCCATTTCACAAAAATTCTCCCATCGAGTCTCGACAAAACCCTTGATTTTTTGTTTCAGATATGCTAAGATTATTAGTGTATAGGAAACGGAGTGACAAACATGCCAGAGGTTTTTCTCAGGCTACCTCAAGTGGAGCGGCTGACCGGCATAGACGCCATCACTCTTTGGCGCATGTGCCGGAAAGGCATCCTCCCGCACCGTCGGGACGGTCGCTTTTACGAGGTGCGGTTAAGTGATGTGGAGAAATTGGCGGCGGCTGCCGACCTCATTGCAAACGCGAAATATTCCACAATCCGCCAGTGCGTTGCTGTAGCACGCGCTGGCATCGTCCCACAGGAGGAGGAAAGATGAGGATATTGAATTTCACTCAGCACGACGCTACTGCGGAGCAGCTGTCTGCGGGCGTTGTGGAGCCGGATGGGCATGATAAAGAACGCATTCGGCAGTTGCTCACCTTCGACGAGTTACCCAAGCATTCTGACTTGCGTCAGCGAGCCACGAACTGCGCCGTGCTTGCGTCCGTTCTGCTAAAGAAATACGAGTGCGATGGGGTACTGATCGGAGGTGCCCCGTTCTTCATGAGTCAGCTTGAATCCGTTCTCCGGCTTTTCAAAGTGCGTTATTGCTACGCATTCTCGCGCAGGGAAGCCGAAGAGCAGGTTCAACCCGACGGGAGCGTAAAGAAAACCCACGTGTTTAAGCACGTGGGGTTCATATTTGATGAGGAGGACTGCCAATGAACAACCACTACTACAACCAGCTGTGTGATTGCGATATCCCCCTGCCAGGCATAGACCCTGACAAGTGCTACGTGTGCGGGGGGATCATCCCGCGCCGATGGAAGCTTCGGCAGCGGGCGTGGATGTCCGACATGGATGACACGCCGAACGGAAAAGCGACTTGGGGCGTGGCTCTCACCATCATGGTGCTTCTGGCTTTGTGGGCGATGGCGCGGATTACGCTCATTGCGAGCCAGCACGACCCGAATCCGCCGGCATTTTCAACACATTACGAGGGAGAGGAGGTGAGACCATGATTGCACTACTGCCCGTGCCTTTTGGCGTTGATGCTGTAAGGGCAAACCGTATCGTCGCCGTTCGGCGCCAGACGAGTAAGCTTCTGGTGTGGGTGGAGTTCGGCGGAACCATTGAGCAGTATGAGGTGCAGGCGCCAGACGATGCTATACGCGTTGCGTGGACCGAGTTCGTCAAGCATTGTGATACTCCGTCCTACGTGTGGGATTTGACTTGGCTGAAGTCCCCCGCGCCGGAGGCAGTGGCAACGGGGGATTAACTCGCGTTTCGGAGGTTGGAGCAATTACCCGCTCCGGCCTCCATTATACCAAAACTTAGCGAATGGAGGCAACAACGATGTATTACGCTTTGCCATTGAAGTACGAAGCAGACCGCGAATGGGTGGGGAGCGATGTTCTCGTTCTGAACATCGACCCGCCCGACGTGTGGGCTATCGTGCGTGAAAAGCCCCGCTTGGTGGCACGCCTTGGCGATAAAGGCGAGCCAATCTTTCAGATGTACTATGCCGAGAATCGCCTCGGTCAGCTGGTGGCGCTGGCGCTTGCGAAGCTGCGCGACGACGAATATCGCGAACGGGCCGCACAGCTGTTCGCCGAGCGGTTCGCACGTTGCGCACGATGCCATCGCAAGCTGACGGCAATGGAAAGCGTGAAGGCCGGCTTGGGGCCGGAGTGCCAGAAGAAGGGGGGTCGCGTGCTATGAGGCGCGATGTTGAGTTCGTGCGCGTTCTCTGCCCAGAGTGCATGGGCGAGGGCGAGTTCGAGACCACAACCAGCGACCCCGAAGCGATTGAGCCGCCAACGGTGCCGTGCCGGAACTGCTATGGGACTGGGTACGTGTTTGTTCCCATTCAGCCGTCTCTCGAGTTTCCCGACGTCGAGCTGCCAGAAGATTACAATCCATTTGCACTGGAGGAGGAGACCCAAGATGAGCGAGAGCATTGCCAGATATGACGCAGAGCCGGCTGTGGTCGAGCAGCTGATTCGGGGCGACGTCTCGAGTGTGCCCCGTGAGGCTCTACTCCGCTACGTGTTTACGTTTTGCGAGCGCGTCGGCATTTCACCGCTCGCTGTGCCGTTCTCGTTGATGAAAACGCAACGCGGGATGCAGCTCGTCGCGAACCGCAACTTCTATGATGCCGTTGCCAGCAAGTACTCCGTGTCGCGCGAGTGCGTGGGCGAGGGATTCTTCGAGGGCACCAAGCTGTATTACACCCGCTATCGTGCCACCACGCCGGATGGTCGCGTGACGGAGGACATGGCGTTAGTGGATACTGCTGGGCTGAATGGCAACGATTTGGCAAACGCCATCATGAAAGCGCACACTAAGGGGCGCAACCGCGTGACGCGGGCGCATTTGGGCTTCCCGTTCCCCGATGAAACGGAAGCCGAAACTGTGCCCGGCGCGAGTGTGGTGAGCATCGAGCAGATGCCGAACGCAGGCAACGGCGAGCCGCCAGCGCCGGAACCGGAGCCGCCGAAAGCCAATGAGCAGCAAATCAAGCGCATCCACGCGCTTGCGAAGAAGATAGGCATGGACGAGAAAGCGTACCGCGCGTTTCTGGAGCAACGGTTCGGCGTGCGCTCCAGCAAGAGTTTGACGCCGGAGCAGGCTGAGGAGTTAGCCCGCGAGATGGCGCAGATGGTGCGTGAGCGCGAGCAGGCGCAAGAACAAGCTCCACAATCCGAGGCGGAAACGCCGGAATTGGTGGTTGAACAAAGCCAAGCGCCGTCCCCGAATGCCAGCGCAGAAAGCAATGTGGTGGTTAGCCCCGTGGATGCCAACCACCATCTGGAGCAGCTGGGCATCAGCGCGGAAGATGTTCGTGCGTGGCGGAAAGCGTGGGTATCCACCTGGGGCGACGGCATGGCGTTCAACCGCATCGCTGTGAGCGCCACGAGTCGCGAGGATTTCATCCGAGCGATGCAGCAGTCCGGCGTGCGGGTTTCCACTGCGGTAGGAGGTGTATAGCATGGCTCAGTTCATTGTGTACACAAACCCTGCGGGGCAACCGTACGCCGTGAACGTTGCCTACGTGGAGAAGTTGTTCGTAGGCGACCTGGTGCTCAGCCCCACAGAGCGGTACGCGTGCTTGATTGCGGTTGACCGCGAGGGTAGCCATGCGATGTTACGTGGCAACCCACAAATGCTGCGAGATGCCCTTTACGATTTGATATGGATTTTGGCACAGGGGGCATCCGCACGGGTCAACTCCGATGGAAAAGTGGAGCCGTATGACTTCGAATCAGAGTGAGATGTCTGCCTACTCGCCAGCACGGCATTCCTCCTGCTGGCCGCCAATGGGGTGCTGGCGATGCCGCAGGCACGGGCGGGGTGGCAGTTACTCCCGCGGGCCTTGTAACGCAGTAGCCGTTGGGAAGCCATCCCGCCGATTCAATCAGCAAGAAAGGATGGGGGACAGACATGGAATGTCACGATGTGTGCAACATATTCCCAATGATGGGAGACGACGAATACCGGGCACTGGTGGAAGATATTCGGGAACACGGTTTGCGAGAGCCGATTGTAGTATGGCTAGGCAAAATAGTGGACGGGCGCAACCGATATCGCGCCTGTATGGAGCTTGGTATAACACCACAGTACCGTGAGTGGGACGGTCGTGGTTCCCTGACTGCGTTTGTTGTGTCGCAGAACTTGCACCGCCGCCACCTCACAGCCAGTCAGAAAGCGGTTATCGCGTTGGAGATAGAGCGGATGCTGGCTGTAGAGGCTGAAGAGCGCAGAGCCGAATTGGGTCGACAAGCAGCCATTTTGCAACATGACGTAAATGAACCCAAGGGTTCTCTCAATGTTGAGAGAACCCTTGGAAACAAAGACAATGAGATACCATCTAAAGCCGGCGAGACCTGGGCGGTTCGGCAAGCAGCTGACCTAGTTAGGGTTGCTAACAGTTACATCTCAGAGATGAAGCGCGTACAGCGGGATGCGCCTGAGTTGGTGCCGTTGGTGCGTGCTGGCGTCATCACCGTGCCGGACGCGAAGTTGTTGGCGCGGCAGTCAATTGAATTGCGCGGCTTGGCTGTGGAGTTTCTTGTGAACCGGCGGTGTACGAACGTACAAAAGGCTGTAGACGCGGCGAAACGCGAGTTGCTTCGTGCCCAGTTACCGACAGCACCGACCGAGACAAATGAGTACCGGCTGATATGCGGTGATTTCGCGGACGTGCACTACGAGATTGCAGACGCTAGTGTAGATGTCATTATTACCGACCCGCCATACGCCAGAGAATATCTTTACACTTTCGAACTTTTAGCTCGTGTGGCGCAACGCATTTTAAAGCCAGGTGGTTCGTTGGTGACTTTCGCGGGTCACATGTATCTTCCTGAGATACTACAGATGATGGGGCGGTATTTGCGGTATAACTGGATGTTGGCATGTCTGCAACCCCACTACTCTGCGCGTGTACACGTTAGGAACGCATTTAGCACATGGAAGCCGATTCTGTGGTTCACAAACGGAGAGATTGGGACACGCCACTACGTTAACGATGTGGTCTACTCGGAGAAGTGCGAAAAGTTATACCACGACTGGCAGCAATCGGAGAGCAGCGTTGCAACGTTGGTGGAGCGGTTTAGCGCCGTGGGTGAGACGGTATGTGACCCCTTTTTAGGCGCAGGCACAACGGCGGTTGTTGCCGTGAAACTTGGGCGCAAATTTATCGGCGTTGACATAAGTGCTGATGCCATCGACATTACTCGACGACGTCTTTCGGAGTTAGTGAGATGATTCAAGAGTGCTTTGGCACACGAGTACACTAGCACGATGATATGCGACCCCACTGGTAATCGACAATCTTATTATGCCAAACAACGAGGAGTGGTTTGATAGCCAGTACACGGAGGACGAGTAACATGGACGACCTTCACCAGATGCTGGAAGAGCTGGAGGACATACGCGAGCAGAAGCGTGCGCTCAGCGAGCGCGAGAAGCTGCTCAAAACCACGCTGTTGGCAGAAATGCAAGCGCGTGGAATCAAGCGTATCACTCTGGGCGCAGAGCGCATCTGCGCTAAGTTGCAACTCAAATTGGACATTCGAACGGACAAGGGGGAGGACGAAGATGGAAAATAACAATCTCACGCAACAACGGAGGGCGACATGAGCGTACACTACACCAGCGCAGTATGGCGTATCCCAATCAGCGATTATTTCCCAAACAGCCGGGCATGTAGTACCATCAAGCTCGTGTTGTTGAAGATTGCCGACCATGCGAATGATGAGGGCATAGCCTACCCCAGCATCGCGCGTATCGCCCAGGAGTGTGAACTGCAGAAACGTTGGACGATGGAAATCATCGCGATGCTGGAAAAAGCCGGACTGCTCGAGATCATACGCGAAGAGGGCAAAATCAACCACTATCGCATCATTCTCCCCGAAAGTGAACCGGTGCGGCCGGGTGCACCGGTGCGGCCAGGTGCACCAGTACCAGTGCGGCCGGCCGCACCGGTTGAACCGGTGCGGCCGGGTGCACCGGTGCGGCCGGGTGCACGGGTACCGGTGCGGCCGGCCGCACGGGTACCGGTGCGGCCGGCCGCACCCGAACCATCATATAACCACCATGGAACCATCAAAAGCTGCAGCAGCTTTAATAGTAGCCACACGCAAAAATCGCAAAGCGAACCACAAACCGAAACGATAGTACAGCGCGTGGCACGCATCATGAACGTTCCTGCGGAGCTTTTCCCGTTACAGGCTGATTCGTATCTGCGCAGATACATCAAGCCTGAGCATACCGACGAACAGCTGCGCGAGGTGTACGGAGAGTGGTGTGCGAAGGGGCACAATGGCATCGAGAATGGGCGGGTGGCTTACTGGTGGGTGAAGTGGCTAAGCGCACCGAAGCGGAATGCCGCTCGCGCGTCGCCGGAGAACCACGGGGAAGTGCGTGTTCGCAACTTACTGGACGACCCCGAATATGTTCGTGCAGTACTGAGCGTGGAAGTGGTCGATGAACCGGCAAGCAATGCGTGAATCGTACGTCGGCAAGCGCGTGGAGTTGCCCGACCGCGGGATGCTGGCGTGCCCACACTGCGGTTCGCATCTGATTTGCTACAACGTGGTGCCCTACTCACGGCAGAATGGGCGAGGTCGTGATGCCGAAGTGGAGCAGATAAGCGGCGCGTGTTTGCGGTGTAGCGGAAATGGTTGCCGTTATGTCTCCGTTCTGCCGTTGGGCGCGAAGACGGCAATGAGATTAAAGCTGCACCCGGCGTTGCCCGAGCAGCTGGAGGCGGTTCGCGCGTGGTTGGTTGCATGGTAGGGGATAAGCATTAGGAGGCAGTGAGCCAGTGGCACTGAGATGCCCATAAACCACGAGCGAGCCAAGGTGTGCGAGATGCCCATTATATATGAGCGAGCCGGATATGCGGAGATGCCCATTAATGCAGAGCGAGCCGCTGTGGGCAAGATGTCCAAAGAAAAAGAGCGAGCCAAGGCTTCGGAGATGCCCGTGCGAAAGGAGCGAGCCGTTGTACTGGAGATGCCCAAAGAAACGGAGCGAGCTCGGGGTGTTGAGATGACCAATATGTGCGAGCGAGCCGAAGAGTACAAGATGCCCGCGATACACGTGCGAGCCGCATCCGGAGAGATGCCCGCCAGCACAGAGCGAACCGGGACGCTCAAGATACCCGCTACCTCAGAGTGGAGGACATGCGCAAACTAAAAAATCGGAGGAGGAGCAAGAAAATGGCGAAGTTCAAAACCAAACGACAGATTCTGCGTGCGGCACTGGAGGCACGCGAACGGTTCCAGCAAGAACGCATCCGCGCTTCCAACAGCATCGGTGCCATCCTGCGCGGAGCCGACCCATCTTCGCTCAAGAGCGAGCGAGAGCGACTGGAGAAGCTGCTGGAATACTCCCAAAAGCTGGAAGAGATCTACGACAGTTTCACCCAGTCCGTGGCGAAGGAAGACCCGCTGATTAAGCAGCTGACGGCAGTGCGCGGTGTGAGCCACACAAGCGCGTCCAAAATTCTGGCATACATCGACATCCAGAAGGCAGCTACCGTCAGCAAGCTGTGGCGGTTCTGCGGTTACGCTGTTATCAACGGGCAGGCCGAGAAGCCCCAGAAAGGGGAGAAACGCCATTACAGTTCGCGCATGAAGAAATATCTCTACCAAATCGGCAGCCAGTTCTTGCGCAACCGGGCGCGGTACGCGCTGATTTATTACGTTGCGCGATACCGCTACGAGCGGGAACGCCCGGATTGGACGCCAATGCGCAGGCACTTCGCCGCCATCCGCAAGATGGTGAAGGTGTATTTGTGCCATCTGTGGGAGCTGTGGCGCGAGGCGGAAGGGTTGCCTGTGCGCCCGCTGTACGCACACGAGCGCATGGGGCACTCGTTTATCTACGACCGCGAGTGGTTCTGGAGCGGTGACGAGCTGAAAGACGAAGATTTGCCGTTGGAGGTACGGCAGTGGGCTGCATCGCGCAAGGAGTTGCAAGAGATGGCGGAAGAGAACGGGAACGGCGACAAGCAAGCTTAGCCGGGCAGAGTGATACCCAGAGGTGGCAAGCGAGCCAAAGGCCATGAGATACCCATCGTCGCCGAGCGAGCCGGGGCATTGAAGATATCCATGGCTGGCAAGCAAGCAGGATATGCGGAGATGCCCACACTCTGGCAGCGAGCCGTACAGAAAGAGATGCCCGGCGAAGGTATGCGAGCCGCTGTTGGTGAGGTACCCATAAACCACGAGCGAGCCGCCGTAGGTGAGATGCCCGTGCGAGAAGAGCGAGCCGGTGCTAGTGAGATACCCACACTGCTGGTGCGAGCCGGTGACGGTGAGATGCCCGGGTTCATCGAGCGAGCCGGACAGTGGGAGATACCCGCGAAACGGGAGCGAGCCGTCAGTGTTGAGATGCCCTCCAACGGTGAGCGAGCCAAACGTTTGGAGATACCCAATGTATGCGAGCGAGCCGGGGCATTGAAGATATCCATGGGTCGCAAGCGAGCCGAAAATGCGGAGATGCCCAGTATACCAGAGCGAGCCGAGGGTGTTGAGATGCCCATAAACCACGAGCGAGCCGTTGCTGCAGAGATGCCCACAGGTTTGGAGCGAGCCGTGGCGGGAGAGATGCCCGTGTCAGGCGAGCGAGCCCGGCGTGCGTGAGTTGACCAAGGGGAGGGAGCGAATCATGCACAGAAACACCAGAATGCCGAGAATCACCGAGCGCGATTTTCTGGCAAGCGTGCGCAGTTTGGCGGAGCTGCTGGGGTGGACGTGCTACCATACCTGGCAGTCCGTTCATTCTCCAGCAGGCTTCCCCGATTTGGTGTTGGTTCGCCCTCCCCGCATCATTTTCGCCGAGCTGAAGGTGGGCAAGCGCCAACCGACACCGGCGCAGGAGCGATGGCTGAATCTTCTGCGCGAATGCCTCGGCGTGGAGGCGTATCTCTGGCGTCCCGAAGATTGGGAGGAGATTCAGATGCTTCTCAGCTCGTGAATGTTTGACTTTCCGCGAAAAGCCGAAGCATTTCGGAAAGTAAGCTTTAGCTACTATTGGGTAAACTAAAATTAACTAACCGCAAACGATATGGAGCAGGAATGGGTTGCAGCGTCACAATCCGAGGTAGCACCGCAGAGGTAGTACCGCGTCCGTCGGCAATCATCGCGGTACTCAGCGATATGCATTTCCCCCATGAAGACCCCGACGCCATGCGACTGGCGCGAACCATCGTAGAAGAAGCGAAGCCCGATGTGGTGGTAATCGCCGGCGACGCCGTAGATTTCTTTGGTATTAGCCGCTATCCCGTATCCCCGTTGCGCCGCGCACACTTCGCCGAAGAGGTGGCATACGCCCGTGACGCACTAGCGAAGCTGAAGCAATCGTTCGCCCCCGACGCGCACTGGGTGTATCTGGAGGGTAACCACGAGCTGCGCATGAAGATGTTTTTATGGCGGCGTGCGCCAGAACTGGCGGGACTTATCGGGGTGGAAGACCAGTTGCACTTGCCACAGTTGGGGATGACGTTCTTGCGCGAGCCGGAAGAGCCCGCACGTCGGTTCGAGTTTTCCGCCCCACAGGTAAAAATCTCCCGTCTTTTTGTCTCCCACGGCGACCAAATCCGCTTGGGCCCCGCGACCATCAACGTAGCGCGGAGTATGTTCTTGCGCTTGTTGCGCCCGATGCTGATTGGGCATTGGCACCGCAAGGATGTGTATTTGCAAACCGATTACGTGGGAGAAACATCTGGGTGCTGGGTGCAGGGATGCTTGGCTAAGCCCCGCCCGCATTGGGATACCGGTCGCATTTGGGGGCAGGGTATGAGCATCATCTTTGCGTCGCAGGAGCACTTCGAGGTGGACGTGATTGATTTCGTTGGTCAGCCGAAGCGCAAGGTGCTGATGGCACTCTGGCGCGGCAACCGCTACGAAGTGCCCACTGGGCGCAAGAGCTGGTAACATTTCCGCCATCGCATGGCGCAATATCCCCCATCAGAAAAATTTTTCAAAAAATTTTTGGAAAATCCCCGAAAACCCCTTGACATCTGCGCAGGATGTGGTATAATAAAGATGAAGATTGAATATTGAATATTCCATATAAGGAGGCAACGAAATGGCAACCGTTACAGTACCAGATTACAGCGACCGCAGGTTCAAGAAATGGGCGAAAGTTCTCACGAAGGTCGAGCCTGAGGCAAAGAACGGCTATGGCTTCAGCGGCAACTTCGTCGAAGTTGGTCGCATGGTGGACTTGTCCGAAGGAGCTGTGCTCCTGGTTTACGCCGAGACGGGCAGTGTGGCCAATCACCGGCCCAAAGTCACCCTTTACCGGGTGGAAGAAGGCGAACTGGTGGAACATGCCAGTGTCTGGTCTTGGGATTGGGCTTTTCATGTTCGCGAGAAAGCCATAGAGCTTCTCGGTCAGAAGCAGGATGTACCAGAAGATTTGCGCGACGCAGTGGCGCAATTGGTGGACAAGTATGGTTTGGCGGCCGTGGAGCAGGCGCTTCGCGAGTTCCAATCCCGCTAGGCGAAACCTGGCCCCAACTGGGCCGGGTCTCCCCCAAACGAAAATACCCCGCCGTCGGGGGGACTGACGAGCAGGGCGGGGTAGAAGGAGGAGAAAGATGACAGTACGGGAAGTGAGGCACAAGTGGCCGGAAAGGGACTGCGCGGTGGAGTCGACGCACTACTACTGGGTGCGCTTCGGCGATATTTGGTATATGGTGCCGAAGCGGATAGGCCAACACGAGGACTTGTTGGCCGGAATCAAAACCGGGAAAGATATGATGCGGTTCCTGTCCGGTTGCGTGTTGCGCTGCGCCTGCTGCGGGGCGGAGTATTCTCCGCGCGTCGTGGTGTTCGGCAGCGTGGGACGGTGTCGGAATCTTCTGTTGGAGGTGGGAAATTAGCAGCAACGAGTCGGCGAAACCCGTGCCACCCGTCGGGTAGCCGGGTCTCCCCCCAAACATTACCCCGCCGTCGGGGGGACTGATGAGCAGGGCGGGAGAAGGAGGTAACGAAAGTGTGGTTAACTCCGAAGCAGGCACGGGCCATAACCGGCATGGAGCGGTATCAGATTGACTGGGCCCGCAAGACTGGGAAAGTGCAGGCCAAGAAATGGCAGAACATGTGGCTCTACGACGCGGGCGACCTGTACCGCATCAACGACCGGGCACGCCTGGTGCTGGACGAGCTGAGCCAGTTCTGTGAAAGGACGGAGAGCGGCCGCCACTTCACGGAGGCATTCGCCTTTTGGCAGGTCTTGGAAGAGTGCGGGTGGATTACCGTCCACCGGCCTGTCCATCCGTCTACCGGGCTGCGCTATGACCAACAATATTACGGGGCCCAGTTCACGCAGGAGGGCGAGCAGCTCGCAAATCACATCAGCGAGCTCCGTGCCGAGTTGGCTAATGATGTGGTGCGGTTGCACCACATCATTGGGCGGGTGCGGCTGGCCCGCCTCACGACGGAGCATTCAGCAAGCTCGTACGGCTTGCCCGTGCTGGTGGACATCAGTACGGGCGAGGCGATTGACGGGTGGGAGCTTAGGGAGTATCGTGTGGAAGCTTCCGACGACCAACTGGCGGAGCTAGCCCGTAATCCGGGCTATGCTCCATATCTGACAACGGCGTGATACAATGCGAAACCCGCGCCCTAACTGGGCCGGGTCTCCCCCCAAACCGAGAACCCCGCCGTCGGGGGGACTGAGGAGCAGGGCGGGGAAGAGGGAGGACAAAAATGACATTTGCAAATCGGAACCTGGACAGATACGCCTGTGTAATCAAGGCGTGGCGGTTGGCCGGCTGGGCCAGCCACGCCTGGGGGAATCTCACCGGAGAGCAGCTGGCGGAGGTGTGGAATTTGTGCCCAAGCATGGCTGCGTTTTGCGCGTTGCTGCCGGGCTACGCAATCTGCAAAGGTTGGATTGTGGAGGGCCCGGTGGGCTACGGCGTGCTGGGCCCCGATTGGGCCCTGCCGCGCGAGCCTGGCGGCCCGCCGGCACTCGTGGTGGAAATCGGAGCCTACGGGCAGATCCGGGCCCAATTGTGGCCCGGTGAGACTGTCCTCCGGTACGAGCACGGTGAAAGATTCGCCCAAGCCACCGTAGCCGATGGCATGGTGGTAGGCATGGACGGATATCTCGCGGAGCCGCGTGATTGGGCAAGAATCGGGCGGCTCCTCATAGTTGCCGAGCAGCCAACCGATGTAGAGGCCGAGGGCATCCGCGAAGCGCTGCGCAATATGGTTGCCGAAGAGCAGGGCGCGCAGCAAGAGTTTGATAAATACTTTGCTTTGACCGGCCCGGAGATTCTCGCCGGGCCTGAAGTTATCGGAGGTGCGATATAATGCGAAACCCGCGCCCTAACTGGGCCGGGTCTCCCCCCAAAACAACCCCGCCGTCGGGGGACTGACGAGCAGGGCGGGAGAAGGAGGTAACGAAGATGACAGTACGAGACGAGCTAATTGAGTTCGTGGCCGACTGGGTGAATGAGACGGCCCCGCCAAACAAGTTTCGGGGCCTGGACGGCAACGTTTACGACTTCCCGTACGCGGAAGCAGTAGAGCTTGCCCACAGTGGGCACGAGCCGTTCTTCAGGCTTAACCGAAATCAGGCATGGGGCGTACGTTGGTATGCCCTCAATCGTGTTGGAAACCGGTACGTCTTGACCGTGGGCTTCGGCCTCAATCACACAAACCGGGAGGTGCCGGCGGAGTGGGTGCCGGAGATATTGTACCGGTATTTCACCCGCAACGAGCTTACGGACGAAGCCAAAGCGATGTTGAAATAGCCTGTTGGCGAAACCCGGTCTCCCCCGTTGGGGCCGGGTCTCCCCCCAAACATTACCCCGCCGTCGGGGACTGACGAGCAGGGCGGGGTATCCAAAGGAGGAGAAACATGGTACCAAAAGCCAATTGGAAAGATTTTCATTGCGTCGCCCGGGCGTGGCGATTGGCCCGGTGGGCCAACCACGCATGGGGGCTACTGCCGCGATGGGCAGTAGCCGAAGTGTGGAATATTTGCCCGTCGCTGTTTGGATTTTGCCGGCTTTTGCCCGGCTACGCCGTAGCCAGGGGATGGATTGTTGAAGGCCCGGCAGGCTACGGCGTGTTGGGTCCGACTTACGAAGACGGCGGTTTGGTGGTTTACATCGGCAGCAGCGTCCAGGTAATCGCCCGGTTTAAGCCGGGCGAGACTGCCGTGCGTTACGAGAAAGGCGTTAGATACGCCCAAGCCACCGTGGCTGAGGGCGTGGTGGTCGACGCCGAGGGCTACCGCGCCGAGCCCCGTGATTGGGCCCGGATTGCCCGGCTCCTCCTAATGGCGGAGGAGCCAACCGACTTGGAGGCGGAGGGAATCCGCGAAGCGCTGCGCAATATGGTCGGCGAAGAGCAGGGCGCGCAGCAAGAGTTTGATAAATACTTTGCTTTGACCGGCCCGGAGATTCTCGCCGGGCCTGAAGTTATCGTCGGTCGGGTCTGACCCCGGCCGGCCATAATTTGCTGAAGCAAAAGGAGGTTGGACAAATGTATCGGACCGAAATCACTTATGATTACGGAGACCTAGTGGTAATTTGGAACGTCAGAACAGGAGTAATGCTTCTGTTCTCCCGCGAAGGGGAGCGGCTGGGGTTTCTCCCCCGGGCGTTCACTGAGGAGGAGGCCGAGGAGGTCCTCCGAAACGAGCTAGGCTACGTCAGCGATAAAACGACGATTCGTTACTTCCCGTCCCCATTTGCATAGTTGTTCCCCCCCGTTCCCGCCTTCGGGCGGGATTTTTTTTTGCCAGCTTGCAGTAAAAGATTTTCTTGGCGTATAATTCAGCTGAAAAAGATTTTCGCCGTACGCCATGATTCTCTCTCGCCTCATCAATCAGCCGTTGCCAGGCGCGGATGCCGGTCGGTGCGCCTTGTGCGGCGAGCACACCGAACACGGGCACGCGCGTCTGTTCTCGAAGGATTTCACCGCGTACGCGTACATCTACGGAGGCAATGTGGTCTGCGAGTTTTGCGCGGGGATGCTTACGCACAAACCGTTTCGCACCCGCAACTGGATTGTTACCACTGGCGGCGTGGAGTACATCGAATCCGGCGACGGCAGATTGAAACTACGCGAAGCATTGCTCCATCCGCCCCAACCGCCATTCGCAATCTACATCACGCGCAACCACCAGAGGCAGGGTTGGCTCACGCTGATGCGTCGGGTATCGCTGTCGCGCGACCGCTTCTACGTGGGGAACGACTGGCTTGATTCACCCGCGTACATCGTGCGCGACCAATTCGTGCAGCTGCTGGGCGAAGCAGAAGTGATGCTGGCACGCAAGGTTCCCCGAAGTGTGCTACTTCGTGAATCCGAGCCATCGGTGCAGCTGCTAAAACGCGCACTGCAGGAAGGGTGGATGTGGAGGCTCCAACGGGCGATGGAGAGATCGGGCGACCCAGCATGGGAGGTAGCGGTCTATGTCGGAAGAGCTGAATGAGGCATTGGAAGCTTTCAAGCGCGTGCTTGCCTATATCTATGCAAGCATCAACTGGAAGAAAACCAAGATTAGACCCGACCGTCGTGTACCCACGTGGAACCACCGTATTCGGCAGTCGGTAACGCGCAACACCATCGATGAAGCGGTCTCCAAGCTTTGCAACTACTTCGGCTTACAAGCGTTGCCGATTGAAGCGATAGCGCTACTGGACAAGGTGCGCCCATATGCGTACGACGTGCAGGATATTGTTTATCGGGAACACATCACCTACGGAGTTCAATCAGCGGTGGCGGCTGAGCAGTTACGCCGACCGCGACGACAGCTAAGTTTGGAGGAGATTGAAAATGCAAACGGAACCGATACTGAAGATTCGCGGGCAGATTAAGCTTCTGACGCAGCTTGTGCATCACGGCGATGAGAAAACGGGTTCCACGCCGGTGTTGCGCACGATGACGATGTGGAGCGAGGCGTTGCAGAAGCACGTGCGCATTCCACTCGTATCCGGCAATGCCGTTCGCGGCATGTTGCGGCGCAGACTAATGCGCGACATGCTGGATAGGCTCGGGTTGGACGAACAGAACACACCCAAGCTGCACCACGCGCTGTTTTCGGGCGGTTTGCTAGAATCAACCGAGGAATGCACCGGCGAGGTGGACATCGCCTTTCGCAAGCTTGTGCGCGATACGATTCCCCCGATTGGTCTGTTCGGCACGGCTATCGGCAACCAGATGATTCAGGGTAGCTTGCTGGTGGAGCACGCCGTACCGGTCGCCCGCGAGACCAGTTTCATGGCGGAAGCCGGCATCGCGCTCGTGAAACCGGATGATGAGCGATGGAAGTACCCGGTGCGTACGTTCACCGAGATTGATTTCCACACGCGCCGCGACGACCTACGAACGGAGCGCGATGAAGATGAGCAGGCGGTGCAGATGAAAGTGGAGTACGAAGTGCTGATTCCCGGCACGCTTCTCATGCACGGCTTCGAACTGAAATACGCTACCGATGTGGAACAATCGTGCTTCGGGCACATGCTCAATCTGTGGAACGAGTTGCCGGTGCTGGCGGGCAAAAGCGCGACGGGCAACGGGCGCGTGGCATTCCACTACGAACCGTGGCCGGATGCATCGCTGTATCTGCGCTACGTGGAGGATCACCAGCAGGAGATGCGCGATGTGCTGGGGATGATAGCCAAGCGGTTGGGGTGTTGAGATGAAGCCCGTGCCGTTTCGGTTATATCTGCCCCTACTCACGCCGGTATGTATTAACGCGCCGTGGATTATGCTGGACGGCGTGGTCATGCATCTTATCCGACTAAAGCTGCACGGGCGCAGCTACTACTATTTGCCCACCAAGCAGGTGGTCAAGTTCAACGGGCCGCATCGGTATCAGCGTGCCCTGTGGTTCGGGCACAACGGCATCCCGCACGCTTCTGCCAGCATTTTCGAAGGTGATGTGAAGCTGCAATCTCTGCAGTACTACAAGCGGTTGGAAGTGGATGGCTTTCCCGGCAAGCGCAAGATTTCGCAGGGCACGGGGCACTTCCGTGCGTGGTCGTTGCGATCGGTATACGTGCCTGCGCGGTCGGTTACCTTCTACGGTTGCGGCGACCTGCGCTTGATTCGCGAGCTGCTCGAGCTGCTCACGCATTTGGGCAATGATTCCCGCATGGGATGGGGGCTGATTGATAAGAAGCGCATGGAACTGGAACCGATTCCCGAAGACCGTTCGGTGGTGTGGCAGGGCAAGGCGATGCGTCCAATCCCGATACGCTTTCTGAAAAGCTATTCCGATGCGGTGTATTTGCCGTGGCGTTCGCCATATTGGGCGGCGGAGAATGTGGAGATGTGCGCTCCGCCAGGCGCGGAGGTGGAGTTGGCATGACCGAGCAATGGCGCGAGACGTTTCTGGCATGGGCGCAAACCGAAGCACATCAGCACGCAGTGGCGGAAGCACGGCGCGTCATCAGCGAAGCTGTGGCGCAGAGCAAAAAGCCGATGGTGAGTTTTTCGGGCGGGAAGGATAGCACGGCGATGCTGCATCTAGTACTGCAGCAGAAGCCCGATGTTGCCGTGTGGCACTGGGATTATGGCCCGGCGTTTGTACCGCGAGAGGTGCAAGCAGAGATCGAGAATCTCGCGCGGCGATTGGGAGTGCCCCAGCTGCGTATCGACACGAGCGGTATTTATTGGCGGGAATGGCGCAAGGCGAAGAACGTGTTTTACCGCGTGTATTTTGGGTTGGTCGCGCCGCGTTTGCTGCAGGAGGGCTACGACTGCGTGTTTGTGGGTATCCGAGCCGAAGAAAGCGTGAAGCGGAGACTACGTATTGCTGCTAACCGCTCGCTGACGGCGATTCGCGAAGCATGGCCGCTTGCCAAGTGGCGATGGCTAGATGTTTGGGCTTATCTTGTGAGTAACAATGTGCCTTATCTCTCCTTGTACGACAGCCGTGCGGAATTGGTAGGCTACGATAAGGTGCGGTTTGCCACGCTGTTCGACCCAGAGATGGCCGATTTAGGCGCGGAGAGCGTGGATAATGTGTTGCATTGGCGCTGGAGGCACGAGCACCGTTGACGGGCGAAGGTGGAAGCTGTGTGATGGGCGAATTTTGAACGAATTCGTGAACCAATAGAATTTGAACGGTTGCATCGAAATACGGTCTGTGTGTATAATAGAGGCAGTGGCGCCGACGCGGCGAGCTGGTAACGGCTCGCCGCGTTTTTGTTAGGAGGCATGGATGCGTACTGCACCACGGACGGGGCAACTGGGACGCACCGGCACGATGCGGCTCGTGCCGATACCGGCGCGATTCCGAGACGGCAAGTTGATTGCTCACCGAACCGACACGGTGAGTCTGGACGACCTCGATCGTGTCCGGCAAGACCCCGTTGTGCGTTCGGCGTTGTTGACTCTGAAGCTACCGTTGTTGCGATGTAAGTGGAACATTTTCAGCGACGACGCTGTGGTTTCCGCGTTTTGCCAGCGTGTGGTGCAACCGTTCATGCGCGAGCTGTTGTGGAACATGCTTACTGCGTTGGATTTCGGGTTCAGCGTGCAGGAACTGGTGTGGGAGTCGCGCGATGTGGAGCTGACCGGCGGGCTTGCGAACGCGCCGGATGCCCAACGAATCGTGCTGCGCGGAGCGTGGGTACTTCAACGTTTGGCACCGCTCGACCCGCAACTGGTGTATCCACTCGTTGACCGCTTCGGGCAGTTTGCCGGTGTGCGGCAGTACATCGACGGGGTGGACATCGATGCTGAGAAACTACTGCACTGGGCGGTTTATGCCGAGTTTGACGAGGTGTACGGCTCCCCCGTTGCGAAGCCTGCCATTCCGTTCTGGGAGATGAAAATGCAGGCGTTGGAAGATGCGGCTCTGTACCACAATATCTACGCAGTGCCCACCAAGAAGGGCTTTGCGCCGCCCGGGCAGACCGAAGTGGGTGTGGGGGCGGACGGTGAGCCAATATTCGAGGACAACATGGAGTACCTGCGACAGTTATTAGAAGACTTGCGTTCGGCTCACAACATCGTGCTCCCGGCTTCGCTTGGCGACGGAAGGCAGTGGGACGTGGAAGCGTTTGACGTGCCGCCGCCGATTAGTTACCCCGACTGGATAGCATTCTTGGATGACCAGATTCGGCTTGCGTTGGGCGTGCCAAAGTTAAGCATCAGCACGAGTGAGACGGGCACTTACAATCTGGGCGTGGCGCAGATTGACCTATTCT
>Ga0308404_1000115_pt1 | contig 26340 bp, 38 predicted proteins | sample HotsprSampleOSM4_FD_203475 | JGI IMG/M metagenome (GOLD analysis project Ga0308404, IMG submission 203475) | Hot spring phototrophic mat microbial communities from Octopus Spring, Yellowstone National Park, Wyoming, United States - 20060914_OS-M4 ...
AACCAAAGTTTAAGTGCTGTCAACTTTTGATTTGATCTCGTTTAACCGATGTTCGCCGTGCGATGGTCACGATCCAGAGAGATGTTCGCCGCGCGAACATCCAGATAAACAAAGATAAGTAATAAAAAAAGAGCAGAAAGAAGAATGACCTTGGCGGTCATTCTTCTTTCGCTGAGCGATGTTCGCCTTGCTAAGCAAGACGAACATCGCTCGCGTCGCTCAGCGATGCAGCATCGCTTTGCATCGCTGAGTCATTGCTTACTTGGTTTTCCCACGACTATCTTGCTCAAGCTCATGTACATTTTGCGCGCGCCTTTACATAACTTATTGGGCCTTGACAAACGGCAAGAGCGCGGTATCATCAGAAGCATGAACAGCATCGTACGTAATTACTTAGCCCATGCTCTTGAGGATACAAACCGCCTAGCCAAGCGTCTTAACCGCGGATCGATGCCCCCCGTCGTAGCAATGTGGCAAGAGGGTCATCGTTTGGTAATTGCTTCGTGTGACAGTTACCAGCAGCACGAGTTCCGCTTGTTTATATTCCGCGATGATCCTGGCTTTCCCCCGTTGCTGCACGAGCGCGTACTTGCTTTTAGTCCGGCAGCTATTGCTGCTGCGGCGCGCGCGTTTTATGAGCAATTAGGCGAGAATGATTTACTGCACGTTGACTACGACGACGAACAAACGACTGTCGCACTGACAGCGCCAGGCATCACAATTAGCCTGAAGGCGACAGAATCACTACATCGCGATCACATACGTCGCTTTGCCGCTACTTTCACTGACACAGAACGGCCAGACGTAATCAAGGTCAACGCCAAAGAGCTATTGGCAGCGCTGCCCAAGCCGCGCCGTAACAACGAGCGCATATACATGTTTGTGCATTTCCACGAATGCACATGGCAAGTTGGAGTACAGTCAAAGCTTAATAGCTGGCAACCCACTGAACACAATGGCGTTTTTGACGCTCAAGATGTTCAGGGAACTCCAGGCTGCAAGCTAAACGTTCAGATGCTGCGCGAGGCGCTGGAGGTCGCTGAGCGCTATCATCCGTTCGCTGAATGCACCATAGCGTTAACAAAGCGCAATGAGGCTGTTTTGGTGCAAGCCAGCGTTGGCAAAGTTTTAGATTTTAGGGCGTATATCATGCCTGTTGTCAATCTTCAGCCATGATAGATGAATTGATTGAGTATTTACGCACACACCAACTACTGGACAAGTCGCCACGAGAAGCACTGCTTCTCGTGGCAAATCACGCCCTAGCACGTGAGATTATCGTCACTCCAGATGCGCTCAAGCAGGCGCTATGCACAGCGTTGCCAGAGCGCGGAGAACAACTGTTTGACCTTCTCGGCGTGCGCATTCCATATTCGCTCTCCGCGCTGTGCTACTTAGCGCTGTATGACCAATGGTTGTGCTACGCCATGAGCTTGACGCTGGAGACGCTCTTGACAAACCACAAAAGTGTGGTATAGTGTAAGCATGACTAGGAGCAGATTTGATTTCAGGATCAAGTTCGATGCCAATCGCGAGGTCTTCGTATTAACGGTCGCGCCAGAGGTTACGTCGCTTGACGGCAGAGGGGTTGCGCCTAAAGCTTATGAAGCTCACGCTATTTGTATGTCGCCCAATCTCTTTGTCGTGCGTATTCCAGACAACGAGATTCCCAGCGACTTTGTTGCTGTCGGCGACAATAATTTGCCACGCGGCGTTCAGCTTATTGAATTGCGCTTTGTCGGAAGCAAGGTTTGTTTCACATTCCAAATCTCCGACGAAGCGCTACTGAGCGTCACACCCACAGTTTATCGAGCATGGATGCAGTCGTTGATCCAGGCAGGCGTCAGCCTAGACGCATTCGCGCGCGAGTAGTGGCTGAGTAAACGATGCGACGATAGAACAGATGTTCTATCGTCGCATCTTGCTTTATTTCAGGAGGATTCACATGGACTACGGACTTTCTTTCCATTCAGAGAAAATCGTTCAAACCAAATATGGCACTCGGCTGTTGCGCGTCGCAAAGCCAACGGATGATTTCTGGCGCGTATGGCGCGAACGCAAAGAGGCGTTGAAGCGCGCTGGATACAGCGTCAGCAAAGATGATGCTGGAAACTGGCGCGTGGAACACTGGAGCGAACCAAGGCAATCGCTCGACACCACCGCATCATACGCCACTGACGCTGACATCGCCGTCCCTGCTCCGAGTGGTCTAGAGTACATGCCATTCCAGCGCGCAGGCATCGCTTACGCGCTGTCCAAGCGCAACGCTCTGATTGCTGACGAGCCTGGGCTAGGAAAGACCATTCAGGCAATCGGTTTGCTGAATGCACTACCGGAGAATGAGCGCAAGCGCGTGCTCATCGTTGTGCCAGCGTACTTGCGCCTGAACTGGCAAGCGGAGCTGCACCGATGGCTTGCATTTCACGCAAGCATTCACATTGATAGTCTCAACGCCAGCGAAGGAATCATCGTTGCAAGCTATGAGAGAGTGACGAAGTTCGTCAAAGAGGCTGCTGAGAAGAAGACCGAGATCAAACCGTTCGACGTGGCAATATGTGACGAAGCTCACTATCTCAAAAACCCAAAGGCGCAACGCACTAAAGCTGTGTTGCGCGGGATTAAGGCTAGTCGCTGGCTATTCCTCACTGGCACGCCTGTGCTCAATAGGCCGGTAGAACTTTGGCCACTGCTGACCAAGCTCGACCCGAACGGTTTAGGAAACTCATGGAAACACTACGTTGTGCGCTACTGCGCTGCCAAGATGACTAAGTGGGGGTGGGATGTGAGCGGTGCGAGCAACACTGACGAGCTAAACCAGTTGCTGCGCGGTAAGTGCATGATTCGGCGGCTGAAGAAGGACGTGCTGCGAGAACTGCCAGCGAAGATTCGCAAGCGCGTCTATCTCGACCCGGCAGATTCGCGCGAGCTTGAGCAAGCGTTCGCCCGCGAGCGCGAGATATTCCAGGCCCTGGTTGCTGAGTTCGGCAGCCTGGAGAATGCGCTCAAGCAGAAAGGTCTAGGTGGCCTGGAGGAACTGACAAAGGCGCGTCACGCTGTTGCGCTCGCTAAGATTCCCTTGGCGTGTCAGTACATTTTGGAAGCGCTCGAAGAAGCTAATCAATTGGTGATCTTCGTCTGGCATCGTGACGTGGCCTATACGCTGCGCGATTGCCTTGAGCAATCGCAAGTGTCATGCGTCATGGCCACGGGGGACATGAGTACAGAGGCGCGCCACGAGTCAGTGAAGGCGTTCCAGGCTGGCTTGGCGCGAGTGTTCATCGCTACAATTGCAGCCGCCGGTACCGGCGTGACGTTGACGGCGGCAAACCGCGTCATCTTCATCGAAGAGGCTTGGCAGCCGGGCGTCGTCGTCCAGGCTGAGGACCGCATCCACAGAATAGGCCAGGAAGCGGATTCGGTGCTTGCGGAGCATTTAATCGTGCAAGGTTCAGTAGATGAGATGATCGTGGATCAGTTGGATAGCAAAGCGAGCGTTATCGGCAGCATCTTGGATAGTGACAACACCAAGTTGTTCAGCGACGAATGAGCGAGACAATCCTTGAATCCATTCGAGCGATGTTCCCGCCCGATACACCGCTAGAGTTCTCGATGGACATAGGCGACATAGGCATAGAGGGCATTTGCCCTCTATGCGTCGCCACGTACAGCGACGGCACAATCATCATATGCGCATTCTGGAACGCTGACCGTCGCAAGATGTGGGCGTGGTTTGACGGCGAACGCTGGCAGACAAGCGAAGAGAGACCGTCAATCGTTGACCGAATCAAACCGCGTCAGCGATGATGTGAACGAGATCGCTTAGGCAATTGCCAGTAAACGCCCAGAACAGCGCTGGCCATGCACTGGTCAGCGCTGTTTCATTTCCAGTGACGATTAGCAGCAGCGCGACCGGACCGAAGAACCACAACCAGCGCGTCAACGTCCCGATGACTGGCCAATGACTAATACCACGATGAATGAATGGCCATCGCCCGCCGCCCAAAACTATCGCATACAAGGTTGACATAATAAGCAAAGGCCATGTTAAAAGTGCGATTCGTTGCAGGTGGCGCTCCGCGCGCGTGCGCGTGCGAAGGTCGAGGTCTGGGCCGATAATGATGCCCATCGCGTGCCCTATGGGTAGCGCAAACAACGCAACATCATGCCCCCCACAGGCCGCTATCCCGCCTAAAAAAACGGCCAGAGGTAATGTTTTTATCGTTAGCCGCTCGTGAGTCTTACCGCTAGCCATTGACAAATCAACAGGTAGTAGTATAATCAAAACCATGAAGGCAAAAGAGCTAATCAAGGAACTGATGAAGATTCCCCAGCTCAACAGATTCATCAAAAACTCAGACCGCGATGTCATTGCCTCGATGAGCGCAATTTGCAATGTTATGCTGCTAAAGAAAGGCGAAAAATACATCAGCACCATCATGGCGAACTGGGTGACGCTGGGAATGAATCACAGAATAGACCGCAAAACAATCAAGAAGAATGCAAGAGACGAACACACTGATTTCATGCTTCACTATCAGATGTTCGCTAGCGTCAATCAGTTGTTTGTTTACAAAGTGCGCAGAAGCATCGCGCGGATTTATCGTGCAAAGATGATTGACGTTGATCCAGTGCAGAGCTTAATGCGTTCAACGGAACTCAATACGCTTTATCTTCTCCTGCTTTTGGCAGGCAAGATGTACTTCATGTCGAGGGCACAATGATTGTCGAGATTAACCCTTCCCCCGCTCTAGAACGGCTGCTTAACCTGCTGCATCGTCGTGTGAAAGCTGGCGCAAGTAAGGATGAGTTCAATTTGATTATGCGCACCATTGAGTTGATCAACGAGCGACGGCCTATTTTCAAAGATGACGAGCAGTACGTGTATTACATTGGCGCGGATGAACCATCGCGCGCGCCCTATCGCGTCACGCTGAACTCATGCACATGTCCACGCGGAAACGAGCAGATATGCAAGCATCGTTTGCTAGTTGCTGCGCTGGAAGGCAAAAAGATTAACACTGAAGGCTTTGAATACACGCGAAGGAAGAAGGTTGTCAAGCAAGAGGAGACTTTGCATTTGGAATAAAAAAGGGAGAGCTGGCATAACACCAGCTCCCCTTTTTTGCTCAGGCAACATATTGTGCGACGTAGTAAACGTAATCGGATTCTGAAGGTGCAAATTGTCCTTTCTGCGTCGGATCAGCGACGCGATACTTCAGTTTGACGATAAAGAGCGTCGCTGATTTGTCCAACGTCACTTCAGCGCGATTGACCTCTATCGGCAATCCGGTGATTTCCTGGACATGCTTTGCCGTGTCGGGATAACCGATATAGCTTTGTATGCTCTCTTCCTGTGCAGAGGTCTGAATTGCTTGCACCCACTCGTCGCGCGTTAGCTCCCGCAAGCGATATGTGCCCGGTGCAGGCATCATCGCGGAGTTGAGAAGGATATATGGCGGCATGTAACGAAGCTCTTTTGCGCCTAGCGACAAGTCGCCCTCGTAACCCACAAGCCTATTCACCAAGCGCAAGACGGAAAGAAAGTGACGGATATACTGTGCGCTGCGTCGCTGAGAACTCATGTCAGAGACGAACATGTCTAAAGTCTCTTGTGTGATCGGGAAAGGAGCAATGTCGTGCTCTTTGCACCAGTTGCGCCACCTGCCCCACAAGTTAGTGTAGATGGCTTGCGTCGAAGGACGCATGTGCTGTATGGCTGCCTTAAAATCTATCTCATTCATCGTATCACCTCTAGGACAAAACTATACCATATTGATTATCAGGTGTCAAGTGGTTGAGCAAGTGTGTGAAGCGGTAGGTTTGCCGACGCCTGTCAAGGAATATCGCTTTCATCCTCAGCGTCGTTGGCGCTTTGATTATGCTTGGCCGGAACATAAGATAGCGATAGAGATAGAAGGCGGTGCATGGATATACGGCAGGCACACCAGAGCAAAGGGATTCGTCAATGACATGGAGAAATACAACGCGGCAGTGATGCTAGGCTGGCGCGTGCTGCGTTACACGCCTGAGCAGATTAAGGCAGGCCAATGGGTTGACGATTTGGCGAAGCTGATGTATAGTAATGGACATGAGCAGAGAAGCAGACATGAGAATCAAGAAGCTGATACAAAAGAACGACCTTCGCAGCGTGGAGATCAGTTCCCTCATCAAAGTAGTCAATTGTTTTTGTGACCTTTGTGGCATTCCCGAATCTCAGCGCAGTGACGTTCTGGAAACAGAAATAAAGCATCGTGGCGCATACGTCGCTGTTCTTTTCGCTGTGGAGGAGTTGAAAAATAGAGGAATAGACGTTAAGCGCGTCTATTGGGACAAGCACAGGGAATTGCTTATTAAACTGGCTGATTCAAAGCTAAACGCGATGTCGATTGACCAAGAGATAAAACGAATTATCAAGCGTCGAAATGGGCAAGATCAAGGTTGGTTTATTGTATCATCATAGTCATGAGCGCAGAACGGATGACAGACAAGCAAATGGCCAAGCTTGCTGCTGCGTACAAGAAATGGGCCGAGATCATCGTTAAGGCTTGGGAGCAAGATATACAGGGTTGCACTCTTACAAGCTTTATCTTTCAAGTTGAGATGCGCTATCCTGGTTGCATTTTGGCAACGCGCGAAGTCAAACGCCAATTGGAGCAGATGAAAATCCCAATTTACGCTGTTTACGTCGGCGCACAAAGCAGGGTAATCTTGATCGAGATAATGGAAGGTAAAAAGAAAGCCGAAAAAATCAACCGAGAACTTAAGAAGAAGATTCACGTCAGTGGATGGTTAGTGGTTGAGCGCGAGCATCGCGAGGATGGAACAGAAGAACAGCTTTCACAAGTTGAATCAGCTTAGCGCGCGAATCACTTTGCTGGACCAAAAACGCCGAGAAGCGCTTGAGGAATTGGTCAATCAGTTTTGTGACCTTTACGGCATCGCTAAATCGCGTCGCATTGACGTGATGGAGACAGAAGAAAAGTATCGCGGCGCGATTTGCGCCGTTCTATTTGCTTTGGATGAGTTGAGCAAACGCAAGATAGCCGTGAAGCGCGTTTACTGGGACAAATACGGCGGGTTGCTTATCAGCCTATGCGATCCAAAGCTGAACGAGGTGAAGATTGACGAAGAGATTAAAAAATTGGCCAAGCAACGAAAAAAGCAAGATTGCGGTTGGTTTATCGTATAAGGTTTTTAATCATGGCAGGTAAAGGCGTCAAACCTATTCCCCGAACAAGAGACGTTTTAGACGGCGATCCGCCACTGGTTATCGTTGAATGCGCATGCGGGGCAAACACCATCGCGCGCAGGCCAACAGCAATAACGTTGTTGGGATGGCAAGTCGAATGGCCGGAGAAGACCGTCAAAATGATGCGCGTCGTTGGCGTTTGTCCTAAATGCCTCAATACGCGAGCATGAGTGGGCGATGAAAATCCGCCTGCGTCACAGGCCGCGCAAGCCCTTTCTGAATTGCCTCTTGCGCGGCCTGTTCACTTTTACAGTAAGACAACATCGCAGCGCTAAAGCGGTGCGGAGTTCCAGCGACAACTTCTATTCTTTCTTTTAGCCCCAGAACGATGCGTGAATTGTCAATGTGAACGCATTGACCAGTTGCGTAGTTGTTGCATCCGCACCCAGTGCACCACGCTGAGCGCTCAGCAACCCATTTGTAAGTGACACCTTGTCTTAACTCATTCATCTTCCCTACTCCACGTCTATGATGAACTTGATTCCTGTTTTGTTTCGCTCAAATTGTAGCACAAGCCAAATACATCCATGCACGCGCGGTGGTTTACCAGTGCGCGCCGTCCATCCGCGCGACGCAAAGTCATCAAGGTAAGACGGCGTGCGCACATGCCATCCCACGCTGCGCTCAACCTTGCCATCACAAAGTCTTTCGCGCGCCAGCGGCAGCACATAGCAATCATGTGTATGGCCTTGCACGATGATGTCGGCGTCCTGCAGATAAGACGCCATTCGTCTAACGTCAAGCGTCCCGAAACTCATGAGGCCACCGTTGCTGCTGCCGTGGTTGTAATAGATGTTAACTTTGTGCAGGCGGTGATTGGGCGTGCGCGCTTTGATTGCCACCCACCCGGCATATGGCATCGCCTGCACGTGTTCGCCTAGTCCCTGCGCAAGCCTAGCGCTCAGATTCGTGCCTAGCTTGTCCAGTATCGTTGCTTCGTGATTGCCCAACGCTAGCATGGCAAAATTGTTCGCGTAAGGCTTGTATCTTTCTATCGCCCCGTTGACCAGTTCGTCTAGATAGGCGGCGCACCTGTATTTGTCCTTAAGTAAGGCGTAATTTGCTCGTGGGTCGCCTTTGGTTTGCATAGCGTCAAAAATGTCGCCAAAATCTAGAATGATTGCGCTTTGTTTTTTTGCTATCTCAAGGTGCTTCAATTCCAGGTCAGAAAGTGAAAACATCGAATCATGATGTCGGTCTGAAGTAAGGCAAATCACCTGTTCGCTGCCTAAGCGCACTTGGCCAAGGTCTATTTCCATCACATCATCACGTAAGCGCTTTATCTTCATAAGTTATGTAAACCCGCGCAGAATGTACATGAGCTTGAGCACGGTATTTGGGGGACACCAAATAAGCAATGCCTCGGCAACGCGAACATCGCTTGCATCGCTGAGCGATGCAGCATCGCGAGCGATGTTCGCGTTGCTGCTTTAAGAGAAGTGACCGGTAAGGTCACTTCTCTTTCTGCTCTCTTTTTTAGATTGATTATTGTTATTCTGGATGTTCGCGCGGCGAACATCGCTCGGGGGGATGGTATTCGCATGGCGAACATCGGTTAAACAAGGTTAAATTGAAAGTTGACAAAGCTTAAATTATGAGAAACTAGTTCCTAATGGCGATGTCGTTGAGGATGCTGTTCACAATTGTCATGCTCACCATGACGCTGAAACTGATGCCTAGCTTGTCGTCTATCACGCGAAACATGGTGATGTCAAATGGCGTGACATACACTTTGTGGTTAAAGATGTTCAGTTCCAGCGTGGTCATATGGTATGGTTCGCTCAGCAACACTTCCCCTTCTAGCAAAGCTCGATTGTCGTCCACCTGAAACACTTCCAGCCTTCCATTCAGCATTGCTCACCTCTCAAAATAATTTTTTGCCAAAATCCTTGCAACAATTTCTGCAACAAACGAGCGTCGCGCGCGAAGCCAAAGATAGGCGAGGAAGAAGAAACAAGTTAGAAGGGGCTTGACAAATCTGAACCGACGTGGTAGCATCTGAATCATGAGGAGAGTAAAGGAAGAGCACATACCCCAAACGCTCACTGAGGCCATTGCCCACCTTATGGCGTTGCCTGTTACTTCCTTTGATGCTTTCGCTCCACGTACCATTGCAGAAAAAATTGCCGTCCAGATTATACGCGACGCGACGGCTGGCAATTCAGATAGCTTAGCTGCGGTGATTAGGATAGCACTGAACGAAAAATCAAAACCTAGGTCAAATCAAACCAAGATTACTGTGATTGAGGAGTGACATGAAGGAAATTGTCGAAGGCGTGAAGAAGGCTGACATTGAGCGTATAGACGAGACCGTGCGCGATCTTGCTGAACTAGCTGTTGCGATTCAGCGCACTGAGCGGATGGAGCGTAACGCTGTTACTTTGCGTTTGCTATTGATTGCTCGCGCTATCGAAGTTCATAAATATGACGTGACGTTTAAGCTGCTGACCGAGACGCTCAGCTACACGGATTTTTACGCTGTTCAGTTGATTAAACTGGCGCAGGAAGTGGGGGAGCAAGCGCTGATGAATGCGGTGACTAGTGGCAAACCTCTGACGCTTGCGCAGTGGCAGGCGCTTGCTGAAGTTGGCCAGGAATCCCGCAATGAAGTGATTGATCATGCCATAGAAGACGACTTGCCACCTGTTGAGATTACAGCGCGCGCAACCGGCCTTGACACTGAAGAGGTGATCATAGCCAAGTTGCTGAAGCGTCTTAACTCGTTGCTCGTGCAAATTGAGAAGATGAACGCTCGCCAGCGCGCTATTGACGTGTTGGCTGAGCATGGCTACGTCACCAAAATCATCCGCAACAGATGAGTGATAAGAAAGACATGATTCTGGCTGCTCTGCTGGCGATAGACCAGCTAGCAGTTCAGTTCGCGGTGCTTGACGAGATATACCCTGATTTCAGGGAGTTGTCAGAGGCGCTCATCGGCTACCGCGATGACCTTATTAGACGTGCTCGCATAACAGAGAATGATTTTGAAGCTTACAAGCGTATGGTTTTGAACGAGATTGGCGATGCAGTGGAGTGAAAGTGAACACGACTGGTTGTCAAAGGTCGTGATGTCTAATCCTCGCATCAGGGAAGTGGCGCGCACAGCTATTGCGTCGTCTAAGTTTGCAGTTAGCTCGGTTTATCGTCGTTTTGTCGTCGAACAGGTCCTCACGCCAGAGGAGCGCGCCGAATTGTGCAAGATGGTGTGGGATAGATTTAAGGTCACAATTTCAGGGCGCGAAGCCATCTTCACTATGATTGTGCGCGCCAAACTGCCTGCGTCGCTGCACTCCAGATTCCAAGAGTACATGGCCAAGTTTGGCATTATCCTTGCCAAGAAAAAGATTGACAACGTTCGCGTCTATGTCGTGGACGTGCCTGTGGCCAAGGGTAAGCGCTTTATCTGGTTCTGCAAGTTGAACCGAAAGTTGGCCAATAGGTACAACGTTGATTTTTGCGACGTTTTACTCAATCGAGCGTACTTTCTTATCCTTGACGCTTATGCCCAAAAAGCTGTTGACTTTGACTATGTAGAAAAGGCATTTGGATATTTGGTCAAGGGAGAACACTACATGGTTATTGCAATGGCAAAGGCATTGGGCGATCATCGCAAGGGGACGCTTATTACAGGTTGGGCCTGGGAAGGGAAAATCATAAAGGTGGAGAAAGGGATGTATAAGATTCATTGTGGTGCTTACCATAATGCCATAAAGGAGACGAATGATGAAGTACAGGTTTCATCCAAAAGCTCTTGAGGTGTATGCAAGCGCGGGATGGAAGCTATATCCTTGCGCGCCAGGAGAGAAGAAGCCGCTGATTGACAACTACTACGAGCGCGCTACCAACGACATGGACCAACTTCTAGCATGGCGCGAGCAATGGCCAGACGCAAACTTTGCCGTGGTGACGGGCCAGGCATCTGGCATTGTGGCTCTGGACATTGACGCGCCTTACGGCTTATTGGCGCTGCGTGCTCTGGAAGAAGCTTTTTTGCCTTTGGATATGGATTCGCTGATACAGGCCACGCCAAATGCCGGATGGCATGTGATATTCAAAGCGCCAGAACAGCCGCTCCCTTCGCGGCCTAAATTGCTGGGATGGGGCGTTGAGCTGCGCGCGGAGAAAGCTTCGATACTGCTTGCGCCATCTTGCGTTGACGATTCTGAATACAAGACGTATGCCTGGACGCTTCACGATGTTGAGCGTTACATTGCCAATCCCCAGCCTTTGCCACAGTGGATTATTAACCTTGTTCGCCACGCTGAAGCAACCAAGCCAGCCGCAGGCACGCTAAAAGCGTCGCGCGAGGCGTCAATCAACGGCCTGGTGGCTTGGCTAAGTAGCCAGGTGGAAGGGAATCGCAACGCAGCGCTTTACTGGTGTGCAAAACGTATGCGTGAAGGTGGGTTGCCTATCAGCGATGCGATGTTGTATCTCGGCATCGCTGCGCGAAAAACCGGCTTGGAAGACAAGGAGATTGAAAGGACCATAAGGAGTGCATACAAATGATAGACACAATGCTGAGCATCCCGTTCCGTTATCCGCTTCTTAAAAAGATGAATCGCACTGATGCGATGGTGATGAGTGCGATTCTGTTTGCATTCAGGCTACATCAGCAGACAGGAAAGTATTTCTACTTGTCTGACGCCAAAATCATGGAGTGGACGGGATTTAAGCGCACGGCGGTTTACGAAGCGCGCAAACGTTTGGAAGCCGAAGGATGGGTGGTTGTCAAGCGCGGTCACGGCGGCCATAACATGTACATGATTACGGATGCTGTAATCGTGCGTCTTGAGGAAACTGATGGCCAGTCGCGCGAGCAACAGCAAGAGCGATTGCGCAAGGCCGCTGAGAAAGCTGTTAGTGAGCTGAATGTCGAGCAGGCTATCGCTCGCATCCTCCTGACTTTCATTCTGCGCACTGGACGGATGCCGACTAAGAAAGCTCTGCGGCGTTGGATAGTTGCTGCACGCAAGATCAGGGATCACGGCCACTCTGCTGAGACAATCGCTGATTTGATCCGCAAAGAAGACCGTTCGCTGTTTGCTCTGCTCAAACGCATAGAACAAGGCGCGGTCAAAAAGCAAAAGCGCATTGAGTATGAGGTCACTTATGACCCTCAAGTTGGTTGGCTTGCGATTCCGCACGAAGTGGAAGTAGTAGAACAGGCGCTGGAGGCAATCAATGAACGACTTTGAGCGCATTTTGATTTCCAGCTTGTCTCACTATCCGACGTTGCTACCGGCGGTGTCGTCTATCGTCAGCCCAGAACACTTTGAGTCGCCTGAAGCCGCTGACATTTACGCACAGATGTTGACGCGACAGGCGTTTGACCCGTCAACCGTTGTAAAGCTGGTTAAGCCAGAAACGATTAACAAGCTGGGCGGCGTGGCAGGGCTGTGTGAAGTGCTAGCCTTTGCGCCATCGCGCGATCCGATGATGGTGGCGCAAGCGATTCGCGCTGATTGGGAGCGTAGGCGCGCTGCTGCGATATTTGACTACGCGCACAAGCGTCTAGAGAATAGAGAAGTTGCGCCGTTAGATGCTTTGAACGAGGTGCTAGATAAAATATCGCGCATCGCTTCCCCATCTTCTCATGTTGTGTCAGCGCAGGATGCTGAATTGGCGCTGCACGAATACGAAGAGAGCGTGTACAGCAAGGATGCGCCAGGGCTAGGTATAGACGCGCTAGATCGCATTATTGGCGGCGTCCGTCCGGGCCGACTACACATTGTCGCTGCTTATCCCGGCGGCGGCAAAACAACGATGATGGTGCAAACTGCGCTGCGCATGGCTAAGCACGGGCGCGTCGTGTTCGTGTCGGGCGAGATGACCGCTGCGCAGATAGTGGCTGTGGCGGTCTCTCATCTTGGCCAGGTTGATATGTCGCCGGAAGCCATTCGCAAGCGCAAGATGAATCAAGACACTGATGGTGTCGTGCGCGTTAAGGCTGGGCTAGAAGCGCTTAAGACGATGCAGCTATATATCGTTGACCACAAAGCGCCGTCGCTTGCTGACCTTAATCTGTATTGTCAGCAGCACAGTCCCTTGCTTTTGGTGTGCGACTACTTACAAATCATGAAGTCTCCTGAGAACGCGCAGAACCGAGAGCAGGAAGTAGCGCGCAACGCACAAGGGCTGAAGTCAATTGCGATGGAACATCAATGCGCCGTGATGACAGGAAGCCAGTTAAACCGCGATGGACAAACGCGAGAAAGTGACGCGCCTTTCCATCATTGCGATGTGTTTCTTCGCATCGAGCCTAAAAATGACGCAAACGGCAGCGTTGACCTGAGTGTTAAAATCAACGTGCTGAAGAATCGCGGCGGAATCACACGCTCAGTTGACGCTTTGTTTAGACGCCATCTTGCTACATTCGCGGCTTTGAAATGATATGTGGTATGCAACTTGTACTGAAACGGTTCGGTTTATCTGTTTTACAATAGTCCTGCTCTATGTTGGCCAAATACAATTTGTACAATATACCATTGTACAGCCAGATTGATCCGCGCTGGCGCAACGTCGTTTTGGGCGAATCGCGCACGTTAACGCTGGGGACGCACGGTTGCGTCGTGTGTTGCCTGGCCATGCTGCTAAATGGCATTGGTTACAGCGTTGACCCGGTAAACGTGAATGACGACATGAGAAAAGCGCGTGCGTTTTTGCCAGGCACGGGGCGTGCAATCTGGGTGCGCGTGACCAATGCTTATCCTTTACTCAAGTATTCCTATCAGGTGTTCTACGACAAGCACGTGGCTGATGTTAAGCAAATTGGTCAAATTACCGATTTATTGCCAGTTCTATTAGAGTTAATGCTGAGCAATCGTGAGCTGCATTGGGTGTTGGCAGTTCGCGGAGATGTTAACGGGTTGCTGGTCCACGATCCATTATTGCCACCTGCGAATCAAAGGCGCGATTATCTTCATTTGCTTAGACCAAACACTAGAATTAGGAGAATAGTTGTCTATGACGTTATCAGGACCTAATAGCCGCGGCAAGATTCGCCAGCGCACTCGCGTTGACACAACACCTATTGCTCCAGACGCATCGGGCAAATCGCTGACGATTGTCACTGAGGCCGATCTCGAACGTCAGTACGGTACATTCACGACGCTATACCAGCCGTTTCAACAGACTTACACTGTTTATCCTGCCACCGCTGATGAGCTTGCGCTGAAATACGGTTGGCAAATCTATGACACGATGATGATGGATGCGCAGGTGGCAGGTTGTGTTCACGACATTGTTGACGGCGTGATAAATGATCGTCCGCACGCTGTTCCCGTTGATTCATCACCTGTTGCAATGGCGATGGCCAACTGGGTGAACAACAATTTGAAAGTACTTCAGCACAAAACGAATTACTCGACGATGGCCTTATTCCGCCAGATTTTGCGCGATGCGTTAGTGTATGGTCATAGCGTATCAGAATTGGTGTTTGACGCTATCAATCTTGAAGAAGCGCCAGCGTATGTTTTGAGAAAAGTAGTGCCTTTGCTTCCCAATCGTTATGCGTTTCGCATGTCGTCGGAAGGCGACGTTTTAGGCATCGTTCCGTTCCGCTACGATGCGACGGGCGCATTCGCGCCTGTTTACACTGCCGAAAACACATTGTTTGACAAAAAGGTAGTGCCGTCAGCTAAGTTGCTTCATCTGATTTGGGACAGGCGCGGTCTTTTCCCACAAGGCCGTTCGGCGTTGGCGTCAGCGTTCAAAGCCTGGGCGATGAAACAAGAGTTTCTAGAGCACGTCAATATCCTCGCTAAGCGCATCAGAAAATCATGGCTGGGCATATTGCCACCTGACGCGCGGCGCGTGTGCATCACGAATCCTGATACTGGCGAGCAGGAAGTGGTTGACCCGCGCCAAGACCTACTCGATGTTTTGCAGGCGCTGGCCAATGGTGAAGGCGGTGTAGTCCCGCACGCCACGCAGGTTGAATCGTTTGACATCGAAGTAAACGGCGCAGGTCAATACTTCATGGAAGTGCTTAAGTACCTTGATCGCTCAATCTTGCGCGCCATCTATCGGCGCATGTTGGCGAACAATAACGACGCGGCGGCGAGCACAACCGGCGAGTTTGACCGCAACATGACCAGCAAGCTGGTAAGGGCAGTGAGAAACTGGTTTGAGGATTCACTGTATTCGCTGTCTTACGCCCTGTGCTATTTCACCTTCGGCCAAGCGGCTGATGATTATGCGCCAAAGATTGTAGTAGGCCGCGGCGATGGCTTGCCTATTACCGTCCAGGATATTGCCTTGCTGCATCAGAGCGGATGGTTCACGCGCCAGCAGAAAGCAACGCTTGACGTTGAGCTTGGCTTACCGCCCGATGACGGTGGTGAGATAATAGGCGTCAACGCTGATGAAGGAGAAGAAGATGAACGACCCCGTGATTCCCGTGACGATGCACTTGCCTAAGAGTGTGGTAGAGCGCTTTAAGCGCAAGGCTGTCGAGTTGATTCCTGAAGAGAAAGAAGAAGCCCCTTCTCTTTTGCTAACGTTGTTCATTAACTACATGTCAAGCGAGGATTATTGGTGCTTATTTGTCCCCGATTTGACCAGGGAAGACTACAAAAAGTGGCAGGAGATGGCTAATCAGGTTTATGACTCTATTTATGAAGTGGTCAAGTACCACGGTGCTGGTATGTTTCCTGGCGAGATTGCCGATTTGGCGCAAGCTGTGATTGCTGCTCGTCGCATGACGCCGGATGATTTGATTAAGCTAATCATCATTTCGGCGAGATATAATCAGGTAATGTGGAAGCGGAACGACTCAAACAAAGACTCGCCCGCACCATCGCAGTGATGCGCAGGTTGCGCGCTCCCGCTGAGCGCGTTTACACCAAAAAGAAGCCGAATGAAGAATCTATCACGAGAATGGAGATGATATTGTATGAGGAAGGATTTTGGAAACGAGTATCAGAAGCAGTCCAAGACATTGACTCACCAACGAACACAAGAGTTGCTTGCGGATATGCTAAGAGTGCCCGTCTATATTTGGGGCAACAAGACGCCGAGTCTTGACGATCTCAACGCTTTCCTTGCCCAGTTTGGTTGTCAAACCAATCTGTCACTCCTGCGTCCCGTCAAGGTCTGGGCAAATCTGGAAGAGGATATTATCAACGAAGCCGACAAAGTAATAGCACAGTTTATACAGTCCGATCTAGAAAGTCCGGTTATCGTTGTTATTTTGCCACCGTTGGTTGCGCTGGCCGCAGCATTGGTAGTGCGAATGAAAGAGAAGTGCCCAACGTTGAAAGTGCTCGTCGTGCATTACAGGGTTGAGCACGAACCGCACTTTTTGGGTTTTGAGCTGTTCTGCGGATAAATGCCAGTTGCTGCCTTACTCAGTGCGCTAGCTCGCGTTGCTGCTGCTACGGGGACGACTGTCCTTCGCGCAGGTGCGACGGGATTTCGCGCCTCGGCAGCAGCAGCGCGAACAGCAGCGCGAGCGCTGGGGCGCAGCATTGTTCGCTTTTCACAAGCAGTCGGGCGCATCATCAGACGTACCAGCGCAAGCATCACCAGAGCGACACGACGGGTGATGAATGTACTGCGTCGCTCTATTTTGCGCATCGTCAACTTCGTGCAGAATCGCATCCGCTCTGCGCAACGCAAGTTCTCTCAGTTTTATCAGTCCTTCCGAAACAAAATAGACAACGACATTGAGCGCAAAATCATCGAAGGGTTCAACGATTCTGTTGTTCAATCCAACGCGCAGTTTGAAGACGCGATAACTCAAGCGATAGAAGAACCAGAGGACACAAAAGCGCGTCGCAACTTAAAGATTGATGCTTTGCGTCATCGCTTTGTCCAGCGTTTTACCGATGTCGCTTTTGACGTGTTGCGCGCTCAACGCGAAATGACAGACGAAGAGCTGATGGAAATCTTCAGGTTGCGCATCGCGCCAGAGATTGCTGCCGCTCGCGTGATTGCCACCGAAGACCCATCGTCCATCCTTGACCAAGACGCCATGTATCACTTGGCTTTGGTCGCCGAGAACTTTTGGGAAATGGCGTCGCAAATGGAAAGCGACATGGACGCGCTCAATCTTGTGAGTTATCTGACGACAGAAGGTGTAATGGCAGCAAAGGCAGCAGCATTCAGGCAACAGCTATTGGCGCAAGCGGTGCGTGACAGGATAGCAGTGGATGTTGATTCAGCAATCATGGCAGCCGTCAGCAAGTTCGCTAATACACATGCCAAAGCGCTAGGGGATGAAGAGCTAGCGTTTATTGACAAAGTGGTATCTGAAGTACTAGGCGCGCCTGTGCTGTATTCTCAGCCAAGTCGCATTATGCGCTTGGCGCATTCACTTTCGGGTGTCGGTTTTATTTTGTCTAAGACCGCTATACAGTTTATCGAGGATGTCATGCGCGCTGCCACGCGCAGCCAGCACTCTTCTTCGCACAAATACATAAAGATACTCAGGGACGGCATACGCAAGCTGTCTGATGTCCCGCAAGCAGAGTTGAGATTGCCTGATGAAGTTTCCTTACCAACCGATGAGCGCGCTGAAGAGATTGTGCAAGAGACCGAACAAGCCACGACAGAAGCGCTTAGAGAGCAGGAAGAGCCATTTGAAGACGCTGAAGAAGATGATGTACTGTACGGCATTTGGGAAACAAATGCTACTAGAATGGTGCAGGAAAACTGCCCGGATTGCATAGCTCTAGAGACGCTCACGTCTATGTATCCTATTCCTGTCGCAGAGCTGCCCACGCCGGGCGTTGAAACATTATGCGCCCAGCGTTGTGCATGTGCCATTCGCGTCGTCAACGCTGATGAGTTTGACCAGATTAGGGGGCAATGGTCAACGGTCTGGCAACGCTTTACTGGCGAGACGATGCCTGATAAGTTTGAGAAAGAGGACGCCACAAAGGTGAAGGCGCTGGTCAACGTTATGCTTGATGACGCAAAGCGCTTTAGCGCGTGGGCGAAGCGCTTTAACGTCCAGTTGGATGATGTATAATGTCGGGAAAGGAGATGAAGATGAACGATAAACTGATGAAGAAACTATCACAGCTCGCTCAGCCGGAAGTTCTGATAAAGCTGGGCATCGGATTGTTCTTGTTCGCGCTTTGGACGGCGTTGTATGAGCTTGGCATGCGCTACAACCAAGGTGCTGGTCTTTCGATGATCGTCGCTACTGGCATGGTAGTAGTGCTAGTAGCGCATGGCATTATGGCTTGTCAGCCATCGCCACAGATGCGCTTGGCGCACGGTAGCGCTTTTGCGCTCCATATGGTGATCGCCATTGCTTTGAGCGCTTTCTACGTTTTGTCAAAAGCGCCTGAACTGGAGCGTCAGGTTGTCAATTTGATTGGCGAGTTTGTGACGCTGGGACGCACATTCTATTCTGCGCTGTTCGGGATCGCCATCGCTATTTCACTCAGCACTTATATCGTCAGCATGGCGTCACGCAGCCCAGTAAATGGCAGCCAGCAGGCGATTGCTTCGCTCGCTACCAATATCGCAATCGTGCTGGCAATCATCACGTCAAGCATTCACTTGTATCAGTTTGGTGCTGAGATAGCCAAGCTGGATTTGCTGAGTCGTCTATCTGCCACTATCATGGCTGATATATCTTTCATCGCAATCAAGTCCAACATACAGCATCAGATAGAGCGACGACAGAAGAACAATCGCTACGACTACTTTGACCTGATTGTGTGGGCGGTGTTTGGCATTGTCGTCTCTGTGTATCTGATACTGATTAACTCTTTCGTAGTGCGTTACACTGCCGGGATCAACGATTCAGGTGCACTTCTGTCGCTGGTAGTGTCGCTATATGGCATGTCGCCTACTGTGCTGCTTGGAGGACTAGCTGCTCTCACGGTGCTAACAAAGGTGGTTGACCGAGAAACCACACCCAAAAGCGGCGCAAGACTTGACGAGCAGTTTGCAACCAACGGAGTCGCAAACCGTCAAAACGTCAAGATGTAACGTGGTGAGGACAAAAGGGCGTCCAACGCGGCTAAGGGTGAATCAGAAATGGATCACGTTAAACGACGGCGCGGACGCCCTAGAAAACCTGCGGCGCTTGAAATAGACGAGTTCTTTGCCGTATTAGAACTGCTTGTAGAAAATGCAAAACGCCACCATATGCTTGAATCTGTCTTGGTGATAGACGGCAAGCTGAAGGTGGCGTTTTGCGTTCCCCTGTTCGGCGTTACTGAGCGTCTTCTTTCGCTAAAGCGTGATAGACTTGCTGAATCACAATCGCCAGAGCAGTTGAGAATGCCGCTTTGACGCTTTGCGGTTCTGCGTTTTGAGCTATTGCGCTGATCATGTGCATCGTTAGCGCGATAAAAGCGGCGATTGCGACGGCGATAAGGCGTTTAGTCTCTGGAGCAAGGCGTTGAAACCAGTTGTACTGCTCCAGTACACGTGCCGATACGACGCTCAATCCTGCCACGGTTGCGTTAGCCAATAGGTCAAACATCTTTTCTCAGACTCTTTGCTTTTTCTAGTTCTTCTATTGTTTTTTCAGCTTTATCAATCAGCCTGCCAATGTCGCGTAGCAATTCGTCCATTTTTTCAGTGACGTTCTTGACAAATCCAATGTGCGTTTCAATAAGTCGGTCAACGCGCGCGTTGCATTGGTCAAGCGTCTTTTGATTCTCGCGCAAAAGCCACAGTGATAGCGACATTGAGATAAGCGCGACGACGCCTAAAACTCCATAAGTTGTGAAAAACTCGATCAAGTCAATCATTTGAGGAAGTCATCCAGATCAACGTTTCGTTCCGTCAAAAGCTCACGATGCGTTTGTGCGTTCAACGGATCGGTCAAGTCAACGCCGTTCATGAACAGCTCAATGAAGGCGCGGTTTATATCTACAAGTTCACTAAGCCTTACGCGCTCTCCAATTTGCACATGGTATTGCGGAAACGAGTGACCATTCCTCGCAAAAGCGTCGCGCCATTCGTTAAATGAAACAGTGCGGCCTGGCCATTGTGTGGATAGCCAAGGCGTCTGCGCTAGCCCTTCGTCAACGATAGTCTGCACATTGATGTTGGCAGAATACATTGCCAGCGCAAACCTAGTGTTGTCGTCCACGATGAAGTAATCGGGAAACAACGCCCGACCGTTTTCGTCAATTGCAAATCTTGTCACTCTCATGTTTCACCTCACAAAGCAACGACGATAATAAATGCGTTCCATTCTTCAACGGTTACATAGTAGAAGTTTGTCGCTCCTTGCGTAAACAATGATCTGCTAAAAACCGCTGTTCCTCCAGGAGCAATGCTAGAACCCAAGTCAACAATTCTTTCAGCGGAAAACCCTGCTGCATATACGTTTTGATTTCGCCAGGCATGGCCAGTTAGTGGTGTATTAGTAATGCCGGGAGTGTTGTAGTTGTTTATTTGAGAAACTAAATCTCTGAAAAAGTCGATTCTTGCAATTGCAGTGCTAAAATTGTTGTTTTGATTAAAAGAGTGCTGAAGTATTCCACCCACAAAGCCTTTAACAAAAACGCCAAAACAACTGCGCGGGTTGGTAAAAGAAGCGGAGTCAATAGTGCCGGTGGTTGTATTGGGCGGCTGAAGCGTGACAAGAGGAAGGTTGGGAAGTATAATTGGATTTGGAGTCAAATTGTGAGCAATTGCTTCATTCATCCGAGTATATCGCACGTTGCCCGTGTTGTCTGCGATGATGATGTAATCATTATTGGTAGGTTCTGGGCAGTTCTTCGGCGATAACGTACGCAATGTTGTTCCAGGCGCACTCGATGCTATAAGTGGATCGTTGATATTGAGCAAGGAAATGCCAGCTGGACATGTTAACACCTGAGTGCCGACAGGCAACGGGTTGCCCGCGCAGTCGCTAAGCGAATAAGCACCAGCGCCGACGTATAGACCGTTGGGCAACACCTGAAGCGCGTTGCCTGCGTTGGGTGAAACAATAACATCTGCTGTCAGGTTGTTACCAACAAGGTTCAGATCTACAGTGTTTGTATCACTTACTGTTAGGCTAAACGTTGATGGAGCGACATACAGACCGTTCGGCAAAAGTTGCAGTTGATTGCCTGCGTTAGGAGAAATGATCACATCTGCGCTTAAAACACCGCCTGTCAATGTCAAATCAACAGAATTAGTGTCCTGAATCGAGATAGATGATGCAGCAGGCACAAACAAACCGTTGGGCAACACCTGAAGCGCGTTACCAGCATTAGGAGAAACGATCACATTTGCCGTCAAATTGTTGCCGACAAGATTCAAATCAACAGTATTTGTATCATTTACTATCAGGCTAAACGTAGAAGGAGCAACGTATAAACCGTTGGGCAAAAGCTGAAGTTGGTTACCTGCGTTCGTCGAAATGATAACGTTTGCGCTTAGGACACCGCCTGCCAACGTCAGATCAACAGAAGTCGTGTCTTGTACTGAAATAGACGAAGGACTAGGCACAAATAAACCATTGGGCAGTGCTTGAAGCGCGTTGCCAGCGTTTGGCGAGATAACTGCTTGTGCGCTCAACACGCCACCTAACAACGTCAAGTCAATCGTGTTGGTGTCAACGATTTGCAACCCAGCACCGGCAGGCACAAACAAACCATTGGCAAGCGCTTGCAGCACATTGCCAGCATTTGTAGAAATCCTAGCTTGTGCGCTAAGTACATTGCCTGCCAACGTTAAGTCAACCGTGTTAGTGTCAAGGATTTGTAACCCAGCGCCAGCAGGCACAAACAATCCATCAGCAAGCGCCTGGACCTGATTCCCCGCTGCTCCAGAAATCCTCACATTGCCGCTGATGACGCCAGCAGCCAACGTCAGGTCAAGAGTGTTGGTGTCCTGGACGTTGAACGCAAAAGAAGTGGCAGGGGCGTAGCTAACGCATCCGTTAGCATCCACGCCCCTAATGTGCGTCAACGGGCGAACAAAATTCGCGTTGAACGGCTCTCTAACGCAATTGCTACTAGTAGTTTGGCATCCGCACGACATTTACATCCTCCTGTTCAATCAGCAGATAAATTGAGTTTGCCTAAAGCATCTTCTGGCACAATAATCTTGCCACCAAGACTCTTGATTACAGACAAATCGTTGTAAACAAACGTCATCGTCTCAAGCAAGTGTGCCAGCTTGACCAGCTCTATGGTGTTGCTGGTCTGAGCGACCTTGCTAATCGTGTCAACGATAATCGCCTCGTAGCGCTTAAGTAGCTTCTCGGTAACGTCCATAGCTCACCTCGCTCTCATTTTATCACAAACTGCTCCTGCGCACTCTCACAACGCGCCCAGTATTTGTGATTCCTAGCACCCATTCCAGCGTCTCATCACTTGGCATTTCAGGATAATCTTCCTGAGTAAACAGAGTCGGCCTTTCACAATAGTTGCCAACAGCGCACATCAGCTTGCAAACGTCAACGCATTCGCACTCCTCAGAGCACGTGCGCAAATTGGTGTCAAGCTGAAAGTAATCAGTGCTGTTAGCAAAGTGATACTTCGCTGCAATTGCAGCGAGCAACCTAATCAAGGTTTGATTGAATCGGTAAGGCGATGGACTATCACAAGTGGCATCCGGGCAACCGTAAAAGGCATTGGTGGGCGGTAATTCGATGCCGACGTGAATCAGCGCACAATCGTATTCTGCTGGCGTCAGCCCTACTAGTGGCGGCCAGTTAGCGTTGGGTAGGCAATCATGCGACGAATCAAGATCGCCCCAACCCCATGCCACATCCTCTTCGTTCACCATGCAGATCAAATTGCCGTCAGCATCTATCAGCCAGTGCATTGAGTCGTGATGCTCACGTCCACGCTGGCGATAGTTGCGCGGCAACTTGCATCGCCTGTTGGCGTATGTCTCCATCAGCTCATGAAGACAATGAATGACAACGCCACGAACGCCAAAATCGCAACGCCCGCGATGACCTTGGGGAATACCGAATAGCTCGGTATTCACCCAAGTACATTGCGGATAAGTCGGCGTTAAACAGTTAGGAAGCCACATCGAAACCCAGTTCCTTCGCTACCTGTTCGTCTAGCTCCAACACAGCCCCTTTTTGCTTGAGCATCTGCACGAATTGCACTGCTCCGCTGAGCATGACCCAATTCATCACATGATTGAGATACGCATTGTCGCGCTCAATCAGCGACAAATCTTGTTCACGCCTAGCTTGCTTGGACAGAACTTCGATTACTGAATCAAGGTTTACTCGCGTCATGTTGTTATCCTCGTAAACGTCGCACCATCCCATGAAAAGATGGCCGGTCTGCCAGCTACTCGCACTACTACCATTGTGCCTATATCAATGCGTGGATCAGCTCCGTAAGCAGCGTTTAGCGCTGCAGTTGCAGCAACCTCATTAGGATAGTTGGTTGCCGGATTGAACAGCCTAAACCGCCATGCACTTGCCCAACCCTGGAAGTAGTTGGCGTTGTCAGTGCCGCCATCGGCAATGAACGCTCTCCAACCTCCGGCGTTTATCACTGCTGGCGGCGTGTACGAGTTGAAACCAACGCCAAATACGGTTTCCACTCCAGCACGCAAGTTGCGACCAATAAGCGCAAGAGAATCAACGTTTGCCATGTTAGAAACATCAAAATTGTTTCCAACTATTACTGAGTTACTCATTGAAGCGGTGTTATTTGGCGGGTTGCTGTCAAATACGTTTACGTTGCGTGCTACATAAACGCTATTCTGCGACAATAGCCATATGTTGGGTTCTCCGTTTATAAATACAGCATTAGAAATATCAGGAATAGCGTCAACGGTTATTACCACTGAGCTGTTAACAAACGGTGTGTTTGCGCCAACACGAACGGTATTTTGTCGTCTCATTGACACAAATGAATGACTTGTTGACGGAATCTGAAAAGCGTTAAGATCACTGGCGAAAAAGCTGTATCGCGTGCTGTTTAGATAAATGCTGTTAGCAGCGATGAACGAAAACTGACTACTCAAACCATCATGAAGCAATCTAACGAAAGCAAGATGCAAAGTGGAATGGTAAATATTAACATTGCTATCAAAAATAACAGAATCAAAATATCCACCGCTGAAACTAACAAATGGCGGAATGTTCGGATCGGCGTTTGAGCTTCTTGCAATGTATGTAGAAAAACCGATTGCTGGCTGCGATCCGTTATCTATAGCTATAGACAAAGAACCAAAAATCGAAGTTGGGTGACTTGCTCCTAAACCTGCGGCAACAAACGAGAAATAAGCAGTATTTACTACAGCGGTATTGACGGTGACAAAAGAGTTAACAGACGCAGAAACTGTTGAATCTCGGAACAGTAATACGCTGGTTTCACTATTAGTAACAGCAGGCAGGTTTTGTCCAACTACAACAGAATTAACTGAAATTAACGCGCCAATATCAGAAAAGTTGATAAAACTAAAACTGCTGTTAAGAAGACCGCTGTTTGTAGTAGCGCCAATTATGGAATAAAAGCTGCCATTGGGGAAAGAGTTGGGTCCATACAGCATGAAAGAGTGCTGCATTGGGAAATCAAGACTAACCGTTGCGCGCAAGAAATTGCTTGACGGTGAATACAACAAATTGTCGGCGCGTGGCGAACCAGAACCATTTGGCTCGCCATACACTACGCTCTCAGACGGGATAACGATTTGCTCAAGACACCCCGTGTTTGCGTTGTAGGTTGCTAAAAGGTCGTTGGTAGGAAAGTTGACCAAAAGCGGCGAATTGTTCAAACAAGGCCCTGACGTAGATGAAATGTATAGGCCATCTGGCAACACTTGCAATTGATTGTTTGGTTGCCCAGATATGTTAACGTTCGCACTCAGGACATTACCGGCAGATAGCGTTAGATCAACCGTTGGCGTGTCTTGGACGCTTAGATTGATCGAGGTCGCGCCGACAAACAAACCATCAGGAAGTATCTGAATGACATTCCCCGGCTGCGTAGATACTCTAACGTCAGCACTCAAGACATTACCAGCGGTTAACGTCAAATCAACCGTTGTCGTATCTTGCACGGTAAGAGGAATGCCGGTCAGCGCGCTAAACGTGAAAAGAGGCGTGCCGTTAGGCGATAGCCAGGTGTATTGACCGTCTCCTGGCCCTGGCACAAGCTGACCAGCGCTAATGATGCCGCCCGTGCTGATGTTTATGTTTTGACCAGGCGAAATACAACTGAGCACAAAAGAACAGGTCAGACCGGGCGGTGGTGGCGGCGGCGGTGGTGGCGTGTTCAAACATTCCTGCGTTGCAGCCAGAATCTGTTGCCACAGTTGTGGTCGGCAGCGCTGCGGCGGCAGTGTATTGATGACGCTGGTCAATGGCAGACCAAGTGTCTGCAACACATAACGAATCACGCCCGGCAAAACGCTGATTTGCGCATTCGTCAGCGGAACTGTCGTAACAGCCGACAACTCAACGCCAATCAGGATACATCCCGTCGAGTCCAAAATCGCATGATATTCTGGCGGCGTGGAAGGCGGAGATTGAATATCAGCAAGCTGATAAACCTGCCCGTTGTCGCGCACCAAGAAATGAACTGGCGGCGGGAACTGTGAAATAACATAAGATGCGTCGTTATAGACCGGAACTACACGAACGCAGGTCGGTGGTGTTAAGCTAAAGTTAAGTTCGCTGCGTGGGCAAATCCGCGCAGTGATTATTTGAGGATAACAAATCGTCATTTACTCCTCCTCTTTGACAATGCCTTTCTCGACTAACTCGCGCAGATCGCGCAAGGCGTGTTCAGCCATAGCCAAACGTCCCCAGTGACGAGTCTTCTCCAAATCAATCTCGCCACCACGCGGAGCGGCGTCAGCGCGTGCACGCTCTACAGCTTTGAGCAGTTGGTCAACTTTCTCTAGCATTTTTGTCCTCCTAAACCCTGTTAATTCTAATATCCCCAGAACAAATCTGGAAGAATTGCTCAGTCACATCGTCTGTCCACACCCTGATTCTAGCACAACACACTGTAGCGGCAGGAACAACAATAGTGGTGTCCCAACACAACGTGATAGGCGATTGCGGCCCGTTGCTTGGCGAAACCCAATTTGCGACTGTCAACTGGTTGCCTACACAATCCTCTAGATAAACAATCACCTTTTTGCCAATGCACCATCTGCGCTGAGAAATTGTAATACACCCTTGGATGCGATAGTTTTTG
>Ga0308404_1000119_pt1 | contig 25526 bp, 28 predicted proteins | sample HotsprSampleOSM4_FD_203475 | JGI IMG/M metagenome (GOLD analysis project Ga0308404, IMG submission 203475) | Hot spring phototrophic mat microbial communities from Octopus Spring, Yellowstone National Park, Wyoming, United States - 20060914_OS-M4 ...
CCCCCCTTTCCCCTCCCCCCAGGGGAGGGGGAAAAACGTGGGCCGGCTGGCCGCGAGGCTATCTCATCCCTCTGATTTCCTCCCAACCTTCGGGGTGCGCTGATGCAACGTGAGTGGCGGTGGGATGACTTGCGTGCCATGGTGGAGCGGTTGGGGCATCGTCGTGTGTTGGCGATGTGTGATCCGCGTGTGGTTCCGTTGTTGTGTGATCAGTTGCAGCGCATTTTGGAGTTGGCGGAGCGTGGTGTGCGTGTGGTGCCTGTGGGCAGTCGGCTGTTTGGTCCTGGTGTTCCGCCTGGGAGTCGCCCTGGGATGAGGATGGGGTGGCGTCCGAGTGGTGATGTGGAGGTGCGAGAGGGTGAGCCGCGTGTGCGGCGTTCCAAGGGGAGGAAGAGTGATGGGCGTGGTGCGTATGCGTTCGAGGTGATCGTGCGTCGTGCTAAGACGCGTCGTGAGCGTGAGAGGTTGAAGAGGGAGGCGAGGCGTGCACAGGCTGCCGGTGGATGTGGTGGAGTTGGCGAGGCTGAGGGTGGCGGTGAGGCGGAGGTTGGGGTCGCGGTCGAGTGTGACGTCGGATGCGGCGGTGGATCGGATCATCGAGGGTCTGGGTCCGGAGGCGCGGGAGGCGATGTTGAGGGAGGAGGTGGACGGGGTTCGGCTGGTGATGAGGAACGGGGTGTTGGTTCCTGACTGGGTGCTGTGATGTTCGGTGCGCCGCGTCGTCAGGGTGTGGTGCGGGAGTATCGGCCTGACGGGGCGGTGTTGCGTGCGTTTTTCAAGTCGGATGCGTTGTTTCGTGTGATTCGTGGTCCGGTGGGCAGTGGGAAGAGTGCGGCGTGTTGCATTGAGCTCTTCCGGTTAGCGGTGTCGTATCCGCCGAGTGATGATGGGATTCGGCGGAGTCGGTGGTTGGTGACGAGGAACACGGGTCCGCAGTTGCGGACGACGACGATTGAGACGTTCTTGCAGTGGTTTCCGGACAACAGTCCGTTTGGGCGGATGCGGTGGTCTCCGCCGCTGACCTACGAGTTTCGGTTCAAGGATGTTGAGGCGGACGTGCTGTTCATGCCGCTCGATCGGCCGGATCAGGTCCGGGACCTGCGCTCGCTTGACCTGTCTGGGGCTTGGGCGAATGAGATCAAGGAGCAGTCCAAGGAGATCATTGATGTGATTGACGAGCGGTTGGGGCGGTATCGCCCTCCTGGGGCGCCGATTCCTCCGCGCAAGTGGTTCATAGCGGACAGCAATGCGTGGGATGCGGATTGCTGGCTGGCGTGGGTGTTTGGTGAGGCGCCGGTGCCGATGTGGTTGGCGGAGGAGATTCGGTCGGAGTTCCCGGTGCGTCCTCCTGGGTGGGAGCTGTTCCTGCAACCGCCGGCGTTGATTGAGAAGTTCGGGCCCGATGGGCGGACGGTGGTGGGGTATGAGCTGAACCCGTTGGCGGAGAATATCCGTAATCTGCGGCCCAACTACTACCTGGACCTGATTGTAGGGAAATCGAAGGCGTACATCGACCAGTACTTGATGAACCGCTTGGTGAGCACTGCGGATGGGATGCGGGTGTATCCGGAGTATGTGGACGACATTCACCTTGTGCGGGAGCGTCTTGTTCCTGTCCCGAATGTGAAGCTTGTGCTTGGGTTCGACTTCGGTCTGACGCCTGCGTGTGTGGTGCTTCAGGTGGTGAATGGGCAGCGCCGTGTGTTGCGGGAGTTTGTGTCGTGGAACATGGGGTTGCAGCAGTTTGTGCGGGATGTGGTCCTGCCTGGGCTGCATGAGGCGTTTCCCCAGCACATGGCGGAGGGGCGGTATGTGGCGTGGGGTGATCCTGCTGGGTCGCAGCGTGCGCAGACGGATGCGCGGACGCCCTTTGCAATTGCTGCCGCTGAGGGGCTGACGATCTATCCGGCTGAAACGAACGATCCGGAGGTGCGGCAGGGTGCGGTGCGCAGTCTTCTCATGCAGCGTGTCAACGAGGGCCCTGCGTTGGTGGTGTCGGAGGATTGTCCGATCCTTCGGTCCGGGTTCTTGGGTGGCTATCGGATGCGTCGGCTGCGGGTCTCTGGGGAGGCTCGGTATGAGATGGAGCCGGTGAAGGATCAGTTTTCGCATGTGCATGATGCGTTGCAGTATGCCGTGTTGGGGACTGGTGCGGGGCGGCAGCTGTTGCGTGGTCGGCGCCCTGTGGTGCGTGTGAAGGCGCCGTCGTCTTATTCCCCTCTTGGTCAGTTTGCGAGTCGCCGGTGATCGAGGTTCGCCGGGCGCGGGTGTCGGACATTCCTGCCGGGCTTCGGCTCTATGGCGAGGGGCTTGCGGAGGATGGGCGTGGGGTTCGGCTTTCTCCGGCGGCGGCTGGGTTTCTTCGTGTGGTGGTGGAGTGTGACTATGCGGCGGCGTGGCTGGCGTGGGAGGGTTCCGAGGTTGTGGGGGGTGTGATTGCCCAGGTGGACCCGATGTTTGAGCCCACGTTTGGGGAGGTGGTGAAGCTCTATGTGCGGCCTCGGTGGCGTGGTGGGCCCGCGGCGACGATGCTTCTGGCGGTGGCTGAGGGATGGGCGTTGCGGAACGGGGCCGTGGCGGTGCATGTTCATGGGCACTTTGGTGGGCCGGCGCGCGTGGGGTATCAGGCGTTGGTGCGTCGGTGTGGGTATCGGCCTGTGATGTCGGTGTGGGGCAAGGAGGTCGAGCATGGGCAAAATCTTCAGTCCGAAGCCGCCGGCGCCGCCGCCTCCCGATCCGGAGTTGATCCGGCAGCGGCAGGAGGCGGAGAAGCGGGCTGCGGAGGAGAAGGCGGCGGCGGAGCGGTGGGCTGAGCAGGAGCGCCGCGCTTGGTTGCTTGCCAAGCGTGGCAAGTGGAGCTTGCTTGGCAGCGCTGACCAGTTTGGGTCGATGGCGGCGCGCTGATGGCAATGCGCTTTGACGCCGACGCGATCCATGGCCGCTATCGCGAGGCGCGGCAGCATCGCACCTCGTATGAGGGCCTGTGGTCGGACGTGCTGGCGTTGATGATGCCTGGGCGGCGTGACGTCTACAACACGCTGCCTCCGCGGCTGGGCACGACCGAGATCTACGACGACACGGCCGTGATGGCCGTGGAGGAGTGTGCGGCTCGCTTGCAGTCGGGCATCATGCCCCCTGGGGTCGAGTGGGCCCGGCTGGAGATGCAGGGCGCGGACGAGGAGACGAAGCGGCGTCTTGCTGCGGTGCAGCGTTACATCTTCGAGCGGCTGTCGTATTCGCGGTTTCAGGCGGCGGTGAACGAGACGCTGCTTGATGCGACGGGCTTTGGCAACTGGCTGATGCGTGTGGGGTATCAGCCTGACTTGCCGGGCGGGTTGTTGTTCGAGCCCATTCCGATGACGGCGGTGTGGTTTGCGTCTTGGCACCGGCCGCGTCCGGACGCGTTCTACATCCTTGAGAGGCATCGCCCTGGCCAGCTACGGCTCAAGTATCCCCGGATTGCGTTGCCGTCTGACCTTGACGAGACGCAGCCGGTCGAGGTGATCGAGTTCTGCGAGTTGGAGCCGGACGGCGTGCAGGAGGTGTGGCATCACGGCCTTCTCTTGGTGCGTGGTGTGCCGACCGGCAAGGCGGGCGACATACTGTGGAAGCGCGAGTATCGTGGTGAGGGCTCGTGCCCGTTCGTGTGCGGCCGCTGGTCTGTCGCCGCTGGTGACATCTATGGGATCGGGCCGGCCATCAAGGCGTTGCCGAGTGTGCGGACGCTCAATGCGGTGGTCGAGAAGCTGCTGCGTGGTGCTGACATCCAGATCAGCGGCTTGTGGCAGGCTGAGGACGACGGCGTGATCAACTTTGACACGGTGTCGTTGGTGCCTGGGACGATCTTGCCGGTGGCGCCTGGGTCGAAGGGCTTGCAGCCGATCGGGCATCATGTGCCGGTTGACCTGACGCAGCTCGTGATCAGTGACCTGAAGGACAGCATCCGGCGTGCGCTCTACAACGACTCTCTGGGGCCGCGTCAGGGCACGCCGCCGACGGCGTTCGAGGTCGAGGAACGGATGTTGGACCTGGCGCGGCAGATCGGGCCGGCGTATGAGCGTGTGTGGTCGGAGTTCTGTGTGCCGCTCATGTCGCGGCTTCGGTACCTGCTGGTGAAGGCGGGCATGATCCAGATGCCTGTCATTGATGGGAGGAAGACGCGCGTGGAGCCGACGTCGGCGCTGGCGCGTTCTGGCGCGATGGCGCTTGGGAAGCGGCAGGTGCAGCTCGCGCAGACGATTGGGTCGCTGTTCGGGCCGCAGGTGCTGGCGACGGAGATTGATCCGTCGCGGATGACGCGTGAGCTGGCGCGGCTGTTCGACACTGGCACGTCGATCTTGGTGTCGCCGGAAGAGCAGCGCGCTCGTGGTGCGATGATGGGTCAGATGGCGGCGCAGCTGGGTGGCGTGCAGGGTGGCGGGGCAGTGGCCCAGGCCATCATGTCGGCTGCGGGCGGCGGTCTTGGTGGCGGGCAGCCGAGGACGTTCTGATGACCGATGACGAGGTCAATCGGGCGGTGAACCGCGCACTGGTGGCAGGCGGCGCCGTGTTGCGTTCTTACCTCTTGCGTCGGTGGTGTGCCGTGCATGGCCCGCCGCTTGATGCGTTGACGCTGGCTTACAACGAGGGGGCGCGGTCGGTGGTGGTGGACCTGTTCGACCGGGCTCGTCCAAAGGAGGAGAAGGGTGATGGCTGAGGAAGCGGCGGTGGCGGCTGCGGCGGGTGAGGCGAGGCAGGGGGCAGGGCCTGTTGCGCCTTCCAGCGGCGTGCCCGTGCGGCCGGACTACCTGCCGGAGAAGTTCTGGCGGGACACGGGGCCGGACGTGGAGGCGCTGGCGAAGTCGTATTCAGAGCTCGAGCGCCGGCTTGCAACGAAGCGCGAGCAGGTAATCGCCGAGTACGAAGCGGAGCGGCAGAGGGCGCTGCCGCAGAGGCCGGAGGAGTACGAGATCAAGCTGCCTGAGGGCTTTGCGCCGCCCGAGGGCTACGAGATGACGATCGATCCCAATGACCCGATGGCCGAGGAGGCGCGGCGGTGGGCTTACAAGCATCGGTTGCCGAAGGAGGTGTTTCAGGAGGGGGTGGCGCTGTTCACGAAGGCGCTGGCCGCGAGCTTGCCCGACCTGAAGGCCGAGCGGCAGAAGCTTGGGGAGAAGGCGGACGAGCGGCTGGCGGTGCTTGATGGGTGGCTTGCGGCGAACCTCAAGGAGCCGCACTACAAGGCGCTGGTGAGCGTGGCGCAGCGGGCGGAGGTGGTGGAGGCCATTGAGGCCTTGATGCGGATGGCGGGTGCGGAGGGCGTGCCGGGCACTGGGTCGCGGCAGCCCGACCTGAGCGGCGACCGGCCGTTCCAGACGCTGGCGGAGGTCGAGGAAGCGATGATGGACCGCCGCTACTTTGAGGACCCCAACTACCGCGCCAAGGTGTTCGAGAAGGCGCTGGCGTTCTACGAGAAGAACCCCAAGAAAGGCTGACGGGGTTGGAACGGGCTTGCGCGACGCGACCCGAGTGTGCGAATAGAAAGCGACGGCCCGGAGGACTGGCAGAAGGGGCGGCCGCGCCACAACCCCGGTTCCTGCGTCCGAGGACAACCGCAGCGGCTATGCGGCAACCTGGGAGTAGGACATGGCGCAGAATATCGACGTTTCGTTCGTACAGGGCTTCCAGACGGAGGTCTTCACGGCCTTCCAGCGCATGGGGTCGCAGCTGCGGCCGATGGTGCGCTTGAAGACCCGAGTCCGGGAGGCCACGACCACGATGCAGAAGCTCGGCCGAGGCACGGCAACCGAGAAGCCTCGGAACGGCGAAGTGCCTCTGATGAACGCCGATCGCGGCACGGTCACGATCACGCTTCGTGACCGCTATGCGCGCGAGATGGTGGACAAGCTCGACGAGCTGAAGATCAACCACGACGAGCGTGGTGTGCTGGTCAACACCATCGTGTGGGCGCTGGGCCGCGCGATGGACCAGGACATTGTCAATGCGCTCGATACCGCCACCCAGTTCATCGACAACGGTCAGCCGTCGGTGTGGACGACGGTGGCGGGCCCGCTGGCGGCCATGGAGATCATGGGCGCCAACGACGTGCCGCTCGACAACGATGCGTTCGCCGTCGTCCCGTGGGAGGCCTGGGGCGATCTGATGAGCTTCCAGCAGTTCTCGTCGGCGGAGTACGTGACGGACAACATCTACCAGACGATGGCGCCCAAGAAGCGGTGGGCCGGGTTCACCTGGATGCCCTTCTCGGGGACAACCGTCACGGGCGGCGACAAGTGGTGTTACTTCTTCCACCGGTCGGCGGTGGGTGCGGCGATTGGGGCCGACATCACGACCGATATCACCTGGAACGGCGAAAAGCAGGCGCACAACATCGTCGGGTCCATGTCGATGGGTGCGGCGCTGATCGATCAGGTCGGCGTCCGGAAGAAGCTGTACGACCTCTGAGGCGAAGGAGAGACGACGATGGCGTTCGTTGCACGTGCACTTCTGCCGGGCCCGGTGTTCTCGGGGTCGTTCCTCGCCGCCCCGAACGCGCGCAGCCCGCGCATCTGGTTCTACTCGACGCCCGACACGCGGACGACGGTGCTGGGTGCCAACTACTTCAACGATGCGACCCGTTTGCTGAACCAGGGCGATATCATCTTCGCCGTGGTGAACACGGGCGGCACGATGCAAGTGACGCTACTTGCGGTGACGTCACAGTCGCAGGCGTCGCAGGTTGTGGTAACGCAGCTGTCGCTCCAGTGATGACGTAGTAGCTTCTGACGGCTGCGGCGTGTGGGGAGGGGTCGGTCGGAAGGTCGGCCCCTTCTTGCTAAGGGGAGGCGATGAGCAACCAGTTGACCATCATCAATGCGGCCCTGGCGCGGTTGGGCGAAGCGCCGGTTGTCCACCTCAACGAGGGTACGGCGGCGGCAGAGGTGATGGGCCGCATCTACGCGGTCGAGCGCGACGCTGCGCTCACCATCCATCCGTGGTGGTGGGCATCGCGCAGCCAGCAGGTCCTTGTGGCCCCGGGCACTCCGCCGCCGGGGTGGACGACGCAGCGCGCGCTTCCGGAGGACCTGCTGCGGCTCGAGAGTGTGCGGCTCGATGGGGGCGTGCTGGTGCACGACTTCGAGCTCGCAAGCGGTGGCCGGCTGTTGCTGCGTTTCTCGGACGACGTGCCGGTCTATGTGTTCTACATCGCGCGCGTTCCGGAGGCCGACTGGCCTCCGTGGTTCCGGGTCTACTTCGAGCTTCAGCTTGCCGTGGCGGCGTGCATGGGGCTCACCGAGAGTGAGAGCAAGACGGAGGCAATGAAGGCGCAAGCCGAGCGTGCGTTGCGGTTGGCGCGCAACTTCAATGCGCAGATGCGGCCGGCGCGGCGGATGCGCGCGACTGCGCTTACGGGTGCGCGGAGGTTCTGATGGAGTTCCGCACGATCCAAACGTCGTTTGTTTCGGGCGAGCTCGGCGAACACGTGCAGGGGCGGCGGGAGACGCCCCAGCTTCGCAATGCCGCGCGGGTCATGATGAACTGCTGGCCGCGCGCGCACGGTGGCGCGCAGTCGCGCCCTGGGTTCTGGGTGTCGGGCTTTCTCCCGGGGCGGATTGGTTACGATCAAGCCAACACGTGGACGCCTGACGTTATCGATTGGTCGAAAGGCGTGCGGCTGACGGCAATGGTGCCGGACACGCCAAACTTCGGCTACCTGATTGCGGTGTATGCGAACAGGCCGGGCTATGAAGGCGGTCGGGTCTATGTGCAGCCGTATCGCATTTCCGCGTCCGCCTCTCCAACGCGCGTTTTGACCCCGTGCAACCTAAGCGAAGCGATGATCGAACTGCCATTGGCTATCAAAGACAGTCTGGAAAAGCTACGGTTCTGCACGGCTTACGACACGCTGTTCATTGCGCATCCGGACATGCCTCTGAAGGTGCTGCGGCGCACGGCCGACCTGACGTTCCAGCTTTCAGACTTCAACATCGAGGCCGGCACGGCGGCGAACGTCCCGATGTATCGGTTCGCGCCGCCAAATGTGCTGATCAGGACCACAAGCCCAAAGGCGCCGGGCAATCAGAATATGGTTCTGACGCAGCCGTACTTTGTTCCCAATCACACTGCCATGCGGTTTCGCATCTTCGACAGCGCCACAAAGAAGTGGGTGTATGGGACTTGCGCAGCGGTAACGTCGGACACGACGGCGGTCTTCAACATGGAGCCGCCGGGGCTGACGCAGAACGTCGACATGCCGCGCTGGGAGGAAGAGGCGTGGCACCCGCTGCATGGGTATCCGACTTCGGTGTGTCTTTTTGAGCAGCGCCTTGTGGTGGGCGGCTCTCGAGATTGCCCGGACGCCATCTGGATGAGCCGCTCGAACGCTTACTTCAGCTTCAATCAGGGTGAGGGGGAGGACGACGCTGCTATTGCGCTGACGCTCGCGGCTTCTGGCGATGGCGCGATCAAACACGTGGTTGGTGCGCGCTACTTAATGGTACTGCACGAGAACGCCGCGCGCTACTTCGAGGGTGCGCCGGGTAAGGCGCTGACGCCGACCAACATCGTCTCGCGCCATATAGGGCCCTATGGGGCACATGACGCCGATCCGGTGGTGATTGACGACGCGCTCGTGTACTGGCAGCGCGATCGTCGCACGTTGCGCCGCCTCGTGTTCGACCTTGTTGAGAACCGCATCCGCGTTGAGGCCGCCAACCTTGTCGCGCCTGACATGGAAATCGGTCAAAAGCACGCGTCTGTTTGCACGCTGAACGGTTCCGCCTACGGACCTGAAGAGATTATGGTGTCTCCTGTCGTGCGGGATGCGACGCGGTCCGCTATCTTGTTCCACTCGGGCGAGGGTGGGCGAATCAGCCAGATCATGCGAGTGCAGGTCGGCGGCCCGGACTCGACGATAGAAGCGGCGTGTTCGGTCAAAGGCGAGCTTTGGACAATCACACGGCGCGGTAACGCGGGCAGCCTCGATTACCTCAATCCGTCCGTGCCCAACGTATCGCTGGACGGGGCGATGCATCTCAATCTGTCGGGCCCTGGGATATACGGCCCCCAGTTTTGGCACTTGCGTCCGAGTGCGGTTGTGATGCGGCCTGATGGCGAGCTGCTGTCGGCAAACGCGCCCATCGACGATGACGGCAACTGGTACAACTTCTCGTATAGGGGCCCGGTTGTCTTGGGCCAGCCGTTCGAGTGGCGCGTTCGGACGTTCCCTGTGAAGTTCGATGCGGGCTTGGGGGAAATCGACACGGCGCGCTTGCGGGTGACGCGTGTCGGCGTGCTTGCGGGCCCAAGTGACCCGGTGCAGTTGAACGGCACCGAGAACTTTACGGGCTATCGCCGCACGTCTCCCGTGCCTGAGGTCATTTTGGACGACCTCCTGGAGCCCATCTTGGACGACGAGGGGCGCCCACTCATTGGCAGCCAGTGGGTCAGCCGTCCGCCGGAGCATATCTGGCGGTACGCGGTCTCACTTGGCTGGCAGCTTGATGGCTCGGTGACGCTGACGCGCGATCCAGAGCGCTCGTTTGTGCCGGTCTCTGTGCTTTCTCTAGCGCGGAGGGTGCGCGTATGAGCTGGCAGTTCATGCTTGCCGCTGCGACGGTTGCGTCGGCTGCCATCCAGTACTCGGCGGCGCGGACGCAGGCTGCGTTCGGTCAGGCTGCGGCTGCGGCGCAGCGGATGCAGGCGGACGAGCAGCGCGAGATGAACCGCATCCAGGCGGCGCAGGAGGAGGTGGAGCGCCTGCGTCGGGCGCGGCTCGTGTCTGGCGCGAACCGCGCGGCGGCGGGGGCGAGTGGCTACGATCCGTTCACGTCTGGGTCCTGGCTGACGGTCGAGGGTGAGAACGAGCGTATGGCGGCCCAGGACGTGGCGAACCTGCGGTTGATGGGTGCCGCGCGAGATCGGCAGCTGGAGCTTGCTGGCTACGGTGCGCAGGTGCAGGGGGCGAGCTACCGAGCGATTGGCTCCACCGCATGGCTGCGTCCGGTTGGCACGCTCCTTGCCGGCGGCGCGGCGATAGCAAGGAACTGGTGACGTGGTCGACCTGACGCGCGATCAGCGGACGACGGGGGTCGAGCCGATCGGCGTTGTCGACATGCGCGGGATATCGCGCGCCGGCGCTGTTCTATCGCAGGCGCGGCAGGCGGCAGTTGGCGTCATCGATCCGCTGTACCGGATGGCGGAAGAGGGCGCGACCATCGATGCGCGTGAGCGCGGCGTGGCGCGAGCTGGGGCGCACACCTTCGAGACGGGTCCGGATGGGCAGCCAAAGCTTCCTGAGAACCTGCCGTCCGCATCGGCGTTCTTCACTGCGGATCGTGCGTACCGGCAGGCGCTGATAGGGCGTTATCTGGCCGAGAGCCGCGTGGCTGCCACCAAGATGATGGCTGACCTTGCGCGGCAGCACGCGCTTGACCCGGATGCGTTCCGAGAAGCGGCGACGGAGCGCGTGCGCGGGTGGCTCGAGGCAGCGCCGGAGCCAATGCGCGTCGAGCTGGCGCCGATGTTTGGCCAGATGGCGGCGAGCACCTATGCGCAGCTCAGTGCGCAGCGCACGGCGCGGGAGGTGGCCGCGACGGCGCGGCTGGCGGTGCAGGCGCATAGCCTGAATGTTGGCGAGGCCCAGACGGCGTCGGAGTTGGGACGCGATCCCGAGCCCGAGCGGCGGCGTGCCTTTGCGTTCATCGACCGGCAGGTCGCGCTTGGGGTGTTCACGCCTGCGGAGGCTGAAAGCCGGCGCCGCGAGGTGGATGTGGCTGTAGCTGCGGGCGCGGCGCTGCGTCGTGCGACCGCGCTTGGCTACCAGGCGGGCAACGTGTGGTTGCAGCGGTTCGAGGAGGGGCGTGAGCAGGTTCCTGGGGCGGCGCTGACGCCTGACGAGAGGCGCAGCATTGCGGAGATTGCGCGGGCGCGCCTCAACGTGATGGAGACGTTGCGGACGCGCGGGCGTGCGGAGGCGGAGCGCGCGGCGCGGGCTGAGGCGCAGGCGATGATCTTGACCAACCGCGTCGATGTGGCGCGGTTGGCTGAGCTGGAACGCATCATTCCCGGTGTGACGCGGCAGGTCGAGACGGCCATCCGCGTGCAGGGCTCGGTGATGGCCGAGGAGTGGGGGCAGCGCCGGACGGTTGAGCAGGTGACGGCGCTGGCTGAGCGTCAGGGTGTGGAGACTGGCATAGATCGCAATGCGCCGTTGCAGGTGCAGGCGGCGCAGGCGCGTGCGGCGTTGCAGGAGATGGAGCGCGCGGCGCGCGCCGAGGCTGAGCGCATGATCCGGACCGTGCAGATTGATCCGCAGCGGCTTGAGCGGATCGAGGAGGTGATACCGGGCATTGCGCGGCAGGTCGAGAACGCGGTGCGGGTGCGGGCGTCGTCGGCAGCAGAGGACGTGCGGAGCTCGCAGATCGTCGAAGAAGGCCGCGCGGCGCACGCAAGGCGCGAGCGCCTGGGGCTTCCGCCAGGGCCGGGCATTGATGCGTCTGCCCCTCTTGCCGTGCAGGCGGAGCAGGCAAGGCAGCTGTTGCGTGACGAGGATCGTGCGGTGCGGGTGATGTCGGAGCGCATGATTGCCTCGGGGCGCATTGACCCTGAGCAGATTGCGTTTCTCGAAAGCATCTCGCCGGGCATCACGCGGCAGGTGCAATCGGCGCTCCGGACGCAGGGCAACGCGGCGGCGGAGGAGTGGCTCAACGAGCAGGCCGTAGCGGCGGGCATGGCGCTTGAGAGGGGGCGGTTTCAGGCGCTTGGTGCAGAGGCTCCGGTCGAAGCCTTCGTGTCTCGCATTGACCCGACGGCGCCTCTTGCGGTTCAGGCCGAGCAGGCCAAGGCGATCCTTCGGGAGGAGGAGAAGCGGCTGCGTGATGAGCGCGCGGCCACCGAGGCGATCGAGCGCGTCATGGGCGCGATGATGGGTGAGGGGGCGCTGCCGGTCGACAACAACCAGACGAACGCGGTGGCGGCGCAGAAGATTGCGACGATGGCGAATCAGGGCCAGCCGCCGGACTATCGCACGCCGGTTGGCATGGCGATTGGGATGCGCGTGGCGGCGTCGGGCATCTTGCCGGGCCCGATGCGGGCGGAGCTTGAGCAGGCGGCGATAGGGAACGACCCGGAGCGCTTTGTGGCGGCGGCGCGGGTCTTTCATGAGGGCGTGACGAACGAGAAGCGCAATGTGCGCGTGGCGTTCGAGCGCCTTGATACAAAGACGAAGATGGTGCTCGAGGGGGCGTGGCGGGAGATCAGTGAGGCCGGGGCGGCGCCGCTTGCAGTCATGACGGAACGACAGGCGCGGTTCCGGGGCGAGGTGTCGCCGATCGAGGACGTGCTGAACCGGATCAATCGTGTGCCGAACCAGCGCGAAGCGGCGATCTTGAAGGCCATCATGGACAACCTGCCGTCGGCCGGATGGTTTGAGCCGACGGCGGCGATCAGCGGCCAGGTGATTGCGCTGGCTCGCTCGGCGATCTTGCACGACATGATGATGACGGGCCGGACGCTGGAGGACAGCGCGGCGGCAGTCATGGCGCGGATGGGTCGGACGGGCGTCGAGGTGAGGGATGCCCAGGGCAACATCGTGACGAGCCAGCCCTTCGCCGTGTTCGGGCCCTCGAAGATCGGGATCAACAGCCCGGCTGACTTGCCAAACCGGGTGACGATTGTGCGCGATCCGCCCGAGCTGGTGTTGGCTGCTCCCTACAACAATCGCGAGCGCTCGTTGCAGTGGGTCTTGCCGGAGCTGAAGCGGCAGGCGGAAGAGAAGGGCGTGGAGCTGCCGAAGGACATTGGGTTGCCGGACCTGCGCTTGCAGCCGGTCTACGAGAACGGCGTGCGGCGGTGGCGGGTGTGGTACATGGTCAATGGGGTGATGACGTACGTGTCGGAGCGCGGCACGGCGGTGCCGGCGCTGTTTGATCTCGACACGCCGCGTGCTCGGCTGTTGCACGAAGACTTGGTGCGGCGCGTGGAGCGCGAGCGCGAGCGACTGGAGCGTCGTATGCGGTCGCTTGCCGAGGAAGACGCGGTCGGGGCGCCATGAGCGAGGCGCTGCGGTTCTCGATCGGGCGCGGCACGCCGCCGGCTGCCGAGGCCAGTTTCATCGAGAACTTCGTCACGCAGTGGTATCACTATTCGGGGCTGGCGGACACGATTGCGGCTGCTCGCATCAGAAGCGAGGTGAGCTTTCAGGGCCGCTACCCGCCGGTTGAGGGCTACAATCCGTTTGCCGATCCGGCCGCGCTGGCTGGCTATGAGCGCAACCTTTGGATGTTCCGGGAAAGCCAAAGCCCGGAGCAGACGGAGGCGATCAAGCGCATGATCGATGCCTCGCGGATGCGTGCTGCCGAGATCGAAGCAATGACGGGCAGCAGCATCAACGTGTCGGGCTTCCTTGCGGGCGTGCTGACGCCGGGAAACTTGCTCACGCTGCCGTTTGGCATTGCGCCAGGGCTGTTGCGCGGGGCGGCCACGGGCGCTTTGGCGGCATTGGTGGGTGAGGGCATCGATGCGGCAATACGACATTCGGTCATGCCGGCGGAGACAGCGGGTGATGCGGGCGTGTCGTTGGCGTTGGCGGCGCTGTTCGGCGCAGCGGTGGGCGCTGGGTTCGGGCGACTGCTGGACATGCAGACGCTACGTGCGGCAGCGGCTCGGCACGAAGCGATGGAAGCGGTTGAAGCGGCGCGGGCCGGGCGCACTGCGGCGCGCGCTGAGCCGTTGGACGGCGCGGTGCGCGCGGCGGCGCGAGAGGTTCCCGAGCCGCGTGGCGCTGCCAGCGCTGCCGATGAGGTGGCCTCGCCCCCGCCTGAGCGCCCGGTCTCGCGTGTCGATGGTGAAAGCGCGGCGGCGCGCGGGCCGCTTGAGGAGGTTGCGTCGGTTGACGATCCGCGCCTGATAGCGCGGCGCGAGGAGGTGAGCGCGCTATCGCGGCACGTGGAAGACGTGGAGGTGCGCCTGCGGGCTGCCGAGCGCGAGCTTGAGTCGGCAGTGACGGAGAACGCCGCGCCGGAGGTGATCCAGCAGCTGGAGCGCAAGGTGGGCGAGGCCCGAGAGGCCTACGGGATTGCGCAGAAGCAGCTGGACGACGCTCGGGTCGAGCTGGGGCGGCTTGAAGCGGAGGTTGCTGAGCGCGTCGGGATAGCGCCGGACGAGGCGCGGATGAAGCAGGCAACGCAGGCGCGGCTTGCGGAGCTTGATGCGCGGATGGCGGAGAGGGCGGAGGAGCTGCGGCAGACGACTGATGCAAGCCGCGCGCGTGCGCTGAGCGATGCGCTGGCCAAGATGATGGACGAGCGCAACGAGATCAAGCGGCAGGCGCTGGAGGCCGAGCGTCCGGGCACGACGCTCCGTCGTGATGAGATGATGACGGACCCGCTTGCCGAGGCCGTGTTGAAGCGGGCGGACGAGTCGGCGGAGGCCCCGAGTGCGGAGGCGGGCGCGGCGCGTGCGAGCGAGCCTGCCCCTCCGCGTGATGAGCCCGGTGCTCCTTCCTCCCCGTCTGCTCCCGAGGGCTCGGCTGTTGCGGACGATGTTGCGGGCGGAGGTGCTGCTGCGCCTTCCGGCGGCGGTGTGCCTCCGATTCCGCCGGTGCCGCCTTTGCCCGAGCGGTTGCCGGGAGTGCCGAAGGTGGACGGCGTGCCGGCGGATCGCATCGCGCCCGGGAGTGGCATGGAGTTGCTGCGCACGCGGCAGATGCCGTGGCACTACCTGAAGAACCTGCCGGACGGGAAGGTGCCAGAGGACATTCGTGCCGAGGTGTCGGAGATTGCTGACCTGTTGGCAGAGAGTCCGGGGTTGCATTACGTAGGCGAGAAGATTGGGTGGCGCCCGCCGCAGTCCGTTGAAAACGCCGCGAAGGTGTTGGCGGCGCGGCTGACGCGGGTGATCGTCGAGACAGAGAAGGCGTGGTATCGCCATCGCGGCTGGGACGAAAGCAAGCTTGGTGGCACGGTCGGTGCGTTGCGACACCGCGCGGCCGTGGCGGCTGAGCGCGTGCAGGGGCGTGAGCCCGGCAAGCTGACGTGGGAGGAGTTCGAGCGCGAGGTGGCGATTGCGGCCTCGACGAGGAAGCACGCGGACCCGGATGTGATGGCTGCGGCGCGTGCGCACCGCGAGTTCTACGACTGGTATCGCGATGAGATGGAGCGGCTGGGCATGTTGATCAGCCCGGCCAAGTTGGATGCGGAGCTGAACTGGTACGAAGAGCTTCTGAACAAACTGCGTGGGCGGCGCGAGGAGCTCGAGGCGCAGATGGCCGGCGCTCCGCCCGACATTAAGGTGCGCATTGAGCGTCAGTGGGACATGGTGCGCGAGGAGATTGGCCGGGTGCGGGGCAAGATTGGCGCGTTGGCCGACCTTCGTATTCGACTCGCCGACCTGCCCGAGTTCCACGGCCCTCGTGATCCGGGATACATTCCGCATGTGTGGCGGCGCGATGTGGTGAAGGAGCGCCAGCACGAGCTTGGCGAGATTATCGCGAAGGATTGGCTGAGTCGCGCGACGCCGGGGCAGGCAAAGTATCCGCATCACATTGCGGCGCGTGCCCATGCGCTTGCGGCGCACATTGCGGGCGAGGGCCCGGTGGGCGCGCTGCGCGCCGTTCTGAGGGTCCTCTATGAGCACCGTGGTCTTCCTCCTGGAAGGGCGGCGGAGCTAGCGGCGACCGAGGTGGCGGAGTTCGCGGCGGCCATGCGCGAGAGTGCGTTGTCTCGTGCGATGCGCGAGCTGAAGGCGCTGCGCGGAGCGGACGAGCCGCTGATGGTGACGGAGGAGCAGGCGAAGATCGCCGAGGCGATCCTGCTGCGCGCTGAGGTTGATCCGGTCAACAGCGGGATTCTGTCGGCCGTGCTGGACACGTATGGGGATGCCAATGCGTTCGCTGGCGCGGTGGCGGGCCGAGCTGGGTTCCTGAACGAGCGGCGGGTGACGGCGCCGATTGAGCAGATTGCGCCGTTTCTGCACCTATCGGCGCGTGACTTGGCGACGCACTACCATCGGGTGATGGCGCCGCTGGTCGAGACGGCGCGGCGGTTTGGCTCGCCGAGCATGGACCGCACGCTGGAAAGCCTGAACCTGCGGATGATTCAGGCGAATGTGCCGAAGGACACGCGGGAGAACATCTTGGGAGCAATCCGCGACCTTCGGGACGTGGTGCATGATCGGTACGGGCTGCCGCAAGACCCGACGTTGTGGACGCCGCGCGCGCTGCGGGTGTTGTCGCAGTGGGCGGTGATGACGCAGATGGGCAAGGCTGCGCTTGCGGCGGTGGCGGATATCGGCCGGGCGGGGTGGTCCGTTGGGTTCCGCGAGATGTTCGGCGCGTTGCTCGAGAAGGTGGCGGACGACGGGCGCGGCTTGAAGCTCGCAATGGCCGAGGTGGACGAGATGGGCGCGGCGGCGGAGCTGGCGCTTCTGGGGCGCGGCCATGAGATGAGCGGCGTGCATCCTGGGGACTTTGGTCGAACGCTCATCGAGCGGTTCGGGGACCGTGGCACGGCCACGATGATGCTGCTCAACGGTCTGGCGCCGTGGACGGACCTGATGAAGCGGTTCACGGGTGCGTTGTTGATGTCGCAGATCGTGCGGGACAGCGTGGCGTTGGTGAGCGGCACGATCAGCCGAGAGCGGCTCAAGATATTGCGTGAGCGCGTGTCTGACGAGATGGCGGAGCGCATCGCGGCTGCGTGGGAGGGCGCTGGGCGGCCGAAGCATGGGCGGCTTTACCTGGCAGCTGCGAGCGAGTGGATGGACCAGGAGGCGGCCAACGCGCTGCGTGAGGCGGTCATCCGGGGCATCAACATCGCGGTGCCGACGCCTGGTGCGGCGGACCGGCCGCTGTTCATGCGCGAGCCCTGGGGGCGGGCGGCGTTCCTCTATCGCGGCTTTGCTCTCGGAGCGACGCAGCGCATCTTGGCGGCGGCGCTTCAGGAGCGCGACATGCGCGCGCTGAGCGGCATTGTGGCGATGTTCGCCCTGTCGTGGCTTGTCGAGGGCCTACGCATCTCGCCTTATGAGAGGCGCCCGCTGACGAGCAAGGATCGGTTGTTCGGGGCGTTGGAGCGCAGCGGCGTGCTGGGCATCTTGACCGACGTCAACACGATGATCGAGGTCTACAGCAAGAACACGCTTGGGTTGCGGCCGTTGTTGGGGATAGACCCGGAGCCCTGGAACAAAGACCCGACGTGGGTGCGGCTTGCGGGCACTGCGACGCTTGGCGGCGCGCCGGCGGTTGAGCCGTGGCTTCAGGCCATTTGGGCGTTCACGTCGTCGGAGGCGAAGGGGTCCGACAAGGCGAAGGCGTTGCGTCGGCTGGTGGTCTTCAACAACCTGATTTGGTGGGATGGGCTGATCAGCAGTATGACGCGTGAGGCTGGCACGGCGCTGGAAGGAGAAAACTGATGCCTGAGATCGGGACGTACCCGCTGTTCCCAAGCTTGGTGGACGACGACAGCTTCTTGGGTGTGTCGAGCGTCAACGGTAAGACGTATCGCGGCAGCGTGCGGCAGCTCACCGAGACGGTGGTGGGCAACAATATCGCGCAGGAAAGTGATTTACCATCAAACCAGAACCAGCAGCGCATTATGTCGGTGGAGCGCAGCAAGCAGCTCTTGGACCAGGTCTATCGATTGCCACGGCGGTTATATACGCAGGAGATTTTTTCTCCTGTGGCGAATGTGACGGTGCCGCTCGCAGGGACAGGATACGAGACGGATATGTGGGTCCACTTCCGCAATATGCGTTTCAACTATTCGACTGCGGCCTCGGCGACAATCCGGCTCGAGCTGTCGTATGATAATGGCTCGTCATATCCGACGACTGGCTACGTGTATCAGGCGACTGTGATCGCTGGAAGCGCGCTAGCGCATGGTCATGGCGCGAACCAGCCTATTGTGTTGATCCCGGGGCAGACAATAGGGAACCCGGTGAGGATGAATATGGTCGTGCGCGTGTCGGGTGGGATGCCGGGAACAGACCTACGAATGATCGAGTGGCGAGGCGTGCTGCGATACGTGAACAACAACACGCATATTGTTGCGCCGTTTTGGGGCGCGTACGCAACGACCGCGAACGAGTACCTGGCGACACATTTGCGGCTTCGGTCGGCTGGCGGAGAGCAGATCGAACGCGGTTTTGTCGCAGGGTATAGGTCGCCGGTGTTCCTCTGATGACCGCCGACCTCAACGACAGGCTGACAGCGATCGAGAAGCAGCTCGCCGTGCTGATTGCGCAGCAGACGCACATGGCGGAGATGGCGGAGCACGCGCGGAAGCAGCGCGAGCGTCAGGACGACGACTTGCGGAAGCTGTTCGTGGCCCAAAGCGACATGGCGGCGTCGATTGCGATGCTGACGGCGCGGAACGCGCAAGGGTCAGGTGCTGGCCCGGCGAGCACGCTGGCAGCGGCGTTCGGCGTGATTGGCACCACCATTGGCTTCACGGTAGCAAAGATACTGGGGCTTCACTGATGAAGCTCACAAGCCGGATGACGGTCGGGGGTGCGGAGCGCTTGGTGGAGCTCGAACGCGCGAAGGGCGTCTATTGGATTGCGCGCCTGCCGGGGCGGCCCGAGACGGAGGTAAGCGGCCGGACTGCTCAGGACGCAGTGGCGGCGCTGGAGAAGCGACTGAAGTCGCTGACGATCATGGGCGACGAGGAGGCTGCTCTGTAGCCGCGCCCGCATTGGCGGCGGCCTGACGTGCCTCTCGCTCTCTGATGCGGCGCAGCGCGATGCCAAACAGCTTGCCGCGCATGTGGTTCTTGACGAGCTTCGCCTCGGACTGTGTGCGGCGGGGGATGTTGTGCCACCGCATGAAGTGCAGCACGGAGCCGTGCGTGACGCCGCAATAGCGGGCGATGTCGTGCATCGACCACTCGGCTTCCCAATACATGGTCCTCAGCCACTCCGGATCGCGCAGCAGGCGCTTGCGGTCGGTTGTGTCGGTCATCGGCGCTGGCACGCAGCGCGGATGCGCGCCCGCAGGTCGCCGTAGTCGTCAATCATGCGGCGCAGCATGGCGTTGGGAGGCAGGGCGTCAAGCTCGGCAGCGGCCGCGCGCTGGGCCGCGTGCGAGTACGGCACAAGCTCGGGGCAGAAGGGCCCGCTAGAAGGTGCCGTCGCGCAGCCGGCGAGCAGCGCCGCCGTCGCCGCGATACCGAGCAGCCGCTTCATCAGCTCGCCTTTGTGCATCTCGTTCCAGCTCGGCGTGACGCAGCCGAAGACGGCGCGCCGCGTCCTGCCGGCCCTTAGTGTAGATGGCGAACACGGTGCCGATCAATGCCCCAGCGGCGGCAAGCCAGCGGCCGATGGGGCTAAGAAGCCATGTGAGCACGGTCAGTCCTTCCGCTTACGCCACCAGAACACGGCGGCAAACACGACGATGGCGCCGATGACAACGAGCGCGGTAACGCCGCCGCGTTCCAGGATCGGCGCAAGACCCGAGATGGTGGGCGCGACGTGCTCGGCAATGGCGGCGATGGTGGCCACGCCGGCCGTGGCAGCGCCGGTCGCACGCACGCTGTCGGTGCGGAGGGCCTCGGCGGCGGGCATCCGCTCGGAAGCCATGCGCAGCGCCTCGGCGCGCACGCGGTCGATGCGCTTTTCCCAGCCGGGGAAGCTGCCAGCATGGGGCCTAGAGCGCAGGAAGTGCCGGCGCGCTAGGCAGAGGGCCTCGATGACGGCGGTGCGGTCAGCCTCGCGGGCAGCGGCGATGGTGACCCTGCCAATGACACCGTCGGCCTTGACGCCAAGGACGCCCTGAAGCCGCTTGGCGGCGGCCCCAGGCCCGCTGTGGACGGCATCATCGAAGACGGCGTAGTCGATGCCGAAGGGCAGATCGTCGCCTCGGATGACGTTCCAGTAGCGGGCAAGGTAGATGGCCTTGGCTTCGGCAACCGAGAGGTCGCGGAGGTCCTCGACGGTGGGCTCGGGGGCGCCGGACTGGCGACGCCAGTCTCGCAGCGTGGCGAGTGTAATGCCGCGGTTGGTGGGCCCGCCAGGATCGTCGGGATGATCAACGAAGCCACCCTCTGAACGGAGGACCAAAGCGACGCATCGTTCGAACTTGGGGTTGCTGGGGCCGGAGGACTGAGACTTCTGCATCGGCGTCTCCTTCGTCGCAGTTGGTGAGCAGCACGTCGTGCGGCCCGACGCTGATGATCACCACGCGCTGGTGCTCGGGGACGCCGAAGCACGGCGGTATGGCGACGATGGGGGGCAGCGTGGCGCGCTGCGCACATGCACCACATAGCACAAGGGCGATGGCAAGGGCTACAGGTGTGCGGGTCATGATGAGGGCTCCGGTGGGCGGAGCGGGTGCGGTGACTCGCTCCGCCCGTTGAGGGTCAGTGGGTGAGGGCCGCCCAGGCGTCGGACTCGATCGCCTTGGCGACGCGGAGCTCGCGGTCAAAGCGCGTGGACTGCCCGCCCTTGGCAGGCACCGCGTGGGTGGCCCAGGCGGTCAGGACGTTGTAGAGGGCCCACAAGGTCTCGCCGTTGTTGGGGCCGTCAGACGTTGCCGCGCGCAGCCACTGCGTCGTGAGGTGCTCGACGAGCGCCGTGGTGGACTGGGGAATGGCACGGAACACGCGCTCGACCTGCTCGGCGTGGTGGATGGGCGAGATGCGGATGTTGTGCCAGTGTCGGAACCGCTGCGCCTCGACCTCAAACTGCTCGGCAGCGTGGACGAGCGTGGTCGCGACCTTGTGAAGGTCGAGCGCCACGCTGCCGTTGATGTGCTTCATCTTGAAGGACGCGAACTCCTTGCCAACGACGCAGGTGTTGGCGCAGACGAAGTTGAAGGCGCCGCTCATGCCTTTGAAGGCAACGGTTCCGTCGTAGGAGTTGAACATCAGGAGCCGCAGCGCAACGCGCACGCGCGGTGCCACCTCCACCATGTGGGCGGGGAGCAGGTATTGGCGGAACACGCGCGCACCGCCGTTGGCGTAGTCGGTGGCGATGCGCATCCCGTTGAGATCGAGGGACGAGTTGCGGAGGGCGTCCTCGAAGGCGCCGAACGCCTCCTCGTTGGTGATGAGCTTGTAGCTGTCGGTGTGCACGGCGAGGACGGTGCCGGTGTCGTCGCGCTGCACGCGCTTCCAGCCGGGGAGCTCCATGCCGCGCTCGTCGTAGACGGGGCGGACGGACACGGGGAAGAACTGCGGCTTGGTGTGGTTGGCGGGCACGAAGCCGTAGCGGTCAAGAACGTCGTCGGACATGACAGTCTCCTTGGTGGGTTGGTGGTGCACGGATCGCCGTGCGGGGCGGAAGCAGTGCGGGTCCCCCTGCTTCTGGGGATTGGGTCACCTCGCGCGCTGCGCGGACAGAGCGCGCACGCGAGCGTTGCGTGTTATGGCGGGCTCGCGTCGGAATCGTACGCGAGTGAGTCGAGGGCGTCTTGAATGGCGGCCACGATCTCGTCGTCGGTCTCTGCCCGCATCAGGTTGTGGGCGATGCGGTAGACGAGCCGCGGCTTCCAGCTGTTGCCGAACATGATGGTGATGAAGCACGGAGGCGTGGTCTCGGCAATGTCGGGGTCTTGTGGCTCAAGCCAGGCGGACGTCAGGTAGGAATAGGGCTCGCGGGATGCGTGAAGCGCCTCGATTTCTTGGCGACGCTCGGTAAGGAGGTCAGTGAGCTTGTCCTTGAGGGCGTCGAGGACCGCCTCCGACATGGTCTGATTGGAGATGATCGTGACGGTGCCGCGGTTGTTGTGGGGCTTCATGGCGGGCTCTGGGTCAGAACGGGATTTCGTCGTCCAGGTCAATGATGCGGTGGCCTGCCTTGGGTGGCGGTTCGAGGACGGCGGTCGCGGGCGCGCTAGCGCCGTTCTTGCTCGAAAGCAGAAGGAGTTGGCTGCTTCCAAAGGGGCGGACGACGATTTCGGTGATGGTCCGCTCGTTGCCATCGCGGCCAGTGTACTTGCGGGTTTCGATGGTGCCGCGCACGAGCACGCGGCTTCCCTTCTTAAGGTATTGCATGGCGAGCTTTTGCGCGAGTTCGTCAAGAACGACCACGTTATGCCACTGAGTGACTGACTTGGGCTCGCCGGTGGTCTTGTCCTTCCAGTTGCGATTGGTCGCAAGTGAGAAGCTGACGATAGTGCCGCCGTTCTGGAAGCTGCGCTGTTCGGGGTCGCGGCCGAGGTGGCCGATGAGCAGCGCTTCGTTGAGGTCTGCCATGGGGTGCTCCATTTGTGTGCGTGGGTGCGGTCTCTCCCTGCCGTCACGCCTGCTTTGGTGGGCGTTCACCTTCCGCGCCGTCCGCTCGGGGGACCTGGAACAAGCGGCGGGCGGATTGGTGCGACGGATCACTCCGCCGTCTGTGTCGTGGTGGCCTGGGCGGCGAGCTGCGCGGCTGCGGTGGCGCGGGCAAGCGCCTCATTGGCGGTGGCCTTGATACTCTCGATGAGGTGCTCGTGGCCATAGCGTCGTGCTTTGTCCGCAAGCGCCGCGATTTCGGGCCGCAGCGCCCGAAGAGTTGGAAGATCCGCGCCTTCGATGCGCTGCTTGAGGGCGGCCCAGGCATTGTTGAGCTCGGCGGCGGTGGGCGGTGGGACGGCGCCGTGTGGCGCGTCGGCGATGCGATTGTCCTCCCACGTTGCCTCGGCTTGGGAGACGTACTTGTTGTCGTCGAACAGGCCGAGGTGGACGTCTGCGGCAACGCCGATGAGCGACGCTGCCTTGGTGAACCCGTCCGTCAGGGACTTCTTGGGCGCCTCCTCGTCGGTGAACAGCCCGTGCTGGTTCTTGCCGACGAAGGTGGTCTGGCCGAAGTGCCGCACGACGCACTTGGTGGTCGTCTTGGGCGGGATGTACCACACGGCGACTCGCAGGACGTGCACGATGGCCTTTGTGCCCGTCTGTGGGTCGAGCACATGGCCTTCGACGTAGCGCTCGTCCTCGATCTCGATGCCCCAGCCTAGGCCGCAGGGGCCGAAGGCGGCGGTCATGCGTGCGGCAATCCATGTTGGGTTGATGGCGGTGCCGCTGAAGCCGCCGCTGCGCTTGAACTGCTTGGTGTAGGCGGGGTCGGGCGTGCGGAGGTATTCGAACAGGGCGAGGTTGCGCTTCTGGCGCTCGGGATCGACGAGGAAGTCTTCAGCCATTGGGTGTCTCCTTCCTGAACCGTGTGGCGATGAAGACCTGCTCCATGCGCCCACGCGGGTTGGGGCGCTGGCCGGCGACGACGACGGCGCCCATCTGGGACAGTTCGGTGAGGCGCGGCTTCACCGAGTAGACCCACGCGCCGATGGCGTCGGCGATCTCGCTGCCGGTGGCGCCATGTGGGCCGCTGTTGACGATGACGCGGTGCACCTGGTCGATGAGGCGCTCGACGTGCGGTTGGATGTCAGCGGCGGCGCGCGCCTCCGTCTCGGTCGGGTTGGCGTGTAGGTAGACCTTGGGCATGTGGGGGGCTCCTTGGTGTTGTGGGCGGCGTGGTTCATGAGGCCGCTTGGGGTGTGAGGCGCTCTGCGAGCGTGCGCACCAGCAGGTCAAAGGCGTCGCGCCACTGGCGATAGCTGGCGCTTGTGCGATCGCGCGGCTGCTCCTGGGCCCAGTCGCAGATGAGCTCGCGGAGCGCGCTGTCGTCGAGCGAGCGGGGGTCGATCTCGTACTCGACGCTGGCGTGAGGGTCGTCGACGGCGTCGTGCGTGGTCGGCAGGTGGATGGGGATGCGCTTGCGTACGGGCCAATGCACCTCGCCTTTGGCGTGCGCCACGTCGTCGATGCGCTCGATGCACTTCTGGGCGCCCTCGATGATCTCCTCGAAGACGCGGCGCTGCCAGGTGCACACGGTCATCGAGGCCATGGCAAATGCCATGCCGCGATAGTTGTTCCTGGCGTTTTGCCAGCGCGCGCGCTCCTCAGGCGGCGCGTTGTCGGGCGGCTCGAGCTGGGCTGCGTCGTGGCTGGACTGCGGGCAGGCGAGGCAAATGCGCAGCTCGGGCGCGGGATGGTGACGGACGTTGTCGTTGTCCCCAAGAGGCATGGGCCGGGAGGGGGCGATTGTGGTCGTGACGATGTAGTTACCCTGCGTGGTCATTGATCGTGTCCTCCGTGGTGACGATGTGGCGGCACGCATCGTCGAGGGCGTCGGCCTCTGCCGCGAGGCAATCGAGAAGGATGGCGTCGTCGCACTGGTGCGCGAGCCATTGGAGGGCGTACCGTGCGCCCTGGGCGTAGGCGAGCAGGAGGTCATCGCGGCCAAGGCGGCGGTCGCGGTCGGACGCGAAGACGCCGCGCGCCATGGCGCGGGCGAGGCTGCGGACGCGCTGTGCTGGTCCGGTGTAGCATGGGTCGTCGGTCATTGGTCGATCTCCTGGAGGATGGTGGCGGGCGTCTCCTCACGCGGGAACACCTGAATGGCATTGCTTGCGGTGCGCCGCATGACGACGAGCGGTGAGTGGAGGATGCGGGCCTCAGGCGGCATCAGCTTGGCGAGCAGCGCCTGCACCTCGTTGTGGCGCTTGGCCGTTGCGCGCGTGGCGCGCCACTCGCGCGCCAAGCCCTCGAACGGCGTGTTGTGCAGCACTGTGGCGGGGAACACGCCGAACTGGCTCAGGTCGATGCGCAGTCGTTTGCGCTGTTGCGTCGTCTCCGGCGTCTCGGGCATGTCCCACGGTGGGATGTCGGCCTCGAGCATCCGCCGGAAGGTGGCGACACGCTCGACGAGAGCGTCGATGTCAGACTGCTGGACAGTCAGCGCCTTCCAATGCCACGTCGCCTCGGCGCGGCCGATGACAGAGAAGGCGATGTTCCGGATTCCGCTGAGGATCGAGTAGCCGACCATTTGCGGCCAGTAATGTTGAGCGGAGACGGAAAGCGGTGCGTTGCCGTGAAGGATTTTGCCCTCGAAGACAAAGGGTGTGCCATCCTCGAAGGAGCCGAAGCCGTCGAAGCCGCTTGTGGTGATGCCGACGCGTTCGTCGGACAGGCGAATCGTGCCGGCACCGGGGTCGTCGAGGACCGTATAGCCCGTCTGCTTTGCAAACCACTCGCGGTGAAACGGCTCGAGCGCGAGCCCGATTGCGACGGCGAGCGGATTGGAGGGTGGCTCTTCAATCCCCAGCTTGTAGATGTTCCAGAGTTTGGCCTCGCCTTCAGGTGTGGCGAGCAGGGGCAGATGCGAGCAGCGGATCAGGGGCGCGGCCATCAGAATAGCTCCTTGCGGATGGTGCGGATTGTGGCGGCGATGCGGTCCGCCACGGTCTCTGCATCGAGCGCCGCGCGACGGATGATGGCGGGGTCGACACCGCGCTCGGCAAGACTGGCGATGAGGCTGAAGACGGCGTCCCGGACCTCGTCGACGAGCTCCTGGGTGCGCTGCGCGTAGTCCTCGCGCTGCTGCGCGAGGAGCGCTTCGTATTCATCGGCAGCAATCGGGTCAGTGATAGGGTCGCGCACAAGGTCCTCTATGGGACGGTCGAGGTGATGCAGGTATGCATCATTGTTGGGCGTGTTGCAAGTGTTCATCTTGTTCTCCATGGTTGGGTGGCGGACGGCGTCCCGGCGAGCGCCGCCCTCACCCGAGGAGGG
>Ga0308404_1000128_pt1 | contig 24467 bp, 30 predicted proteins | sample HotsprSampleOSM4_FD_203475 | JGI IMG/M metagenome (GOLD analysis project Ga0308404, IMG submission 203475) | Hot spring phototrophic mat microbial communities from Octopus Spring, Yellowstone National Park, Wyoming, United States - 20060914_OS-M4 ...
ACATCGTGCTCCCGGCTTCGCTTGGCGACGGAAGGCAGTGGGACGTGGAAGCGTTTGACGTGCCGCCGCCCATCAGTTACCCCGACTGGATAGCATTCTTGGATGACCAGATTCGGCTTGCGTTGGGCGTGCCAAAGTTAAGCATCAGCACGAGTGAGACGGGCACTTACAATCTGGGCGTGGCGCAGATTGACCTATTCTTGGACAACGAGCAGGCATTGCTGACGCAGATTGAAGAGGTTATCAACCAGCAGTTACTGCCGCGGTTGGTGGCATACAATTTCGGCGCGGGTGCGGAGGCGCAGATTCGGATGCAGCTGGATATGCGCTTTCTTGAGCAGATGATACGGGGTATGGTTGGGCAGTTAGCGGCGGGCAATCCTGTGCGTACGGCGGACGGCATGTTGCTGGTGCCGGATTGGGAGAAGATTGCCGAGGACGCTAGCGTCCCTGTGCGCGTGGTGGAAGAAATCGGCTACATGGAGGAGTTCTCAGATGAAGAAGATACTGGACGCGCTGAAGAGGATGGTAGCGCTACCGGCGCGGTACAACAGCGTGAGTGACGTCGCAGCTGACCCAGAAGGAGCATTAGAGATGCTATCCCACACTCTGCGGAGCCTGCGGTTCTGGGCAGGAGTTGCCGGCCGCGACAAAGTGTATGACGCTTTGACCACTGCGGAGCGGGCGGTCAACTTAGCGAAGGAGATGCTGAAGGAGAAGTGAGCGATGAAAAAACCCATTCAAGGCGTCAAGTGGCGGCAGACGGAGCATCGTTTGCTGGTTCGGTCTCCGGCAGGGGGATTGAGTGCCCGGTACGACACTAAGACCAAACGGATGCATGTGTCCGTGTACGATGAGCAGGGGAAGGTCATCGGGCGAACGACACCCGGGCCGAACGATATTGCCGGTGAAGGATGGAGAAACCAGATTCTCGGCGTGAGCCGGACTAAGCGAGCCGGTCGTCTGTCATGGTCGTTCCACGCGCACAAAGGCTCAATTGTGACTTCGCCACATTGGCCCCACGCGCATGAGGTGGTGAAGACCATCGTGGAGAACGCGAAGAAGGTGAAGCAGGCCGGGCTATGGGACAAGCTTCAAACCAAAAGAACATTCAATGCTTGATGACAAGGGGGTAAGCATGTGGAAGCGATTGGCATCAAGCTGCTGCTCATGTTCGTGGGCGCGTTTATTCTCGGCTTTGTGCTGGGCTATGAGTACGCTCTGGCCTACGGAGGCAACGGCTACGCAGAGTAGCGGCCAGCAGGATATGTCGCTGTCGCTCAGCGTCCAACCGAGCGTTGTGCGGCGTGGGCAGGAGGCTGTATTGCTGCTTCGCCTGCGCAACCCGCGGCAGAACGAGACCATCACGCTTCGCGCCACGGCGACGTACGCCGATGAGGCAGGCGTGCAACGGCAGGTAGCCAGCAACGAAGTGCAACTGGTGGTGGACGCGAGCCTGCCGGTGCGCATTGAGATCCCGGCGGACAGGGTGCGATTGGTGCCCGGTAGTGCGCTGTTTGACGGCGTGCCCATTCGCGCGGCGGGCAACACGGCAATTGCCGTGGATGTAGTTCTGCCCGGCGATGGGCAAGACCATACATTGCAGCTGCGGGTGATACCGTGATCAACAAAACGGGGCTGACCATATATTCGCGGGATTACTTGCTGGACGATCCGCGGGTGAACGCAACTGCGCGACGCAAGTTCAAAGCGATGCTGGCGGATGTGCGCGGGCGTGGGTTGCCGTTGCTGGTGTGGGAGGTGATTCGCACGCGCGAACAGCAGCGTGCGCTCTATGCGCAGGGGCGCACGAACGAGGAGCTACTGAAAGTGGGGTACACTGCGGAAGAGATAGCGCGGTACCGGATGCAGGGCTACACCAGCATCAAACCGATTGTGACGCACGCACGAACACCGCGCTACCACGGCACGGGGCGAGCGATGGACTGCTGTTGGCTCGTGGACGGCAAGCCAACATGGAACGTGCCCAATGAATGGTGGGAGACATACGGACGTGCAGCGGAAGCGCATGGACTGACTTGGGGTGGACGCTGGAGAATGCGGGACCTGCCACACGTGCAGTATGAAGGTGAATGACAATGCCACGGAATTGGCTACATGTAACCGGATTCGCGAACCGGGTAGAAAACGTTAGGCTGTACAACTCACCCGGCTCAGGTCAATACAAATACGGCTGGTGGGGTACGTTACCAGTCGTCTCCGGCACGCTCCGGTCAGTCCGCGTGTACATTGACAGCCCGTCCGGCAACCCCACATTGGAATGGGCGATCTACCCGTCCGTCCCGGCCAACGGAGTGCCAAGTGGTACGCCGGCAGCGTCTGGTACAATCACAGGGATATCGGCAGCAAACTGGTATGAATTAACTTCAAACGCGAACATGTCCGTCACACGTGGGCAGCCGTTCATGGTCCGGTTCGGCTGTACCGCGGGAACGTCGCTCGTCATCAGGGGTGCCTCGCGCTTTGAATATGAATCCATATTCGGACTTACTCCTGCCGGCACTTGGTGGTTGTCCCGAGACGGTTCTACATGGTCCGCAGGACCGTCTAGTACATACCATGTAAACCCGCTGCTTGAGTTCAGTATCGAGACCAGTAGCTCCACCGAGTGGTTCGGGGTACCGCTGGCCGGCACATTGGTAGCACCTCCAGGCCTGTACTCTACTAACATGATAGTCGGACAATCATATCAACTGCCGTACCCGATACGCATTGAAGGAGCAGCGTTTTTGGTGTATCAGTCCGGTCCACCCCTGGGGCTGCTCCGGTGCGAGTTGCGCTCCATTAACACGTCGAACTGGCGACCCGACATGACCGCAGCAGGATTAATCGACTATCACGAACAGGAGTATTCGTGGCAGTCTGTCCACGACAGGGACAACTTCAAACTGGTAGCGTTGTTCCCTGAACCGAGACAAGTTCAGAATTTCGCTATATTGTTGCGGTGGGCGCGACGCGATTCCGGGACAATCGCCTTGCTTGTTTCCTACCCATACGACTCACCCGCCCTGAGCCGGTACGGCGTTAATTCCGTAATCCGCTATGTCGAGTCAGAGAACGGTGGCATCAGCTGGACAGTCCGCGACGACCGCGCAGCCGTCATACGATTCTTAGGAGATCCATACCAGGTTGGCGGCGCCGGTACCGGTGTACAACTACCGCCCATGCCGTTAGTGCAAACATTCATGTAAGGAGGGATACAAAATGGCATTGCCGATGAGCAACTCGGAACTGGACATCGCTTTGCGCGAGCGGTGGGAGCAGGTGTACCAGAATCTGCACGAGCTGGTGATGTTGTATAACGCCTATCTGCCCATCAACGCAACGGAGATGTTTCTCAGCGAGAACAAGCTTCCCGAAGGCTACACCATCAGCGCAGATGGGTCGCAGGTGCTCGATGCCACCGGGGAGCCGGATGCTGCGCTTACGCAGGCTCTCTATAAGTGCAACCTGCGCAAGAGCGCACTCGCCGCAGCAAGGGCTTTGCAAGCACTGCTGCGCAACGAGGACTTACAAGGGCTGATGGCCGACCACAACTTCTTCGTCAAGCAGTTTATCCGTTGGCGATACCGTTTCTTGGGTTAGGGGTGATGCACCATGGCGGTGCTGCGTGGAGTGCAGTACGAGGCCAGCTTCTGGCTGTTAGATAGCAACGGTAATCCGGTAACCGGGCAGGCTAGCAATTTAACGGCGTACGTGCGGCAATACGGCAGCAATGCCTATAGCGCGGGTGGTGGCACGATAGCGGAAGTCACCTTAGGAGGCAGCGGCACAGGCGAATACCGGTATGTGCCCACTGCCTCCGAGATGAACACGCGCGTGCTCACCGTGCGGTTGGTGCATAGCACACACAAAGTGTATCCGTTCTGCGCACAGATTTGGACGGACGACAGTTACATGTTCGACATTAAAGCCAAAACCGACAAATTGACGTTTGACGCAGTGAACAATGTGCTAGCGAATACCGTCGTAATGGATACCCCTGCTGTTGTGCCTATATGGGCGTACCACACGCGCACGCTTACCGGCAACGTGACGGTTGGAGGCTACGCGAGCGGGCAGAACCCGGCAAACTACGTACTGCTAACGCCTGCCAACAAGCTGGCAACCGATGCTTCTGGACGTGTCACGGTGGGTTCCAATGCGGACAAGACCGGCTACACTCTTACTTCCGGCGAACACACGGAGATTCGGTCGGACGTGCAGAGCGGGCTGACGGCACAGGGCTACACGACCGCACGTGCGCCGAAGCTGGACAATCTGGACGCCACGGTAAGTTCTCGTGCTGCGCCGGGCGACGCGATGACGCTGACAACCGGGGAGCGTAGCAATATCGCTTCCGCCGTGTGGAGTGCAGCATCGCGCACGCTGACTTCCTTCGGCACGCTGGTAAGCGATGTTGCATCAGCGGTGTGGGGGTATGCTACGCGCACGCTTACGGCTTTGGGCAACACGTTAGTTGACGAGGTGTGGAACCGCTTGCGGTCGGCGACGTCGCGCCCGGCGGGCAGCTTCGGCTATTTCTTGGATGCGCAGGTGTCGTCCGGCGGGGGCGGTGGCGGCGGTAGCGGTTTTATCGGACCCCGCACCATCACGTTTGACGTGCGCGATAGTGCTAACCAGGCGGTGCCCGCCGCATTGGTTGTTGTGCATGGCGTCGGCGCGGCGTTAACCAACGCGACCGGGCAACTGGTGGTGGCTATGCCGGAAGGGGCGTTCACTGTAAGTGTGGTTGCAAAAGACGGCTTGCTGTTTGATTCACAGACCACTCCCGCTACGGGCGATGCCACTCTGCAATTTATCGGATACACCCGCGTACCGCCGACAGCCGTTGACCCCGGCACCTGTGTGGTTTACGTGGACGTCACCGCTTCATGCGCCGGATCACTCACCATAGTGGAACTGCCCCGCAAGCTGTCGGGCGGTAAGTGGCTGGTGGGGCAAACGCAGCAGAAATCTTCATCAGCCGGGCGTATCACGTTTGACGCGGTACCGTGGGGTGCGACGGTGCGGGTAGTTGTGCCCGCGGCAAAAGTAGATACCACGTTTGTAGTGCCGGAGGCAAGCAGCTATGCAGTTTGAGGTGAGAGTCTATCGCAGGACGACACCCGCTGGCGAGATGTACGTGTGTACCGACGGAATGCTGCAACGCTTGCGCGAGGATGGCAGCGAAGCGGCGCGATGGGCACTGGAGCACCTGGAGCGTCTCATCAACCAGGCGGACGAGGTGTGCTTCACCATGCGCGTGTACACGTGGGGCGAGCGTATTCAGTGCGAAAGCGCGGCTACCGATTGGAGCACTGGCACGCCGAGACTGGACGTCGGACGCCTGCGCCTGCTGTTGCTGGCAAAATCTTTGGACATGAGCTCGGATGAAGTGGCCAACATGCACCCGCAGTTGGGCGAGCTATTGTATGCGGAGCTCGAGCAACGAGCCAACCCTAGCCCTTTCGTTTGGAGTTTTGCGTCTTTCAGGCCGCAAAACTGCGCGACGGGAAAACCGCCTGCGGTTGCGCCGAAGTCGCGCTCTTCGAGGCGTGGAAACGGGGAGCAGCAAGGCTCGACGTGATGGAGTTAGACTATGACCTTGCGGAATGTCTTCTCGCGATGGATAGGGAATATATGGGAACGGGCACAGCAGGCGTTGCGCAGGATTCTGCCGTCCCGTGAATCGTCCTCCGTTGTGGAAACAGCACCGGTTGAGTTACCAGCACCGGACAAGCCATTATCCCCGGCGCAAGCCAAGGCGCGGTTTTGGCAGGTAGAACGGGATTTTCGGCGCGAGCTGAAGCAACGATGGGCACAAGTGGATACGGCGAATTTACGGGAGCTGTCGCAATTTGAGAACTGGTTCCGGCGCCAGTTGCCAGAACGGCAACGGCAGGCGTATTTGCTAGGCAAACAGGCGCGTGGCGATTACACACCGTTAACTGAGAAAGAACTCAGGTATCTGCATGGGCAGCATAGCCAGCAGATGAAGTATTTCAGGCGGTTCATGGAAGACGTGCGCAACAGGCGCGGGCGGATGGATTACGGCCGGCGGTTGGACTTGTACGGCAAAGATTTGTACGGCATCTATCAGCACGCATACTGGGCGGGTCAAGTGTATACGGTCGGACGTCGATATATTTGGAGGCTTTCCGATGCCGAGCACTGCGAGGACTGCGTGCGGAGGCACTGGGAGAGCAAAGCCAAGGGCGGTTATACTTGGGAGGAGTTGGAGAAGTTGGGGTTGCCCGGAGAAGGCAAAACGCGATGTCGGAATAACTGTAAATGCTGGATAGAAGAAATAGCCGAAAAGCACTACAAGCCGCGGTCTGCCCGAAGCACTCCACCACGCAAGATGCCCGGCTACGCGGAGCTGACGGAGGTGAAATTGGATGGCGTCGCTTAGTGCAGGAGTTTTCCCCGATGCTGTGGAGGTTATCTGGTACATTCTGTCTGACAATCGTGCGGTACTAGATGCGGCGATACGACCGTATAAAGTAACGGTGCGAACAATCCTTCCCTATTACACCGAGACCATTGGCTTCGACGATATGCCGTGCGTCATGATTGAGGAAGATACTGTAGAGTCCGAGTGGCACGCGATACCGCTGATTGCGCTGGAGCGATACCGCATTCGGCTTTGGGGGTACGTCCACCACGAAGAGCCGGGAGCCCGGCGTGGGATACTCGTCACTTTGGCGCGTGCCGTGCAGGCTGTATTGAACCGGGAGGTGCCTCCGGTAACGTACGGGGGTGCGCAGTTTTTCTGGCATTCCACGCTGATGCCAAGTGTCTCTTTCGGTATCGGGTTTGTGGGCAATTCGGTGGTTGCATCATTCACGGGCGAGTGTACTCTGGAGGCAGAGGTAAGCTATGCAGATTAACGAGAATGCGGGCAACGGCGTACGCCAGCTGGTCATCACACTGGCTCCCGACGGTCGGGTAAATCTGGCGGTATCACCAACCATACCGCCGGAGTTGGCAATGGCGTTGCTGCAGATTGTGCATCAGATGATGGCCGAGCAGGTGCTACGTGCTCACGCTTCACCCATTATCACAGCGGGAGGAGTGATACCGCGCAATGATTGACGAGCACATCCGACACCAGTTAGAGCAAGAGCTTCTGCCGCTACACTGGCAAGAGATTCAGCTCATTCGTTTACTGCGGAAGATTCGCTTTGGCACGATTGAGCGGCTTGCGGTGCAGGACGGCGTGCCACTGGTAGCGGTACACGTAGAAGAACGTGTCGATTTTTCCAAAGGCGAAGGGTTGCTGAAAACCGCAGCGGATGGGGAGGTGATGCACGGTGAAACCAGAAATAGCAGTGGACGCCGACTGCGGGATGCTGGAGTGGCCGGGCGCCGCTGACGCTTTACGAAAACTCAACGCGCGTTTCTCCGTATGGTTGTTCACAGGGCGCGGCGAGCACCGGTTTGCGGAGCTACAGTCCCGGCTGACGCAGTATGGAATCTTTCCGGGCACGCACTACATCGGGGTGACGAACGTGTTTCGCGAGTCGTTCATATTTTTGCTGTCGCCGCGTGCGCGTGCGGCATGTAGTACTCTTGACATGTTGCAGACGTCTGGTATATAATGGAGATGCTGGCACAGCACAAGTGAGGCGAGACGCAAATTGCGTCTCGCCTTTTTGCTTACTGGGGTGAGAAGATGCAGAGTGATTGGGTGCACAAGTGGATGGTAATCGTTGCGGTGTTGGTGCTGGTGATATCAATGGTGTTGCACCAGCTGTCGCCGTCGGACGACTTGTATGTGCTTGTGGCAACCACAGCACTGGGTTTTCTGTTCGGTAAAGCGACCAACGGCGTAGGCAAACGTCGCGACGAGGACGGTGATCGATCATGAGTTTCTTTCTCAGTGAGATTCACCCGACGGACGTACCGGCGCGGGTGAAGGTGCAGGTGTTGCGCGCGGGCCACTGGAACCACGAGGACGCACCGGGCGGAACGCTGGTGATTGACGATACGACGCTGGAGGCCATCGAGAAGGCGTTCCGCGAGGGTATTCGCGGGCAGGAGTTGCCCGTGAATCTCAATCACCGGCAATCGGATTTCGTGGTTGGATGGGTGCGCGATTTGGAGCGCACTGACGGCGCGCTGTACGCCGTGGTGGACGTAGTGGACAGAGATGCAGCAGAAGCCGTGAAGCAGCAGAAGCTTCGCTATTCCAGTGCGGAGCTGCTGTTCAACTACACCGACCCCGAAACGCAGCAGGTGTATCCTGCGGTGCTGAAGGGGCTTGCACTCACAAACTATCCGTTTCTGAAGAGGCTAGAACCCGTTCAGGTGCTGAACTTGAGCGAGATTGAGGAGGTGCAGCTCATGGATGAGCGATTGCGAGACATGGAGCAGCAGCTGGTGCAGTTGCAGGAAAAGTGGCAGGGTGCGACCCAGCAGCTGCTGAGCTTGCAAGAAGAAAATGCGAAACTGAAGCAGGCAAACGAGTTGCTGCTCGCGGAGATGCGTAAGCAGCAGGACGAGATGCTGCTGAAGCAGTACGAGCACGCGCTTCCGCCGGCTGTGCGCAAGGTGGCTTCCGCGATGTTGGCGATGGGGCGTGGCTCGGAGGTGCATCTGAGCGAGCTGCGTGAGGGCGCGGAACAGCGACCGGCGGAGCTCCATGAGATGGTGGAGCTATTACTGGCGGAGCTGGCAACCGTGCTCAAACCGAAAGCGGAGCCGCTGGAGCGAGCGCAGCCGCGCACTGTCGGCGACGATGCCGAGCGGTTGCTGCACATGGCGCAGCAAATCGCGAAGGAGAACGGGCTTGCCAGCTTCGGGCAGGCGGTCAAGGTCGCAGCTCGGCGCCGTGAGTAAATGCTAAGGAAGGCAAGGAGGTGCCAGGGATGGCTTTTGAGAAGACCACAGGGTTAGTCCGCAGCTTCGTGTATTACGACCCGAACGGTAACCCAATCGCGCCGTACACGCCTGTTTCGTTGCGCACGACTGGGTTGCCCGCCGGTTATTCGCCGGGCGAGGTGGTGAGCTTGCCGACCATCTCTTCGGGGCGCAACAACACTCAGCTCATCGGCGTGACTTTGGAGTGGGCATACAACGGCAAGCAGGTACCCGTGCAACTGAACGGCGTGGCGTACGCGATAGCCAATGCAGAGATTGCGGTGAACGGCATCGTGTTTGCGTCCGCAAACGCACAGCGCACGGCAGACCAGGCTCCGTTTGTGAATCTGCCGATGATTCGCCCGCTTGTGCGTCCGGGCCAAAGCGTCACCTTGAACGTGTCTCTCGTGGATGATGTGACGATTACACCGCAATCCAGCAATGCCAACGTGATTTATTACCCGTTGGGCATAGCCTTATCGGCAGCGTCTGCACAATACAACCTCATTCAGATTCTGCTGATGACCGAACCGTTCTATGCGTAGCGGGTAACAGAATGCTAAGGAAGGCAAGGAGGTGCCAGGGATGGCTTTCTCGCCAGGTGTGCATTACGACAAGGTATTAACCGAAGTCTCGATTCGGTACTCGCAAGACGGGTTTATCGCGACGCGGGTGTTCCCCCAGAGGCCGGTCGTCAAAGAAAGCGACCTCATCCCGGTGTACGACCGGGAAAACCAGCGCAAGTTCAACGCCTTGCGTGCGGACGGCTCGTTGGCTCCAGAAGTGGAGTGGGGCTGGACGCTCAGTCCGTACCTCGCGCAGGAACATGCGTTGCGCAGCATCGTCACCGACCGCGCACTGCAAAATGTAGACGACCCGATTGACCTCTTCGTGGACACGGTGAACCACCTCACGGACATGCTGTTGTTGGAAGCAGACGCAGTCGCGTCGGCGGTGCTTTTGGACACCACCAACAACATCGGTGCCACTAACTGCAACTGGACGAACTACGCAACGGCGTCGCCCAAGACCGACATCATTACCGCGAAAAACGCGATTTTCACCGCGAGCGGTCGACAGCCGAACGTGATGGTGGTGCCCAGCACCGTTGCCAATCGGATGACACTGATTCAGGAAATCAAGGAAGAGCGCAAGTACGTGAATGACCTCACTCAGTCGGGGTTGCCCCGCAACCTGTGGGGGCTTGAGGTCATCGAGGTCGCGGTCATTTACAACACGGCGAACCCCGGCGCGGCGCCCACTTTCGCCGAGTTGTGGAGCGATAACATCTGGATTGGGTTCGTCGACCCGAATCCCGGCTTGCGCACGCTGACATACGGCATCTCTCCCACTCCGCGTCCGCGCACCGTGCGCACCTACCGCGACGAGGCGCGTGCAGGCACGTGGGTCGAGGTCAGCTGGATTTACGACTTCACTGTCGTCGCGCGGGAGTGCGGCTATATCCTGCAGACCGTGTTCACCGCCTAATGAGAGGTGAGCGATGTACGCTGACCTGCAGCTGATGCGCAGGCTCGTGCGCAACGTGCAAAACGTGCGCGACGAGGATTTGCAGGCGTTCGCGCAGGTAGCCGAAGCGGAGATCGACTCCGTGCTGAGCACGATGTTCGAGCTGCCGTTGCGCCCGGTAGGGGATGGCTACCCGCCTCCCCTACCGACGGTTGCAGCGATGCTCGGTGCGGCGTTGCTGGAGGCGAACGCATTCAGCCTGAGCAATCTCGGCGCGACGGAGAACCCCTATGCGCGTCAGTTGGCGGAGCGTGCAAACGGCTTACTGCAGGCGATAGTGTCGGGAAACGTGTTATTGCCAGGGCAGAAGCGCGTCGGCGGTCGCCCGTCGGCGTCGGCGGACGACCGGTCGCAACGGTTAGTGAGGCAACTGCGCCAGTTCCGCAAGACGGGTAGCGTATAACGGGAGGTAAGCCATGCCTGCCATATCGGTAACCAACGTTACGGGGTACACAGACAAGCTGTGTGCATGGTACTTGCTGGTGCAGAGCGGCTTGGGCAACGGCTCTTCGGGCGCAAGTGGTAAAGTGCAAGACATGATGGATATATTGCTGAACTGTGTCAATTACGACGAGCTGGACGCACTTCTGCGCCCCACGAAGTCATTGCTTGACGCCAGCATCTTCACCAACTTCGTGTCTGGAACGGTTCCCGTGTTTCTCTCTGCGCTAAGCAATCTATGCGGGCGGAGCGGGCTGTCGGGCGTGAGCGACCTGAACACGTATGCGACCTATTACAATCTGCAGTATTCCATAAAGTGGCAATGTCTATTTAATCCCGTGTTTCGCAGCGTGTACGCGTTGTGGCGTGGCGGCACGTACCCGTCGGCGCACAACGTGTATTTCGAGGTGTTGCAGGGCACCGCTTATCCCAACGCAATGCGCAAGCTGGTGGTGGGAACTGGGCAGACGGCGGGCTATGCGATCGACGAAACGATGTACGCAGGAGGGTTCCCTTACCTCAAATGGAGCGGCGTGAGCGGTTCGGGCACAGCTACGGTATCGGGCACGTGGCGCAAGACCGACGGCACAACTGCGACCGGTAACGGCACCGCTAATGTATCCGGTGCTTCAGGTTCTGCCAGTATCACACCGCCGTTCAGTGATGCATTGATTTTGTCGTGCAGCAACATCTCGGTCAGTGGAATCACCGCCGGCACGCTGTATGTCGAGGCACGCGTACCGTCCGGGCGCACGAATCCGCCGAGCTAGGAGCGCTTGATGATAGACCTGACGCCGTTGCTACAATTGAGGCAAGAGCTGGAACGGAAAGCACGCGACCCCAAACCGTTGCTGCGTGCGGTCGCCAACCGCTTGCGTGCGGCGTTCCGGGCGAACTTTCGCGAGGGCGGGCGTCCCCCGTGGAAGCCATTGGCACCAAGTACCATTCGCGCCAAGACTTTCATGGGGTTACCGTCCCAGATACGCACGCCGACGGGACGGAAGCCTCGCCGTCTGATGCAACGAAGCCCGCTGACCGGGCAGATGATGCTGGAGGCGACCAACATTTTGATTCGCACCGGCAGATTACGGGATAGTGTGTCGCAATCGTACCACCCAGACCATATCACGCGCATGGACGGTTGGAATCTGGAGGTGGGAACTAAGGTGGAGTACGCCATGTACCACCAACACGGCACTTCGCCGACGGTGATTCGCCCGAAACAAGCCAAAGTGCTGGCGTTTATCGGCAACAACGGCGAGATGGTATTTCGGCGTGAGGTGCACCATCCCGGTCTACCGGCGCGACCGTTTTTGACTGTGACAGCAGACGATGAAGCGGACATTGCCGACATCATCTGGAGCTGGTTGTTAAAAGACGAGGAGGTGGCATAAATGCCTCTGGTATTCGGACGACGCGGTTACCTGAAAATCGGCACGGCTGTTTACCCAACGTTGAACGTGGAGGTAGCAAACCCGCGTACGCTGATGGTTCCGCCGATGGTGGGACGCGATTGGCAGTGGAATTACGCCGACGGCGTGCGCGTCACCAGGCTCAGCGCACAGATACCGATACGCGACGTGGCTAACGAGGCTTTGTCTTCAACGTTTCTCAATCTGTTTTTGTCGCGCACGAACGGGGATACCAATACCGTGACATTGGAAGCGGACGACGGAGCGCGGAAAATTACCGTATCCAACGCCAAGGGCGAGTTTCTGGGATTGTCGGTAGGCAAAGGTGATATGCTCATCTGGAATGCGACTTTTGTCTCCCCGACAGCGCCCACGTTCGCGGCGCGTTCGGCATTTACCGCGCCAGACGCTTCGGCGCCGCTCACCTTCCAGAACGTGTCATTTACAGGGGCGGGTGCCGAGGTGTACAGCTTCGAGTTCGGCGTGACCAACAACCACGTGGCAAACGCACCGATTACCGATAACACCGGCGCCAACGTTGGGCTTGGGGCACTGTCCTATGATGCGGGCCTGATGCAGGTCGGCGCCACGTTCACGTTCAAGACGCAGACGGGCTCACCGATTGCCGATGGTTCGTCAGTGACGCTGACCATTAGCGGTAGCGGCAACAAAACGCGCACGTTTACGTTCCAGTATCTGGTATCGCAGAACCCGGAAGATCAGGCTTTCGCTGTCGGGCCGGTGTTTAAGACCATTCGCTTCACCGTACTGGGCACTGCCACCAATCCGCCAATCGTGATAGGCGGGACGGGCTTCTAATGGGAGGTGCGAGATGGCACACCGCAAAGACGCTAGTAACGACCGATGGATTCAGCGAGCCATCCGAAACCCCGGTGCACTTCGCCGCACCGCGAAGCGGATGGGCTTAATCAAGGGCGATGAGAAGCTATCGGAGACAGATTTAAACAAGCTGGCTTCACGCGCCCGAAAAACCGGCGACACCACGCTGATGCGCAGGGTGAATCTGGCGCGTACCCTGCGCAAATTGAAGGGGTAATCGAGGTGCATGGCAGACCGCGAGCTGAAGTTCAAGTTTACGGCAGAAGGACTTGACCAGGTTCTGCAACGAGTGCAGGAGCTGGAACGGCAGCTCGCGCAAGTTAATCAGCAGACTTCGTCGCCCACAGGTGGTATGCCCTCCGCCACCGTTCCTCCTCCTCCCACATCGACCGGTGCCCCTCCCGTCCCTGTGGCGGGAGGGGCGCTGGCCGGAACCCGTCAGGCAACGCAACAGGGCACGCCTGCACCGTTTCAAATCGGGCCCGGCATGGTGGCACAACCTGGTGCTGGTGGATGGGAAGTCCAGATGCCCACCGGTCAGAGAGTGCCCGTAGGCTCGTGGCAGGAGTTGCGCCAGTTTGCGGGGTTCTTCGGTGTCAGCTTACCGCCCGCTCCGGTACCCGGTACTGGTTTGTCCACCCAACCGGTATTTGACCCAAGCTTGGTCAGCAGCATTGGGGTGGAGCGATACTGGCAAGAGTTTGCTGCCGGGCGCACGTCGTTGGATTTTCTGAGCTGGCAGCAAGCGCAGTTTCGGCAGTGGGTAGCGTCCGGCGGTGTTGGCAGCTTCGCGGATTTTCTAACGTTTGGTGCAATGCGGCCCGGTACCCAAGCGTTGCAGTTTCTGGCGCGAGTGGGAGGCGGGGCAGCACTGCTAGGCGCAGCAACTAGTGGTGCAAGCTTTTTGGGGCAGGCTATGGTTGGCGCAGAAACGCACTGGCAGAATCTGTTGGGTGACACTATCGGTATCTTGCTAGGCGTCGTGGGTGGTTTGATCGGAACAGCTGTGGGCGGGCCCGTAGGCGCAGTTGTTGGTGGAGGCTTGGGCTATGCTGCCGGTGCGGCGTTCCGACCGTCTTTGCAGCGCAGTTTGCGACTCGACGTGATAGACGATATACGGCGTGTGACCGGTATGCGATTGGGTTACGCCGCATCACCGTACAGCCCAACCGTGCAGAACCTCATAGCGGGACTCGGCATGGCGGGCATACCGCTCGGCGAATGGGCTGCCCAACTGGTGGAGATGCTACCAGCCACGCTCCGCGAACCTTACGCGCAAGCAATAATGCGCTACGCCGCAGACCCGTTTCTGTTCGGGTTGTACGGCGCGGGATTCATGCAATCGGCGGACGCACGCAGGCTGTTAATCGGCAGTGCACTCGCGGCAGGCGATTATTTATCACCGTTGATAGCACTCGACCCATCTGAACGGCAGCGTGTGCTTGCACAGCGTCATGCACGAGCGCGTGCAGAAGCCATGCTGATGCAACCACGCATTGAGGTCGCCAGCACGGCATTCGGGTATGCCCTGCAGTTCGGCGGAACGGGGGCGGCGCGAGAGGTGCTTCCCAATTACCAGCAGAGCATCCAGTCGCTCATCAGCGCACTGCAAGCGCAACGCTCGGTATCCATGCACCCTCTGGAACAGGCACAGCTAGATGCGCAGATTTACCAGCTACAGATGCAGGCGCAGTACGCCATACCGTCTATGTTCGTTCAGACACGACTGGGCGAGATTCAGGCGTTCGGCGGTGAACAGCTGGCGACGGCGCAGTTAGCGTTTCAGGCTGCCCAGTTGGGCGGTGCGCCGGCGCAGCAGATGCCGTTTGCCGAGTTATCGGGCGCGATGCGTGAGCTGGCAAGCGAACTCCGCCGTTTTCTGCGCGAAAGCGGGACGTGGCTCAGCCCTGCGCAGCAAGCGTCCATCCGTGCGCAGATAGCGCAGATGGAGTTTCAGGCGGGCCCCGCGTTGCAGGCACAGCGCACGGCGATGATTCTGTCGCAGACCGGGGCGGAGTTCGGGCGTGCACTGGCGGAGCTGCAAGCGGGTGCAGTATTACCTACATTGCTGGGTGCACCGGAAGCGCGACTCGGCGTTGCGCAACAGCAGGCGGTGCTGGCGGCTCAGCGTGCTGCCCAACTGCGCCAGCAGGCGACGCTGCCTGGCATTGACTATGCCACGAGACAATCACTGCTAGCCGCGGCGGCGCAGATGGAGGCACAGGCGCAACAGACCGGCATCGGCGGGATGTTGGGCTTTGTGGGCGAGATGGGTGGTGTTGCTGGCGGATTGTGGCAGATGCAAGCGGGAACGGCGCAGTTGGCTCTGCTTCGGGGTGTTGGCGGTCGTGAAGCGATACCGTTGATGCAGCAGATTGTGGGAGCCGCGGCGGGGCAGGTCGGCGTGGCACAGTGGCAGTTACAGCAACTGCAGGCGTTGGGTATGTCACCCTTGAACCCGCAATTTGTGGTAGCGCAACGGGGGTTGTTGGCGTCGCAAATTGGTCTGGAGCAGGCGCGGTTGCAAACGGCTGTGGTGCCCATGAGCGCACAGATGCGAGAGCAGTTCTCGAATGTGCAAACAGCGCTAGGCGTTGCCACCACCACGTTTGCGGGCTACGCGGACATCCGCGGCCTGCTAGGAGCGCAGTTAGGGCTGATACAGCGTCGAATCGCTGAGATTCAGGCGATGCCACCTGCAGAGACTCCCGCCGTGCAAGCCGCTCGCACGCAGGAGATTAACCAGTTGGTGTTACAGGCGGCGGCGGTGCAACAACAGTTGGAAATGGGCTGGATGGACAGGCTCATCAGTCAGGTCTGGAACGCACCGGGCAGTTTCAATCTGGTAGCAAGCGGGTTCACACGGCGCGAGGCAAGCCTGTTCTACGGTGTGCTCAACCGTGCATTTGGCGGTTCGGCGGCGGCAAGCGACTTCTGGCGTCGAGAAGTGCCGGCGTTTTACACATCGCTGATTGGGCGTACAGGCACGCCGCCGGGTTTCATGGAGACGGCAATGCTGCCGCGCATTGAGGGCAACTTAAACGTGCGCATTATCGTGGAACAGCCCGGTAGTGCGCCGGTAACCCGTGTAGAGCGCGTCCAGTTGCGAGATTCAACGGTGCTGGATTACAATCTAACGCCAATCATGATTCGGGGCGGAGGTAGCCGGCAATGAGAGTCAACAGTGCGGCGCAGGTACAGATGCTTCCGCTACCGGCGGGGTTTCGGCACGTGCAGCAACCATGCTACTCCGGCACGGATTTCCCGTACATTTTCGGGAGCTGGAACCAAAGCCCGCCAGAGAGTGCCGATGATGCGGCGACAGTAGCCAACATCGTGGCTAATCCTGATGCCGAATGCGTGCACCTCCGGCAAGTGTTTGTTCCACACTGGCCGACTTCGTCACAGCGCAGCTCCCAGGAAAGCAACGACACCGGCTATCCGTCCCTCACATGGACGCACGGCGACGCTTCGCTGACGTACGTCGCGAACCGACCGGGCATGGGGCATACTTGGAGCTACACCACAAGCGATAGCAAGACGTATTATCTTTTCTACGAACGCATGGAGCCGTATAACGGGCGCATTGCCGTCGCGGAGGTAAGCGCTGACACCGCCAGCGCCAACGTTGCGCGATACGCGCACGCTTCGGGGAGCTGGCAGGGCTTCCAGTGGTATTTTCGCATGATTGCTTCTCCGGGCACGAGGGCTTACATGGACTTTCTGGTAGCGTTGGATGGCACGTCGCCGCACCGTTGGGTACGACTGCGTTGGAATGTGGGCGAAGAGCCGACCGTTGCGCTTACCACAGCGACGCTGTCGCAAATCACCGGCGAGTACTCCGGCGGAAGTGCTTTGCGTTGGGATGTGATGCAGAGGCTGGAAGTCGGTTCAGATTTCTGGTCAAACGTCGGTGGCGACGACCGGTTCAGCTCACTTGTTCCCGCCAATTACCACTACGTGGGATTTGAGGTGCTTGCGCAGAGACTGTTTGTGCGACTGGAGGGGATGCAGAAGCCTCTGGTGGTACCGGCGGACGGACACGTCGGTATCGCGTATGCACTCGTAGCTTACCGCAATTTCGTAGACGTCAGCTGGCACGGTGCGCCGGTGAAGTATGTGTCCACAGGCACATGGGAGAGCGCAGACCACGCTCTGGGGTTCATGCCTCTAACCGCGCCAACTTTGTATGTCCACGAAGCCGGTTCTCCGACGGGCACTTCGGCAGTCGCCCAACTGCTCGACCCGTCAACGGCGCGTTACAAGCTCACGCTTTCGGCAACGCCGGAGGGGAGCTTAAACGGTCGGTCGTACGCACCCGCTACTCCGGCGGTTCGCGCGGTAACGTACTCGTATGCTTCCGTAGAAAGCGGAGCAGCCGCGTCGCCGGTATGGCTGTACCCCGACAGCATCGCGATTACGCATCAGTTTGATTACAACACGCTAACCATTGTGTCGCGAGCGGTGCTTGGTTTTCAAAACATGTATGGCGAGTGGGCCGATTTCAATGCTCTGACGGGGCAGTGGGGCATAGCAATCGATTTAGCCAGCGATTATTATCCGCCGGCACGTCAGTTTGCCGGAATCGCTCACCGGCGAGGCGACATCGTCGGCGACGGAACCACCACGCGCTTCACGATGCACTGCGTCGACCGGAGCGTACAACTACGCAACCCGCGATGGAATCTCCCGTGGATGGACGGTTGGAACATCTACTACGCGATGGCGTTTCTGGCGCAACTGGGCGGAATAGCCATACAAGATTTGGCTTTTGCGCCATACGTGCCGCATAACCCGTACGTAGATTACGGCGACCCCGAAGGCGGCGGAGCGTGGTTCCTGCCCGTAGGGCACGCGGGCACGCCTCTGACACGGTTCAGCGGGCAAGAACTGTGGAGCATTATGGTGCGATTGGCATATGCTATCGGTTACCTATTGTTCTTCGACGCGAATGGCAAGTTGCAGTTTCGGAAGTTTCGCATACCGGGCGGTGTGCGCCGTACGTTTTACGAGACCGACACCGGCGGGCCAAACGGATGCTGGAACCTGATGGTGTCACGCGACATGGAGGATGTTCGCAACACCATCACTGTGGTGGGTGTGGATGCGTTCGGGCCGTTGTGGAATCCGATTGTGGCGCACCGGCAAGATGATGCCAGCATCCATTATCCGTTCGCGCCCAACTACATCGGCTGGGAACAGCCGTTAGTGTGGAGTGACAGCCAATTTGCCAATCTGTCGTTTGCATCGGCGGCAGCAGACGCGCTGTTTGCGTTTCTCAGGCACCCAAGCGAAGTGGTACAGCTAACGACGTGGTTGCAACCGGATTTGTATCCCTTGGACGTGATAGCTATAGAAGCACTGCGCTTTGGCACGATGTCGAAACGGTATCTTGTGGTGGGAATAGAGCATCGCGTGCATTCGGGAGCGTTGGGCGAGACCACTATCGTAGCGCGATACATACCGGAATGAGCAGAGAGGATAGGCAACATGATGCACTGCTGCACGTGGTAGCGGAGGTGTTGCGCTGAGATGGGCGATGTATACCTCACCGGACGCGAGCGCACGGTAACCTGGAGCGGCAGCACCGCCGGCGATGCCTACAGCACTTTGCTTTGGGACGTAGAGCCGCCGACAGAGGGGCAAAGCCTGGAGCCTTTGGCGCAGCCGACAGAGGGGCAAAGCAAGCAGCCTTACGCGCAGGTCATCGTGTTCGGCGTCAGCATCACGTGGGAGTCTATGGTGTCTACCGGTTCCAGCTGGAACTACGCCGACGTCGGCGAACGCGTAACCGTGACGCTTCCCAACAACTGGGGCAGCAACCAGCAGCAGAACATACGGCGATTCTACCGACCAAGCCCGTATTCCGGCAACATCAACGGCACGTGGCAAGTGCAGGCGACTTTGCAGGAGTGCGTGGAGGTTACCGAAACGCAACCCACCAGCGGCGACGACGCTCCGGGATACACGTTCTTGCGATTCTTCGAACGGTTAAAGCCTGGTTCCACGCTGTCTGCGAGCGCAAGCTGCAACAGCGTGACAGCCAGCGCATCGGCCGTGGTGCCCACAGGAACCACCTACGAAGTGACTGCGGCACTGGTGCAGCCTCTCGCGGGCGTCACAGTCGTTAACAGCTTCAACACGGCATATGGGGGCGATTGCACGCTCAACTATTCCAGCTCGCAAGCAACTGTCGGCAACCCCAATTTCAGCCAGACGCTGACGCAGGGCGGAATCACACGCACCATCTCGGTGAGCGGCTCGCAGGCGTACGCCTATGCCAGTGTGACGAGCGTTCCACCTCCGAACGCCGTGACCGCACAGGCAAACGCCCAACTGTGGGGCACGAAAAACGGCACGGTTAATTTGAAAGTATTCGGCGTGGATGCAGGCTATCCCGAATCGCTTACCGCAAGCGTTAGGGAGAAGAAGAACACGTGGACGGATGTGAACCTCTCCTCCGGTGCAGGGTCGTTAAGCATCTCGCAGCGCAAGTGGTCGATTCTGTCGGTGTTGTACGGTAGCACAGCCGATTACAGCATCGACGAGTACGAGACGGTAAAGGCGCAACTCAAAACCACCAGCTTGCAGGCTATAGGCGAAGACCAATACGCGACGCGCCTGTTCGGGCATGGGTGGCTGTATCAAGCCATCTCGCTGTCACATAGTACGCGGTTGGTGCTGGATACCTGCGATGTGCTTTCTAACACTCAGCGCGAATGGGTAGCCGCGCAGCAGTGCAATCTCTCCGCTTCGGGCGGAATCATCACCATTACCGCAACCGGCAGCAACCCGATTGTGCGCCGGACGCGACTCACACCGCCCTATGAGCGATGGAACAGCTACGCTTTTCTGCGCCTACGCGTACGCGCATCCGTTGCCGACGCACCGTTCACCGTGGTGGTCGGCAGCAAGCGCTACAATGCACGCACGGGAGTGGGCGCGAACACGTGGACTGATGTGTATATTGATTTGTGCGCCCCGAGCAACGCCACGGCATCGTACGACCAGCAGAGCAGCGTTTACCCAGACGACCGCGCCGATGGAGATTACTGGGGCATCACGAAAGCAAGCGAAATGAGACTAGAGCTAGCGCAGGCGACATGGAGTATCGACGAGGTATCGCTAGACGTTCAGCCGTGGAGCTCGCGCACCGCGCCGTACAACGTGCCCAACCACAGCGTGCACGTGATGCCCAGCCGCGGCTGGTGGATCGATACAGGCCGTGGCTACGAATTACGGCGGTTTATCACGGGGCAAAGCGACGGGAAACTCGCGCTGGAACTGGAAGATGTGCGCCGCACCGCCAATACCGTTACGACGCGCACCATCCAGCAGCTTGCCGACCAAGTTGGTGCAAGCGATTCCAGTGGAGTGGCGTACTGGCCCGGCTGGACGGCAGTATTGCTTGCTGCCACTCCAGACCCTCCCGCATCTTACCCTGCCGATTTGCGGACGCATTACTTGAACGCCTACCGACCGGCGACGTGGATAGCCGGTGGCGGGTGCACGTTTGACGGCAGCAACTGGGCGAGTAACGCGGGCAGAAATGGGCTTCCAAGTACCGGCGCACTGAGTTTCGACGCGCAGGCACTTTATGACGAGATTGAGTGGTACGCGGGTGCCGGCGACGCATGGCAATGGGGCACGGGAGCATACGGTAGTGCGTTGGTAATGGCTTTCGGAGCCGTGCTCCGTGCGTTGGCGTTCGGGTTGGTGTTGGATTCCAACAGAGCGCGGTTCGGCAGAGGCGGCGTGCAGCTGCAACGTAGCTCGGATGGACAAAATGGCGGTTCGGCTTCGCTGAGCGGGTGGGAGGGCTACTACGAGACCGGAACACCCTACGCGAAGGGCATGACCGAATATCGGCTCGTAGGCACGGGCGATGCCGGCGACATAGTAACCAGCAGCCGTATTTACTACACCCGATTACCCCTGCGAACGGTCACCACGCTCGTTTTTTCTCCCCAGTTGGGTGCTATACACGCTATCGACAAATCGCATCTTGTTATAGCGCAAGCAAACATGATAGCCGACCACAATCTATTTTCCTTGACACGCATGGAGTGGCGACAATACTTTCCGCCGACATATGTTGTAACCCGCGTGCGGTATCTGCCGCGTTTCGGAGTCGTGCTGGCTCTGGGGAAGTACGGTACGTTGTACTCGCTCAGGGTGTGCGAGCTTGGGAGCGATTATTACACGGAGGTGGTTACTTTGACAGCGTCTAGCGCAATGATAGAGATAGCCGAAGACCAACGCACTGCGCTTCTGGTATACTCGTTATCGGATGGGTCTGTATACCGACGGCTTTCCCGTGATGGTGGGTGGACGTGGGGCACGGCGCAGCAGTGCACTGTTTCCGGAGGGGGCAACCTGACGGTGCAGGCTGTGACCGACCTGGATTACTCCCCGCGCCGCCGATGCTGGCTGTTAGTGGCGCAAACGGGTTCTACGACGTTTAAGGTGTACGCAAGCGAGGACGGACTGACATGGCAAGACACGGGAGTGTAAGGGCGCAACGGCGATTGCGTGCGTTGGAGCTGCGGGCGGCGGGCTACTCCTACGCCCAAATTGCGCAGATGTTGGGATATCGCTGCAAAGCGGCTGCGTGGTACGCCGTCCACCAAGCGATTCAATCGGTTGAACGAGAAGAGGCCAAGCATCTGCTTGCCATAGAGCTGGAACGACTTGACACTGCCCAACGCGCCATATGGGATAAAGTTCAGGCAGGCGATGTATCCGCCGTGCGTGCGTTGGTGTCGATTATCCAGACGCGGGCTAGGCTATTGGGGCTAGGCTCGGAAACCGTGAAGGTGGGACTGGAAGATGACGACCCGCTTCGCGAAATATTTGCTGCTATCGCCAGAGAAATTGAAACCGCGGCTCTGGGCGATGCTGGACTTCCGCCCACACGCGGGGCAGTCGACGATTCTGCTTAGCCCTGCGCGGTACCGGGTGGTGTGCTGTGGGCGGAGATGGGGGAAATCATTGCTGGCGGCGCATGAAGCCGTATGCGCTGCGCTCGTGGGCGGGCAAGTGTTCGTGGTGGGCGGGGATTACAACTCCGCCAGCATCATTTTCGAGCAGTGCTGGGACATATCGCTACGGCTTGGCAAATACGTAGCACAACGCAAACGGCAAGACCCTCCGATTATTCGCTTTAAGCAAGGCGGCTACGTGATGGCGCGTTCCGCCGAGAACGTGAACCAGCTGGTGGGACGCGGACTGGATTTAATCATTGTGGACGAAGCCGCTAAGATTGCGGATGCGAACGTGTGGCAGCAGTATCTGCGGCCTGCGTTGAGCGACACTCTGGGACATGCTCTGTTCATCAGCACACCGGAGGGCAGAAACTGGTTTTGGGAAATGTGGCTTCGGGGGCAAAATCCCGATTACCCGCAATATGCTTCTTGGCGATTCCCCAGTAGCTCCAATCCATATTTGGACGCGGGCGAGTTGGAGGCGGCGCGGGCGGAGCTGCCGGAGCGTGTTTATCGGCAGGAGTACGAGGCGGAGTTTCTGGAGGATGTTGGCGGCGTGTTTTCGCATGTGCGTGAGCGGGCAACCGCGAAGCGTCAGTCCGAACGCAAACCGCAGCATCGGTATGTGATGGGCGTGGACTTGGCCAAACACGAAGATTGGACGGTAGCGATAGTGTTGGATGCCACGACGGGAGAGATGTGCGACATACTGCGGATGCAGAAGGTGGATTACAGCCTGCAGGTGGAGCGCACTGTGCGCATGGCGTTCCACTGGCAAGCAGCAGTTTGCGTGGACGCCACGGGCGTGGGAGAACCCGTTGCGGAAGAGATTTTCCGACGGGGTGTGACGGTTGTGCCTTTCACGTTCACGCAGGCGAGTAAGCTCGCACTGGTGCAGGATTTGGTGCTGGCGTTTGAGCAAGCCGCGATAGCGATTCTGCCGGAAGAGTGGCTGATTCAAGAGCTGGAAATGTATAAGTATGAGCGGACGCCTTCGGGTAATCTGCGGATGGGTGCGCCGGAGGGACAGCACGACGACGGGGTGATGGCTTTGGCTCTGGCATGGCACATCGCCGTGCCGTTCCAGAGTCAGGCGGTACCGCGAGTCGGCGGGAGACGGCCCGTTACCAGAGGCTGACCAGCACCATGGTAAACAGCACGTTCGCCAAAATGGCTACCGCCGTCCACAGCCAACCGTTGGCGCGGATTCGGGCTCTGTCTTCAGCAAGCGAAGCTTCCACACGCCGCGACCATGCTTCGGCATCAATGTTCATCAGTGCGACGTCGCGGCGCAGGGAGTCTTTGCGTTGTTTCGCGAGGTAGACGGCTATCGCCGCCGCGGCGATGGACACCAGCAACACATTCACTGCGGCGGAGAACATACCGATTGCGCCGGACACAGGATAGCCTGCTCGGAAAGCATACCATCCGGTGAATGCGGTACACACGGCAAACCCCAATATGCACCATACGGCAACATTCCATTTGTATTCGGAGAGACACGCTTGTTTGTACTGCCGTTCGTGTTCAGAGAGTCGGTAATCCTGATTCGTAGCGTTGGTGTGCATTTGCTTTCACCTCCCACCATGACGCCAGCTGGAACTACTCCACTGGTGGGTACTTTGACGGCGTATCGTGCATTTCCTTCACGGATTGCCACGGGAACGAGCTCGAGATCACCATGAACCACTTTGCGGGAGAACTGGAGGACGGTCGCATTGGTTAATACAGCATGCAGCGGCATTTTGAGCTCGTGGCGGACATAGCGGCTAAGTGAGCTGCGTGCAAGGATTGCAGCATCGGCACTAGCGTTCTGGCTTTGGTAACCAAGCTGTCGCAGGCGCGTTAAGAAGCGCATGGTGTGTATGCGTACCGCTTCGCGTTTCATACCACAACGATTTTTTCACAATTCACGATCCAACCTGTTGCAAATCTCTTGCATATATGCTATAATATTGCATGGAGGCAACGATGGAGAAAATGATGTACACACTCTCCAATGTGGCAAAGCGATGGGCTGTTGACCGTACGTCCGTCTGGCGGTACGCCAAGCGCGGCCTGATCCCAGTGGAAATCAGCCCGCGCGGCTACGTCGTGGACGCTAGATTTGTGGAAGAGGTCGAAATTTATCTGCGTTTGACGCGCGGCGAGCAACGCAAGTTGTACGCCGCGCTTTTGCTTTACCGGCTCAAGAAGAGCCGGGATGCAATAGACCGAGTCACAGGAGGTGCCCAATGAAAATTTTGAACTTCACCCAACACGACGCGACGCCGGAGCAGCTGTCTGCGGGCGTTGTGGAGCCGGATGGGCATGATAAAGAACGCATTCGGCAGTTGCTCACCTTCGACGAGTTACCCAAGCATTCTGACTTGCGTCAGCGAGCCACGAACTGCGCCGT
>Ga0308404_1000131_pt1 | contig 23989 bp, 29 predicted proteins | sample HotsprSampleOSM4_FD_203475 | JGI IMG/M metagenome (GOLD analysis project Ga0308404, IMG submission 203475) | Hot spring phototrophic mat microbial communities from Octopus Spring, Yellowstone National Park, Wyoming, United States - 20060914_OS-M4 ...
TCTTCCCTTCGTCTCTGTTCTTCCCTCTTTTCTTCCTCCCTCCGTCTCTCCCTTTCTTTCGTCTCTTCTTCTCTCCGTCTCTCCCTTTCTTTCTTCTCTTCTTCCCTTCGTCTCTGTTCTTCCCTCTTTTCTTCCTCCCTCCGTCTCTCCCTTTCTTTCTTCTCTTCTTCTCGTCGTCTCTGTTCTTCTTCTCTCCGTCTCTCCCTTTCTTTCTTCTCTTCTTCTCGTCGTCTCTGTTCTTCTTTCTTCTCTTCTTCCCTACGTCTCTCCCTTTCTTTCCTCTCTTCTTCTCTCCGTCTCTGTTCTTCTCTCCTCTCTTCTTCTCTCCGTCTCTGTTCTTCTTGACGACGACGCCCCTCTTCCTCCCGTTTCCGACGGGACTCCACTTGAGCCCGACCACGGGCAAGTGCATCAAGGGCTTCTGACGCAGACCCCCGCTTCAGAGCCGACACTGCAGCCCTCCCGTGGGGGGTGAGCATGAGACGACCGGCGACAACTTCGGCAAGACCCGATTGAATAAGACTCTGAGCTGATGCTTCGGGGAGTGACCCTGAGGAAAGTTGGACTAGGTTCGAAAGCTGTTCTTTGTCCCCTCCAGCAGAGACGACCTGTTGAATGGTCGACTTCAAACGTTCTTCCTCGGGCGACTGGACTGAGCCCATCACCTTGTCACAGGCACCGAATTGACCCGTTGGAGATCGACAGAGATTCCCGGTAATCCGTTCCCAGCCGGACTTGTGGGCCACAGCATAGAGAGCTCGACGGTAACGCTCAGCACGAGAACGGGACATTGGCTTCGATGACTTCCTCTTCCCCGTGTCATCGACAACGTACCATCCGTCTTGAGCTCGAACAAGGTACCAGGGCATCTATGTCACCTCACCTCACTTGAGATCGCCCTCTGGAAGATCGTCGGGAACTCGTCCTGCCACTTCTTCTGGATCACCTTCGAAAACTCCCGAGGAGCAATCCCCGGACGAGGACGACGCTTCGAGATAAATAGAACCTTCCCACCCCCGGACCGTGACCCGATCCACCCGGGGGACGTCTTCGGTCGGTAGCCCCGGGACATTGTTGCATACCTAACTCGAGTCCCCTGATCGAGATACCCGTAGATCTTGTCGGATGTCCCGACCACTCGAGTCTCCGATGAAGGAGACTTGATCTCGAAATCTACTTGACGACTCCACGTCATCACGGTCGTGTCAAAGTCGGCCTGGATGCCTAGGGCTGCCCCGTCCAGAGCGTTTTGGATCGCCCTCTCAATCTTCTCGACGTCAACCGGGATCTCACCCGGAGGGATGATGGGAACTACCTTTACCATACTCCCTCCCAACCATCGAGCACGGAGTCAAACCCCATCAGACGAACATTCGTGACTTGTACTCGACCATCCCGGATCCTCAGTGGGTTCCACCGACGGGATCGAGCAATGCATGTTTGACAGGAGGCATCACTCGCCCCCAACCTCCAGTAGCAATCGTAGTCATCACCGCCCAGATGGTGGATCTCCCACGAACAGTTACACCGAGATATGCACTGAGTTGTCCCGTCCCCGGGCTGTGCCGGAAGCGGGAGACCACGGGTCTTCCCCTCCCACCACGCAGCCCTCAAAGCTGCAGCATACAGCTGAGCCCGAGCCTGCCCACCACCGGGGGACGACTCATATCGACCTCCTCGCAAGTCAGCCAGGAACCGTCGTAGAAAGGCGAGCTGTGAAGAGACTCTTGAGTCAATCCGTTGACGATCCTCCGGTGTTAGATCTCGAGGGGAGATACGTGACCCCAAAAGATATGCGACTGTGTGGTAGAACCGAAGACGATTTGACATCTCTTGATACCACAAGTCAACCTCCTGATGACGAACGATCCGTGACCGATAGATACGACCGAACTCCTCAATCGCTCGTCGAAGGAGAGCCGATAGTGACTTCATCCAACTCCTCGAGTGTTCTCAGAAATGTCTCCAGAGACTCTTCCCAAGCCTCTTGTTGTTCGTCTGCTTGTCCGTTTCGATCCACGACTTCCAGGGGGTCAACCCGTGTCTCCTCTTGTAGGGTGACCGGAGGGAGCTCCCCTTCTCCCGTGTCGGTCGGGAGGTCAACCCTGGGTTGGTCAGCATCCGACACCGATGTTGTCGACGTTTGATCCACCGGCACAAACTCTGGTGGGAGCTCATCAAGATCAAGGAGAAGCTGACGCCCCTGGTCGGGGGTGATCAGCTGTGCTGAGACCATCGTCTCGATATTCTTGATGCGACGGGAGCTGAGATCAGCCCGCTTCAACTGGTCGTCAAGGTCTCGTTCGGTGAAGAGAAACTTGACCCGACGATCAAGGACAAGTGCGTTCATCGCATGGGTAAACGCCTGTCGGAAGTAAACTAGTCCTCGTCCCTTGGCCTTTTCATGGAGGACGGCTGACTGAGCTCCAGCCCCCATCTGCTGATTCGAAATCGGTCGAAGATCTTGAGGATCAAGACCGATGGCGTTTGCATACACCAGATCTGCCCTCTCCCGTTCCGCTTGAGGGTCGAACCCGTCCGGGAGTGACGAGAGAGGGATTTCGACCACCCCCGGGGGAGCATCCGGTTTGAGAGTCCCACCGATGATTGCTCCCATGTAACTTGTGAGTCCCTGCTCTCGCTGCTGTTCTTCGGCAGACCGGAGGAGTGACGACAGCTGGTCCGTCCGGAGCCCGTTGACCAGGTAGATTGACAGTGGCCTGCTGCCCGACACCTTCTCGTAAACGTACCTCTCGAGAGCAGCTAGACGAATGATAGACGAGTAGGCACGTTCGGCTGCACAGAGACCCAACCCGGTGACCAGGTCGTCATCTTCGGGCATGTCGATGATCCGGACCACCTCGTACCAAGCAAGGAGATGGTCCCTCCCCTGCTGATCCGTATAGATGATAGGGAAGTCCGGGTCTCCCGTGGGTGTACACCTCAGTGATGGGAGATGGTGGATCCCGACCACACGGGATGCTGCCGAGCCACTCTTTTCACGCTCGACCTCAAACACCGATCCCAGATTTGTGCAGAGGAACGACCGAAGCTGCTTGGCGATGAAGTTCGTCCAGCCTCCGAGAGAAGCCCCGAAGTCAGCATACAAGAGGAGCTCTTGGGCTCTCTGTGAGAGACGGGGGTTGTGGGACTCAACCTCCCACCCAGCTGAAGCAAACTTGGTGATGGCGATCGAGACTGCTGAAGCCCACTGTGATTCGTAAAGCACCGTACGGTAGAGGATCCGGTCCCTTTCCCGTGGGTTTGTCGGGAGCTCCGGCGGGAGTGTCTGTGGCCCCCAGAACGACGGGATTTGGACAACCACCGGCCCACGAAACCGTGAGACCGGAAAGATGTCTCGAGCTCGAACCGTCCGGAATTCTCTGGTCACAGGTTCAACTCCAAACAGGTGTAGACCGCCATCGAGAGGGCCACTGCTAGGTCGACTTTCCCTCGGCTTCCCTGGACAATCCTCAGACGCCGACCGTCGATGTCGACCTTTCGATCCGCGTTATCAAGGTGCTGACGGAGAAGCTCCTCCCCCGTGTGGTGGACTCGCTGTTCGAGGATCATGTCATAGAGATTCTTGTCAGCCTCGAGACGAGCACTCGACTGGGAGAACTCCTGACACCACACGACTCCTTCTCGCTCGAGACGGCCCGCCATGTCAACGAGCTGGTACGGATCGTATACTAGACACACAACGGAATACCGACGACAGAGGTCACGGATGACATCTTCTGGGCCGGTCCCGTCGGGGGATTGAAATTCAATCCGCTGACCTGCAGAAGCCTGCCACGAATGGACGAATCTCACCGCAACCGAATTCTGACGGTCGAGGGGAGAACGAGTCACCCCCACGAGTGCGAAGCAGTCCGACGGAGAATCACGACGACCAATGGCTGCATCAACCCCCAAGACCAGAGGCTCACGTCCCAGTGGAGGCAACTCCCTGCGACATAAGTCCCACCACGAGATTGTCGTAAGGAAGCGATCATGGCTGGTAGCTTCGAACGCCTCCTCTGGAGTCGACGGATACTCCTGATGGACGAGACGAAGGTCACGGTACTCAGCAACCATGTTGGCGTACCACCGGTCATCCCGGCCCGGACGGGCCCACCAGGGGAGGAAGAGAGGTCGAAACCGGTTCGACCCTGACTGGGCACCTTCCCAGACCCGGTGGAATAGGTTGTCACGACCGTTGGCAGTCGAGAGCATCACGAGCTGACCCCCGCCATCAATCGTGGGTTTCGTTGCCACAAACAGGTCATCAGCATACTCCATGTAGGCCGTCTCGTCCATGACGACGAGTGATGCCGTGAAGGTCCGCCCCGCCTTCTTCGTGGCCGGCAGGGAGAGGATCCTTGAACCGTTCGACCAGGTGAGTTTTGAAGCGTTCGAGATCAATACCTGTGACAGGGATTGACGAACCATCTCCGGCAAACGCTCGTACATCACTCGACACCGTCTCAGTAACTCGTCTGCCTCTGTCTGCCCCTGGGAGAATAATAGAACAACACGACCAGGGTGAAACAGGCAGAGCCAGAGAGCATATGCACAGACCAACCACGAAATTCCCAACTGACGAGCCTTGAGAATGATTGTGAGACGACTCGTCAAGAGGGCCGTCAGAAGGTCCGACTGAGACGGCCAGAGATGGAACGGGACAGTTGACACACCCTCCTTCCCCTGAGGCTCGTCGATGATGATCAGCTCGTCGATGAAGGCATGGCAATCGTGGACATACCTTGCAAGGTCTCGACGAGTTGACTCAACCTGGATCTGCCTCCGACGATACTCAGCAATAATCGCCTGGATCGACTCCGCTACCATGGGCGTTTCGATCCACGCCTTCTTCCGAGAAGGCACCTGGTAGGTCCATAAGCTCACGAACTCCTAGACGGTCAACAAGCTGTTCGAGCTCCTCGAGGGTCAGTGACTTGACGTCTCGGGCAAGTCTCTCTACCTCCCGAGGGGTGATGTTGAGAGCGACCGATCGGGATTGCTGAGGAGCATCGAGGCCGAGCAGACGTCTCTGGTCGGCAATGATCGCTTGGATCGCAGTTAGAGCTCCGGCGTCCATCCCGATGGGTCGCTCTTCCGTGGTAACCACGACGCCGGAGGGGGTTTCGGTGACTCGACGGAGGATGAGCATCTCGTTGCTCATGTACCTCTCTAGAAAGAGGAGTTTTAGGGCCTGGAGTTCATCAAATACTTGTTGGCGCCACCTATCCAGGTCCCGAATCTGCTCGTCGGTTCGGGCCCGATCGAGAGATGAAATGAGTGCTGTGGGGGAGACACCCAATTCAGCAGCAATGTCCTCCTGTGAGTCTCCTCGTTGGAGACGCCAGAGAGCCTGCAATTCATTTGCTATTCGTCTCCACTTGGCTGCTCTGGCCACCCCGTGTCTCCTGAAATGGAATGTATGTTCGATGCTCCTTAGCCGGTTGGTCGATTCGACCTTATAAGTATTATAAGGGATTTTCGTGGGACGGTCAAGAGCCAATTTCACCCAATTTGCGGTCAATTTTGGGTGACCCCGAGGTCTATCTCTTTATAAAACCTCGCAAGCACCACGGTCGCCTCGCCCTCCCGTCCCCCCGGGGGCCGGAGGCCCGGAACCCGTAAGGAACATCTTCGAGGTAGTTACATCAATGTGTCCCACGGGTTTTGAACTAAATCTCACACCGTGTCACACCTTGTGACACCCTGTCCCACCCTGTGATTTTAGTGGGTTTCAGTGGGTTTTCGTGGGTTTTTCGTGGGAGTCCAGTGGGTCGAAGCGTGGATTTCAGTGGGGTCCAGTGGAGTTCCAGAGTGACTCCACAAAACCGAACCCCCCGCCACTGTTGACACAGCAGGGACGGGGGACTCGGTGCCGTCGGTCTTACTCGTCATCGGTATCATTCTCTTCATCACTGTAATCATTGTAATAGATCTCGTTGCACTGCTCGTATAGGTCTCTCAAGCAGTGCTCACAGAGGGTGATCACTATCACGGTTCGTCCGGAAATTTCAATATCGAACCGGTCTCTTTTCTTGGTTGAACAGCTGGAGCAAGGCTTGTTCGATCCAGGGGTGATGTGGATGGCCATTGTCGTCTCCTTGTCTTATCGTGTCCGTTTTCTTCAACATTATTATAATACCGTTTCAGGGCAAAATCAATACCTCAATTTGCAGGATTTTGCAGCAATTTCAGGTTGATGATTGTTTAGATTGTTTAGATTGTGTGTTTTACCTTATCCGTCTAAGGAGTCTTTTTTGTCCCAGAACTGGCCCATATTTGCCTTATATATATACTCTTTATAACCATCACACAATCATTATATGAAAGAAAAAGGGAAAAATAATGAATAATATAGAGGGAAATATGGGATAGATTGTTTAGATTGTTTAGATTGTGTGGTTTTATTCAGAGTATACCAAAAGAACCTATATAAGAAAATGAGACACCTATAGACGGATAAGGTAAAACACACAATCTAAACAATCTAAACAATCATCAACCTGAAATTGCTGCAAAATCCTGCAAATTGAGGTATTGATTTTTCATCGAGGAGGTATTATAATGATATTGAAGAAAACGGGACGACAGAAGGGAGACAACAATGGCGAAGAAAGCATCCGGAACCGTGTACCTGATCCACATCCACGGACGGGTCCACCCGGACCACCCCTGCAGACACTATCTGGGGTGGGCCCAGGACTTAGACAGCCGGATACAGGAGCACCAGGCCGGTACCGGGGCTCGCCTCCTCGCCGTGGCCAACGAGCGAGGCCTCTCCTGGGAGGTCGTCCGGACTTGGGAGGGTGGACGAAGCTTAGAGAAGGACTTGAAACGACAGAAGAACTCCCCCCGCTTCTGCCCCATCTGCAATCCCCGACACGAATAGATGAAGTCTGCTCATCTCCCCTATCCAAGATAGGGGTACAGTCTAATCACTTGTGGGACACTGTCCCATTGCGTCCCATAAGGTGTCCCATGGTGTCACTTATTCCCGAGAAGACTCGAGAAGTCACATGAATTTCAGGTTGATGATTGTTTAGATTGTTTAGATTGTGTGTTTTACCTTATCCGTCTAAGGAGTCTTTTTTTCTTTCAAGAGGGTCCCATATTTGCCTTATATATATATATTTGATAACAATCACACAATCATTATATATAGGAAAAAGAGAGAAAAATATGAATAATATATGGGATAGATTGTTTAGATTGTTTAGATTGTGTGGTTTTATTCAGAGTATACCAAAAGAACCTATATAAGAAAATGAGACACCTATAGACGGATAAGGTAAAACACACAATCTAAACAATCTAAACAATCATCAACCTGAAATTGCTGCAAAATTGCTGCAAAATCCTGCAAATTGGGGTATTGATTTTTCATCGAGGAGGCATTATAATCATTATTGAAGAAAGAAGAAGACGGAAACGATAAGACAAGAAGGAGGGCAGACATGAAGTTCGACACGATGTACACGATTTGGTTCAACGGAACGGAGTGGGTCACGCTGGTACTTGAAACGGGGGCAAACACTCCCCAGACTCGGCCCACCCAACCGACACGGGTGGAGGCGGAGGCGGCAATCCTGAAAGAGGCCGAGGCTCGAGGGGTCCCTTATCGATTCATTGACCTCCGGCAAATGATCATGATGACCCGAGGGAAGTGAGACCCTTCTGCTGCAAATTGACCATTGACCCCGCCGCGAAAATGTTTTATAATATCCCTGAAGAGCCCCCTCCCCGGAGGGGGCTAACAACCAGGAGGGAACAATGGACGAGTACGAGTTACGACTCCAGGCAATCTGCCGGATACGGGACCCCCAGAAAAGAATCGAAGAATTGTCCCGTCTGTGGACTGAGGCCACGCAGGACTACCACAGCTGCACTCCCGGGTTCCTAAAAGAGCTCCAGGCAGTCTCACAGTCAACCTGGCGAGACATTCGATCAGCTCGAGCTCGAGGTCAGAAGCCACAGCCCAGACCCAAGGGGCCCGGGATCCAGGGATGCTTGCAATTCGCTGTGACGGATCGCATGATGGGAGGGTACGAATGAGGTACCAGTTTGACCCGACTCGAGGTGGAGCCCACGCTTGGCTCCCCCGAGTCGAGGCAGATATCTTAGAAGTCCTGTGGCAATCTCAGGGAATGTCTTCCCGGGAAGTCGCCCAGGCTCTAGGGAGAAGCTGGGCGACGATCGCCACAACGATGAACCGGATGGTGTCTAAAGGGCTTCTAGTCCGAAAGAGACACCGCCACCGGTTTCTCTATTTCCCATGTGAGACACGACAAGAATTCTTCAGTCGTCGACGTCTCGAAGTCGAGCGAGTATTGGGTGATGCACCTCTCAGCTAGACAACACCAGCTCCTCGTTGATTTGTCGACGTCATCGGCCACACATCTCGAGGGCCTCCTCCGGAGCTGGGGAGGACGGAGGGCAGGCCGCGGCCTCTTCACCTTCCCCTTGACCGCCGACTTCCTTGATCGTCTCTGCACCCTGGCATCATCGATCTCGCCAGAGGTCCTTGAACGGAGGGAGCTCCCGTTGACCTTCCCTCTGAGACACATCGGTCAAGATGACCACCCCCTCTGGCCTCGGTTGATGAAGCATCAACGGGATGCAGTCGACTTCCTTGTCTCAACCCCTCACCGGGGGAGCCTCCTTGCTCTCGCCCCCGGTCTTGGGAAGACTCTCGTGGCCTGGGTGGCCGGTGACCTTCTCGACCTCCGACCGGTCCTCATCATCACAACCCCGACCCTCCTCCGAACCTGGGAGCGGGAAAGACGTCGGTGGTTCCCTGATGCCCCCTCCCCCGAGGTCTGCCGGGGCTGCTCCCCGTCTCCCCGGTCGGAGAGTGTCATTACGACGTACGAGACACTGGTCACCGCTCCTCGTGGGGGTGGGGGGACGTGGCAGATCCGCCCGGGCTACTCCCGTGATTGGGGGTTGGTGATAGTCGACGAGAGTATCATGGTCAAAAACCGGTCATCTCGGCGAACACAGGCCGTCGGTCAAGTCACATCTCGAGCCTCCCGTGTGTGGCTCTTGTCAGGAGCCCCCGTGTCCCGGTTTTACGACGACCTCTTTTCTCAGCTGTCCCTCCTTCTCCCGAACGTCTTTACGTCATATTGGAGGTTCGTCAACGAAACCTGCATCGTCCAGGAGACGGTTTGGGGGACGTCGATCATCGGCAACCGACCCGACATCGACCTTTCACATCGGTATCGGGATCTCATGTTCATCCGCAACCAGGAGGACGTCCTCGACCTGCCGGAGATGCTCTTCGAGACACGACACCTCCAGCTGACTCCCCAACAGGCTCGAGCCTACGAAGAGATGATGACCGAATTCGAGACAACTGTGGATGACCAATTGATCCGAGCAACCTCCCGGATGGCCCAGATTTCTCGAGGTCTCCAAATCGTCTCGTGTCTCCCCAACGGTGACTCGTGTAAGCTCGATGCTGTGGAGGAGCTCCTTGACGAGGGGTACCCGCTCCCGATGATTGTCTGGGTCCACTTCAAACACACGGGAGAAAGCCTCTACCGTCGACTCTCTCGACGAAAGGGTCTATCCGTCCGTCTCGTCACCGGGGACACGGGAGGGAGGGACGAGGTCATTGCCGACTATCTCGACGGGAAGGTGGATGTTCTCATCCTTTCCCTGGGTGTTGGAAAGTTCGGCCTCACCCTCACCAACACTCGAACGGTCGTGTACGTCGACAAGGGCTTCAACTTCGACGACTACCAGCAGTCACTGTTTCGTGTGAAGCGGATCGGGTTGACACACTCCCCGGTAGTCGTATCTCTCCACGTCCCGGGGACGATAGACGACGAGTTGGTGGTCAACAATCTCATTACGAAGTCGTACGCTGCTCTAACCGGCAATCTTCGAGATCTGCTTCGGGGGTTAGGATGCACTTGGGAATTGACCCCGGGATAACCACCGGGGTTGCTCTTGTCTCGCCTTCAGGAGAAGTCCTGAAGACTTTCTGTGTAGACAAATGGGGTGTCTTGACCCTCTCACCGGAGATGGAGATGTTCCTGGGAGTGTTGACGGTGACGATTGAAGACACCCCGGTCCCTACTCGGTCCCGGATGAATCAAATGCTCTCGGCAATAGTCACACATCTTCGATACACGTTCCCGGGTGCTCTGTGGGTTCCCCCGGGGGTGTGGAAGACCAGCCCAGTTGTGCACATCCCGGTCAAGGCTCCCACACCCCACGAACGGGATGCCGTACACCTCGTCCTCTGGCGACTCTCCCGAGAAAGGCGAGAAAGGACGGGTCAAGCATGATTCTCCTTCGTGTCTCTGAGCTTTCTTCACTGGGGGACTGTCGACGACAGTGGTGGTGGTACCGTCACCGGTCTCCTCCCACAGAATCAACCGGCCTCCTGGAGGGTGAACTCGTCCACCGTGGGCTGGAGGTCTACTACCGGTCGAATCGAAGCCTCGAAGCAGTTCGTCGAGAGCCTACAAACAATCCCCTCGTTGATGCAATCGTGCAGCATTATGCTGCTTACGACACCGAGGTGGAGCAGCTCCACGGTTCGGTCGAGTTCGTCGAAAAGCGGTTCACGGTCCCCCTCCGGGACCCCGACACGGGAGAGGAGAGGGGGGACCTCCTGCTTTCTGGGAAGTGTGATCTCGGCCTCAGGAACGGTCGAGGGCTTCGTCTTGTCGACCACAAAGCTCTCTCCCCTCGAACACTTGCTCGGCTAGGGAACCTTGAGAACACCGTTCTTGTCGACTGGCAGTTGACCGGCTACGCCTATCTCGTCTGGAGGGTCACGGGAGAACTCCCCCGAGAGGTGATCCTCAACATCCTGGTCAAGGTCGTCCCTCAGAAGCCCTACCTGCTTCGAGACGGGACACCCTCACGGAGCCGAAGCCAGCCCACGACCGGAGTCCTCTACCGGCAGACACTCGACGAACTGGGACTTGATCATCAGCTCTACCAAGACACCCTCGACTTTTACGATCGAGACTACTCGACGTTCTTCCGTCGAGTAGTCTCGACTCGATCCAGGGCGGAGCTAGAAGCCTACGAACGTCATCTGTGGCGGATTGGGCAGGAGGTTACTTCTCTCATCTCGGATCCGTCACTCATCTACCCGTCTCCATCACTCTACCGTTGTGGGAGCTGCCCGTTCCTCCAGGCCTGCAAGGAGGCGGACAGTGGTGGAGACCCTGAGGCGATCCTCTCCCTCTGGCCCATGGCCCAAAATGACCTCGAATTCGGTGAAATTGGCCCTTGACCTTGGCCCGAAAATGTTTTATAATACCTATAAAGAAGGTCGCCCCCAGGGGCGTAGACGTAAGGAGGTGACATGCCCAAGCCAGTAGTCCAACCGGTGAAGCCATCCCAGCGGCGGTTCTTGAAGACTCTGGTCGTCGGAGACGTCGGAGTCGGCAAGACTCGATTCGTTGGGAGTGCTCAGCAGGACCCCCGGACGTCCCCTCTCCTCATCCTCGACTTCGAGGGCGGGACGTCTTCCCTCGTCGGGATTGACGTCGACATCCTCCCGATCCGTACGTGGGAGGACTACGAGGCGGCCTACGACTACATCCTGGACCACCCCAACACGTACCGGTCGGTTGCGATCGACTCCGTGACCGAGACTCACGTCTTCGCCCTCCTCAACATCCTCGAGGAGGAGGCCGATGACCGGAGGACACGGGGGCAGGCAACCGACGTCCTCCAGCAGTCGGACTACGGTCGAGCTCTGGTGCAAATGAGGAGGCTCTTACGGGCTTTTCGGGATTTGGACTGCCACATCTTCTTCACAGCCCTGTCCCAGGAGGTTCTCGAGCCAGGAGTCGGGGTCGTAAAGAAGGCCAGCCTTGCAGGTCGTCTCTCAGATGAGATCCCCGGGTTGATGGACGTCGTCTGCTTCCTCACCCTTGCCGATCCTCCGACCCCTCGGTCTCTCCGAGATGAGAAGCCTCAAGGTTCCCGATGTCTCATCCTCAAGAACCACCCACGGTACCGGGCGAAGGTCCGGACCCCGTGGGTGTCGTCCATCCCAGACATCCTCTGGGACCCAACGGTAACTTCACTGTTTGACGCTCTAGGGATTGACTAGTCTTAGAAAAGGAGACTCACATGCCCGTACACATTTCAGCGGCGGAAGTGTCGAACCAGCTGCCGGAAGACGTCTATCCGGCGGTCATCACCAAGGCGACACTCGAGTTGGCCCGGTCCGGTGAGAGTTACAACCTCGTCCTCGAGTTCGAGATTACCGGTCCCGGAGAGAACACCGGCACGGATGCAGTTGGCCGTTCGTTTCGGTCTTGGGGGAATCTCTCCAGGAGAGCCATGTGGCGGGTATACTCTTGGCTCGTCCGTCTGGGTTGCATCGAGGACGGGAGTGATATTACTATCGAAGAGGACCCCTTCACCAAGGAGGTCATTTCTCCTGAGATCGTTGGTCGAAATTGTCTCTTGGTGATCCGGCCTCAGCCGGACACCCGGTACAACGAGATTGTCGACTTGTACGGCCCGGAGGGGGAGGGTCGCCCGGATGGGCAGATGAAGACTTCGAAACCACGTCGACCGAGTTTGCGCTGAAAGGAGAGGGGACCGAGATGCAGTACGGATCCTTCCTTGGACGTTCCGTTCGGGAACCGATCAAACTCCCTGAAGCCATTCCGATCCCGGATGGACGTCGGTGCCAGCTGGATGAAATCGTTCTACGCTCGACCGAATTCACCTCACTCTGCCCCGTCACGGGTCAGCCCGATTTTGGCGAGGTGATTGTCTCGTTCATCCCGAGGGACCTCATCCTCGAGTCGAAGTCGTTCAAGCTCTACCTGTGGCAATTCCGAGAACAGGGACACTTCTGCGAGGAGCTTGCCGTGAGGATCGCCGATGACCTCTACGAGGTCCTCTCGCCCATCGACTTGACGGTTACGGTGGTCCAGGCCCCTCGAGGTGGGATCTCGATCCGTGCCATAGCTCGAAGGAAGTCGTCACATGAAGATTGATACCGTAACGATCTGCTCAGGAGGGTTGGACAGCTCAACCCTCCTCTACCTCCTTCGGGAGGAAGGACGACAGCAAGCTGTAGTCACCTTTGACTACGGTCAACGTCATCGTCGGGAGATTGACTGCGCAAGGTACCATGCATGGTCACTTGGCCTCCCACATCGAGTTGTCGACCTCCGTCCAACCTTTAGTCACATGGTGTCGGCCCTCCTCGAAGGGGCTCAACAAGAGGTCCCGACCATCGAAGACGTCCTGGGGGACCCACAACCCCCAACTTACGTGCCCTTTCGGAACCAAATCTTCCTCTCCGTGGCCTGTGGGATAGCCGAGAGTCTCGGGGCCCAGACGGTTGCCTACGGAGCACAGAGGCATGACCTCTACGGATACTGGGACACGACCGATGAATTCATCGAGAGGTTTCAATCTCTGATTGGCCTCAATCGGAAGACGTCACTGACCCTCTACGCCGCCTTCGTGGGTTACTCAAAAGAGGAGATCGTCCGAGAAGGTCTTCGGTTGGGAGTCAACTTTCGTCACACGTGGTCCTGCTATCGCGGAGGGTCACGGGCCTGCGGGCGGTGCCCGACCTGCTCGGAGAGGCTGGCCGCTTTCTCCCGTGTGGGGGTACCGGACCCTCTCGAATATGACGTAACCTAGGGGAGAAGACAATGTGTGGGATTTTTGGAGTTTATTCCCCCCTACGGGTCCCTCTCACCGTGGTAGAGGAGCTTGTTGAAAAGAATCACTCTCGGGGGAGCTCGTCCTTCGGGTACTACACCCGATGGCCTCGAGGGGAGAGCCTCCACCGTGAGCTAGGAGACTACAATGCAGAGTCGATCGTCATCCCTCTTTCGTCAACCCTCCTCCTCTTCCACGGTCGAGCCCCCACCTCTGGGAGCCGAGGTCTCCTGGGAACCCAACCATTTATGTCCCAGAGGTGGGTTTTCGGGCATAACGGGATTCTCACGTCATGTCCCGAAGGGAGCCCCTCCCAGAGTGATTCGAGCCGGTTCTTTGACCTCATTCTCTCGTCGCTTTCCCCCCGGGAGGCGTGGATTGAAACGACCTCATCCTCTCGAGGATCTCTACCATCGAAAGTGTTGGGGGAGGCCATCGCTCAGGCGTCAAGGGACGTCGACGGGCAGTTTGCCTGCTTCCTTTACGACCGAGAAGGGGAGCAGCTATTCCTCTGGCGTCAGATGGCCCCTCTGTTTCTCTCCCTCAACCCGGTCGGAAGTCTTATCGTCTTTTCATCCGTCAAGACCAGCCATTCGACATCACCGGTCACCCCCGGGGAAGTGGTCCGGGTAGATCTCAAGTCCTTTCGTCAAGAAGTCGTAGGCACCTTTCCCAATCGGTCAATCTATCAAGGAGTCTAGGAGGTTTCGATGTCATTCGTCGTCACCATCTCGAAGAAGTACACGTTCGATGCGGCCCATTTTCTCACGAATGTTCCCCCAGACCACAAGTGTGCACGTCTCCACGGCCACACCTACATCCTCGAAGTCTCACTTCGAGGTCCGGTGAATAACGGTTTCGTCATCGACTTCGGTGACCTCGATGCCGTTGTCAAGCCATTTATCCACTCATACCTCGACCATCGAAATCTCAACGATGTTCTCCCGCCTGAGATACCTACAACGGTCGAGCACCTTGCCAAGTTCCTCTTTGAGACCTTTTCTCCATCGCTACCCAACCTGGTGGCTATTCGAGTCTGGGAGACTCCAACTAGTTGGGCCGAGTACCGTCGAGATGACGAGGGGAGAGAGGGATGAACGCTGAGATCATTTCTCGACAGTGGCTCTTGGTCTCTGAGCTCTACCCACACCCCACGGTTCAGGGGGAAGGGCCGTCTATCGGACGTCGATGCACCTTCCTTCGACTCGGAGGGTGCAACCTCCGATGTGGGATCAACGGGGGGTGGAGGTGTGATACACCCTACACCTGGGACTTCCAGGGAGTTCTAGGCCACCGGTACGACCCTCAAGTAGAGCTAACTCGTGTCACGATGCAAGATGTCGTCTCCTGGTTGAGGGGCCATGTTGCTCAAGGGGTCGACCTCCTTGTCATCACCGGGGGAGAGCCCCTCCTTCAACAGGCCGGTCTCTGTGAGCTGATCCGTGTCTCTCGTTTCGAGTTCCCCGACCTAGAATTCGAAATCGAAACGAACGGTACGATTCGACCTCTCACGGCTCTCTTGTCGTCTTCCCGTGTCTCGTTCAACGTCAGCCCGAAGCTGTCGAATTCGGGGAACCCACGGGATCAAAGGATCAACCTCGTGGCCTTACGGGACTTCGTCAAGGCGAAAGCGATCTACAAGTTCGTTGTCTCATCGCCAGATGACCTTGATGAGATAGACGACCTTGTCACCCAAGCCGAGATCCCACGTCGTCGAGTCTACCTGATGCCTGAGGGGACGGACTCGGAGACCGTCTCTCGACACCTGACCGCCCTTGCCGACCTTGCCATCAAACGGGGCTACAACCTCACAACTCGACTCCATATCATTCTCTGGGGGAAAGAGAGGCTTCGATGACTCAATCTCAATCTCAATCTCGATCTCATGTTGTCGAGAGTGTTCGACACCTCTTAGAGGCATTGTCGGTTGACACCGGGGATCCCAACTGGGAAGAAACTCCCCGACGATTCGCCGACTACTTGCTGGAACATTGGCCGTCACCCGACGAGGTGTCCCGTGTCCTCGAAGATGCCCGGAGGGCCACATTCCCCTCGGACTACCGAGGGATTGTCGCCCAGTCGGGTATCCGTGTCTTCGGGATTTGTCCTCACCACCTCCTCCCGATCGAATATACTCTCGATCTGGGCTATATTTCGTCCGGCAGGGCTATCGGGCTGTCTAAGCTCGCTCGACTAGCTGAGCTGATTGCTCGACAGCCTCTCATCCAGGAGGACGTCACCCACCGTCTTGCCCAGACTCTATGCGAGGTCCTGGAAACCCCCCACGTCATCGTTGTCGTCCGGGGGATCCACAGCTGCATGAGGATCCGGGGGGTGGAACAGCTCGACACAATAACCTCAACCTCAGTCGTTGGAGGGTTCTTCGAAGAGGACGACCGTGGAGCCAAGCAGGAGTTCTTACGGCTGATTTCTCGGGAATAGGTCAAGAGGTCAAGATCGAGTCAAAATCCTTCTTGATTTTGACTCGATTCGGTTTTATAATATCTATAAAGGTCACCCCTACCCGTGGGGGTGGATCGAAACAACCCGAGGAGGCTCACATGGATGACAAGACCGAAGACATCGAAGTTTCCCCGACCGGGGGTCTCAACTCACGGATCGAGGGACGTTGGGATCTGCTCGAGTACCGAGCTCTGGCTCGCCTGGTGGCCGTACTTGACTACGGAGCGAAGAAGTACGGTGACGAAAACTGGCGACTTGACCCTCCGGAACTCCACCTCAAACATGCCCTTGGGCATATCTTCCGCTACCTCGAAGCTCGAAGACTCAACGGGAGGCAACCCGTCCCCCATCGACCGGGGGCTGACGACCTCGGCCATGCTTTTTGTCGACTCATGTTCGCGTTAGCGACCGAGGAGGACGGGGAGGGGAGAGGATGAAAACGGCCATAATCCCACCCATCCACGATCTTGACCTTGCTCGAGGTCGACACTACCACCTTCTCCTGTCCCATCTCTGCCACTTCCCGGAGTACCGGGACTTCTACCGGGACGCCGGGGGGTACCGGATCCTTGACAACGGGGCCCACGAGAACCAGGCGGGGGAGGGGCCGGAGCACCTCTTGAGATTGGCAGAAGAGATCGGAGTGGACGAAATCGTCTGCCCCGACTACCTCTTCGATGCCGACAGGACCGTGGCCTTGACGGGAGGAGCTTTGAAGGTCCTCTCCTGTACTCCCGGGAAGAGGTACCGGCTAATGGTCGTTCCTCAGGGGAGTTCTCTGACGGCCTACCGACGATGCCTCTTCCACCTTCTGGAGCTGTGGGAAGAGCATGCATGGCATCGAGATCTCACCATCGGGGTGTCGAAGGACTACGAAGAGTTGCCCGGAGGCCTTCTCCGTCTCCTCGAAAGGGACATCATTCCTCTTGCTGATGAGTTCTCAGCAGAGGTACACCTTCTGGGCTGGGGACGGAAGGCTACCGACCTGTGGGAAATCAGCCGTACCTTCGGGGAGCGGATCCGGTCCATCGACAGTGCCAAGCCGGTGGTGTATGCTCGGTACAACCAGCTTCTCCCCCTCCCGTGGTCGGACGAGTTCCCGGCATACCCGGGACGTCCAAGGGATTACTTCACCACTCCGCTGACACCCGAACAGCGGAGGATGGCAATCAAGAATATCGTTGCTTTTGAGAGGTGGGCCAATGAAGGCGAAAACACCTGAAGCCGAACGGGAGCGTAGACGGAAGATTTCGGAAGCCCGTAGAGCTCGAGAAGCCTCTCGAGAGGTGTCTCCCCCGGTGACACGTAGGGCGATTGACCTCCCCCGGAGCCACTCTCGAGAGGAGTTCCCCGAGGGGGCCATCCTGGGGTGGCTCCCGGTGGCCGGGACCCTCATCCCCGTGATCCGGAGGCAGAAATGAGCTGCTTCTTTCGACAACGCTGCCCGGGGTGCCCTTACGGGCAAAACCCGATAATCCAAGGGGACGGGTCTCCTCCACCCCGGGGGTTGATGATCATCGGCGAGGCACCCGGCAATGACGAAGTCAAACAGGGAAGGCCGTTCGTGGGGCGATCCGGCCAGCTCCTCCGGAAGACCCTTCGAGCACTCGGGGTGGTCCCGGAGGAGATCCGGATCACCAACGCCACAATCTGCCACCCCACGGGGAACGCCACACCGACCAGTAGGGCGATCGAGTCTTGTCGATCGGAGCTCCTTCGTGAAATCTTTGAGTACCGCCCGAGAAAGATCCTGACGCTGGGAGCCACGGCACTTGAAGCGGTCTCCCCCCTCCACTCCCGTGTCCCGTTGGGGAGGACACGGGGGCTGGGGATCCGGTTGAGACTAAGCCACCCCACGACCGGGGAGGAGCTCTCCGTCTATCTCGTCCCGACCTTCCACCCGGCGTACATCCTTCGGGAGGAGGAGGCTTTTCGAGACTTCGCATACGATATCGAGAAGTGGTTGTCATCGGAAGAGCCTCTCCCTCCCCCGGAGGTCACGGTGGTCGTCACTCGATCAGCAGAAGAGGTCAGAGACGAGCTGGCCTTCCTTCGAGAGGCCTCGGTCGTCTCATGTGATATTGAGTCGTCAGGGTTCGAGTTCTACCGTGATGAGCTCTTCTCGGTGGGGTTTGGGGCACAGACGGTCGACGGGAAGGGGTACGGTGTCATCATTCCACGAGAATTGATCCCGGATCCGGTGGTCTCTAGGCTGGTGAGGGACTTCGTTCGAGAGTTCCCCGGGAAGCTGGTCTTCCACAACGCGAAGTTTGACCTCCAGTTCCTCTGGGCGTGGTGGGGGGAGCAGGTCCTCCCTCGAAACCTCCACGACACCATGCTCTTGAACTACTGTCGAGATGAACGGCCTGCAGGTCGTCACAGTGGGCATAGCTTGAAATCAATTTCTCGGGTCTACTACGACATCCCGGACTACGGGTTTGACTTCGATTCGTTCGTCAAGTCCCCCGAGGAGACACGGGACTGGGAACGCCTCTACCGATACCAGTCACTCGACTGCTATCAAACGGTCCGGTATTTCCATGACGTATGCTCGGCCCTCCCACAAGAACGTCCTCGAGTACTCGAGGGAGTCTACTCCCCCATCCTCATCCCGGGGTCCGTTGCCTTGACTCGAGCTGAATACCGTGGGATTCGAATCGATCGAGGTCACCTTGAGGCTCTCCGAGACCGATTTTCTCGTCATCTTGATCAACTTGGATCTCGACTCCTGGGGTGGATCGACTCCCGTGGGGGGCGTGTGACAAATCTCAATTCTCCCAAGCAGATGGTCGATTTTCTCTTTGGCCATCTAAAACTCCCCGGCCCAGCAACCACGGAAAAAGAGTCACTCCTCTTCCTCACCACACGGGTTGACCCCGATATCAAGCAGTTCATCGAAGAGTTCCTCGACTACCGACTCCATTCTCGAGTCCTTGGAACGTACATCGAAGGGCTCTTGAAGAAGTCTGCTGCAACCGGACGGATACACCCGGACTTCTGGATCCACGGGACGGCCACCGGTCGTCTCTCGTGCCATGACCCAAACGTCCAAAACATCCCAGTTCTCATGGGAACGGAGATCCGGAAGGCATTTCTCCCGTCAGAGGGGTTTCTCTGGGTAGATGCCGACGAATCTCAACTGGAGCTTCGAGTTGCTGCTGAACTCTCGAGGGATGAGGCCATGATACAGGCGTATCGAGATGGACGAGACATCCATCGAGAGGTTGCTTCTGCGATGTTCGGGAAGCCCCCGGACCAAATCACCGACTACGAGAGGTACCTTGCAAAGTACGTCGACTTCGGTGTCATCTACCAACGGTCGGCCCAGTCGGTGGCCAACGGGTGGGAGATGACCTACTATGAGCTGAAGTACAAGCAGCCGAAATGGACGGTCGAAGAAGCTGAGTTTTTCATCTCACAGTTCTTGGGAGGCTTCCCCGGCCTCCAGAAGTGGATCAACGAACAAAAGCAGTGGGTTCGTCGTCATGGGTACGTTGAAACTCTGACGGGAGCACGGAGAGAGTTCCCCCTCCGATGGGCAAACCTGGCGAGTATCGAACGTCAGGCGGTAAATACTCCTATCCAGGGGACGGCATCCCACATCACCTTTGCAGCTCTGTCGAAGATCCAAGAGACATTTGTCCAACGGTGGCCCGGGAAGGCGTACGTCCTGATGACCGTCCACGACTCAATCGGATGTGAAGTGCACGAATCTCTCCTTTCACGGACTGCTCGTGGGTGGGAAGGAGAACCGATTGACATCATCCGTCAAGCAATGGAGACCCCACCGGTCCCGATGGTCGTTCCACTCAAGGCCGACATCAAAGTTGGGACCTCTTGGGGGGATGCCGCAAAGGATTGAAGACATGACACCGATTGATCTCCTCAGGGACTATATCAACCGAGGGTGGCAACTGATTCCGATCAGCCGTACCACCAAAGCACCGATTATCGACAACTGGCAATCGTCGTCACTTTCAGCTCAGGAACTTGAAGTTTTCCTCAGTGACGGACGAGCAAATGTCGGGGTCGTTCTAGGAGACCCTTCTGGGGGTCTTACCGATGTCGATCTAGACGACCCTGTTGCTGCAGCGATCGCTCCTCGCCTCCTCCCCCCGACCCCGTGTGTGTTCGGGCGGAAGTCAAAACCGAGGAGCCACTACTTTTACGTTTGCCCAGAGCTCGTCCCCTACCTCAAGGCCCGAGATCCGTCAGGGGGGTGCCTCTTCGAGCTGAGGGGGGACGGGCGGCAGACCATGGTCCCACCGTCGATCCACCCGTCGGGAGAACCGGTAGAGTTTGACTCCTACGGTCCCCCGGCCACGGTGGAGCTATCCGTTCTCCAAAAGGCTTGTACCCTTCTTGCTGTGTCAACCATTCTCGTCAAACACTGGCCCGATCGAGGGTCTCGTCATGAGACCTACCTTGCCCTTTCAGGGTCTCTCCTGCTGTCCGGGTGGGGTTTGGAAGACGTAATCACCGTTGTCGAAATCATTGCAGAAAGGACCGGGGCCGACAACCCGAAGTACAAGCCCCAGATCGTCCGTGACACCTGGGAGACGATCCAGAGGGGGGACCACCCGACGAATTGGAGGCAGTTATCGGAGCTCTTGGGGGCTTCGGTGGCTCGAGCTCTCCGACGATGGGCTCCACAGCTGTCAGGGACGATGTCGTCCTCAAATACGTCGAAAATCCCCGTAGACGTGGGCGTGGACATCCATCAGCTCCTCCTCCGGTGCTGGGAGATCTTAGAGCAGACGAACTCTCCCCCCGAAGTCTTTCAACACGCTGGGCTCCTCGTTCGGGTTGAAGAGGTTCGAGGAGACCTCGTCCTTGCCCCCATCGATGACGTTCGACTCCACAACATCTTGACGTCGAAGATCGAATTCTACCGGCAGACGGATACCCGAATCCCGTGCCAGCCCCCGGCCAACCTAACCAGCAAGCTGCTGGCCGACTCGTCACTCCCAGGGAGACGGAAGTGGGTGCCCCTGATTGACAGGGTCGTCAACCACCCCGTCATCGTCCAGGGGGAAGATGGCGAGTACCGTCTACTCACCCAGAAGGGGTACCATCGGGAGAGTCGTACGTATTTGACTACGGATTGGGACCCGAAGATTGGTGAAGGGGACGTCGACGAAGCCCGTCGGGTCATCGATGACCTCTTGGTTGACTTCCCCTTCGACGGTGAAGCTGCCCGAGCCCATGCAGTTGCTCTCCTGATCCAACCGTTCGTCCGTCCGTTGATTCCGGGGTCGACACCGATGTACTTCATCGTGGCCCCGGTCCAGGGGACGGGGAAGACCCTCCTGGGCAAGGTCCTCCTCTACCCGTCACTCGGGCGAGAACCTCTAACCAACCCGTTCCCGGAGGACGAGGTCGAGATGGTCAAGTATCTCACATCAAAGCTCGTTCGGGACCGTCGGGTGGTCTTCTTCGACAATGTGATCCGGATGCCCGACATTCCCAGTCTCTCAGCAGCAATCACGGGCCCGGGGTTCGAGTCCCGTGTCCTGGGGTCGTCATCATCGGTGATTGTCCATCCCCCCGATACGTGGGTGGGGACGGGGAACAACAGCGTCATACATGCAGATATGTCCCGTCGAATTGTCCCGATTCGACTGGTGGCGAACGTAGAGAACCCCAGTCGACGGACGGACTTCGTCCACCCCGACATCCTCGGGTACGTCCGAGAGAACCGGGAAAGGGTCGTCCGAGCAGTATGCATACTGGCAATGCACGGGCTCCAGTCTCCTCCGACGAATCACCGCCTGGGGTCGTTTGAGCGGTGGTCGTCTCTTATGGGGAGGATCGTTACGGGGATCGGCTTTTCGGGCTTCCTCGAGGGACTTCCCGAGTCAACAGATGTCGACTCTCCACGAACCTTCATCCTTCTCTGGTGGCACCGGTTCGGGTCTTCCCCCGTGTTTGTCCGTGACTTGGTCGACCTTGCGAACGTGTCACTCCCGTCACGGGACGAGTGGACACCTCGTCGTCTGTCGAACCAAATCGCACGTTTTCGAGATCTCGTCCTCTGTGGGGTGCGGGTGACCCACGGGGGTAAGTACATCGGAACGGATCGATGGGCCCTCGTCCCCACGGGAGTTGAGCCCACCCCCGAGCGTGACCCGTCTCTGGTCGAAAGCTTCATCAATCAGCAGACGCAGAGGAGAGACCCGCAGATCATCATCACACAGAAGAGGGGAGAAGGCTAATCTCAGCCTTCTCCCTCTCTCCCTCCCTGACTACTCCTCGTCTCCCTCCCCCTCCCCCGTGTCCTCCGGGGTCTCAATACAATTGAGGTACGTTTCGTAGTAGCCCAGGGCCGCTCTGAGTTGTGCTGCTCCGGGGCCGGTGGGGCCAATGTCCTTCAGTGCACTGCGGATAAACACTACCACCGCTGCCAGCATCGGATCCGCTTCTCGGTAATTCTTCAGCTCGTCCATCTTCGCCCTCCCTGTCTTATCGTTTCCGTCTTCTTCTTTCTTCAATATCATTATAATACCCCCCTGAGAAAAAATCAATACCCCAATTTGCAGAATTTTGCACCGATTTTGCACCTGAAATTGTCGCAAAAAATCTGCAAATTGGGGTATTGATTTTTCATCGAGTAGGCATTATAATCATTATTGAAGAAAGGAGGTGAGAACGATGAAGATCCAGATCGACATTTCCTACCACCGAGCACTGGGCTGGATGATGACGGTGCAGGGGTACGGAGTCCGGTTCGACCATATCACGGCCCCCACAATGGAAGAGATCCGATTCCTGACTGATCGGTACTTGGAGCTCTTCCAAAAAATAGGGTTGGAACTCCAAAACCTCTACCCACTCCACATCAAAACCCCTCCCCGGTATCTCCTCAACGCAGAGGAGACGGGGAATTGGACGGTGATTACAGAGTGGGATGTCGTTGCCGACGTCCCCATCGAGGAGATCCCGTCAACTCTCCTACAACTCTTCGGTGACGTCGACGACTAAAAGGGAGAGAGAGGGTGAGGGTGATGGACCGCCTTCGCCCTCTCCGCCCTTCGCCCCCGTGGGGTTGCGGTGAAGTCTGCTAGTCTCCCCTATCCAAGGTATAGGTAGAACAGCAGACTTCAGGTATCCTTCGGTGAAGTTGTGTGAAGTCTGCTAGTCTCCCCTATCCAAGGTATAGGTAGAACAGCAGACTTCAGGTATCCTCTCGTGGGGGCACGGGAGGGGCGGGCCCGCCTCCGACCCGCTCCCGTGGGTTGCGGTGAAGTCTGCTAGTCTCCCCATACCTTGGATAGGGGTGACAAGCAGACTTCATCGCATCCTTCCGTGGGTTGTGTCTCTTAGATGAGGAGGTCGAATTCGTACCCACCGAGTGAGACGTGGACGATTGCAACCGGGTTGACCGTACCGTCGTCGTCTTTGATCCCAACGATCGTACCGTGGTCGATGCTGCCGATTTGATAAGGGTCGAAGGTTCCTAGTCCGACCATCTCTGCGTAGTCGACGAACTGGTGTGCCAGCTCGTCTTCCATGGCCACGCAGATCCGGATACCTGTGACGTGGTCTACGATCTCCTCCTCTCCGTTGTACCATACAATTCGGTAATTCGACTTCGTTTCGTCTACGTATACGACTGCGTACCCCCCGATGACCCATCCCTCTCTCAGGAACGTCCACTCCTTGGCCCCCATTTTCGTCCTCCTTTCTGTCGTTACCGTTTTCTTCAATAATGATTATAATGCCTACTCGATGAAAAATCAATACCCCAATTTGCAGAATTTCGCACCAATTTTGCAGCAATTTCAGGTTGATGATTGTTTAGATTGTTTAGATTGTGTGTTTTACCTTATCCGTCTATAGGTGTCTCATTTTCTTATAT
>Ga0308404_1000180_pt1 | contig 20193 bp, 23 predicted proteins | sample HotsprSampleOSM4_FD_203475 | JGI IMG/M metagenome (GOLD analysis project Ga0308404, IMG submission 203475) | Hot spring phototrophic mat microbial communities from Octopus Spring, Yellowstone National Park, Wyoming, United States - 20060914_OS-M4 ...
ACCCCTGTGGGGAATTGTGAAGATTCGATGAAAAAGGGGAAAACTGCAAAATGCCCCTTGACGAGTTGCGAAGTAGATAGTAGAATGAGAGTGAAAGGTTGAAGCAAAGAGAGAAGAGAAAGGAGGACAGCAATGCACATCAGCTACAAGATTAGCCGCGGTTACTACCTCACAAAGGATAACAAGATCATTCAGGTAGTCATCTTCTTTCATGGTAGTACTAAGTATGGTTACAAGGCCAAAATAGCCCTATGGGGAAAGTCTGAAGAAGAGGCATTTTGGGTAGATGGTCGTCGAGTTAGTTGGAATCGTGAGTATATCGAAAAGCTACAAAAGGAATTGCAAAAAGCGTGATCTATATGCTAAACCCTGAGAAAAACAGAAAAATCCTGAATCCCCCTTGACGTGTAATTGACCGCATGCTAGAATAGGGGTGAAAGGTTGAAGCAAGCAGAAAGGAGGAAAACAATGAACGAAGTAATCACGAACAATCCACAAGGCTGGCATGAGGATTGGGACAACGGAATGGACATTGAAATTATCGCAGAGAAGTGGGAAGAGCTAAAGCAACTAGAGGAGGAATACAAGGGATACGGATGGGATGATGAGGAAGAGTAAATAGCAGAGAATTAGAAAAGCAGGGAAGCATACCGTAAGGTATCCTGGTAAGGAAGCCACCCCTCCACTACCACTACCCCTAACCCAAGACTAAAGGAGACCAAAGATGATCACGTTCGACTATGTACGTAGTAATCAGGGCGACTATGCAGTACAACTATATGACGATCATGGTTACTTCTGCATCCTTACATCTGACCTTGAATACCCCCAAGGTATAGGTTGGGCAACAGAATGGGAAGTAATCGACCCTGGAGAAGTACCTGAAGAGGTGCGTAGGGAATTAGACTTAGCAGTGGATGGATACCTTGACTACCTAGCGTATAGGGATAGTGAGGACAACCCTATAGGATAGAAAAATTCGACTAACCCACCTTGACTGGACACTTGGTTTGCACTATAATGTCATCGAGCGAAGGGGAGAGCAACGAAACCAAGGGGAATAAAAATGATTCGCAAGCTAACTAAATTTGAGATCAAAAGCCTAGTTTCAGATTGCCCTGCTTTGCAGTATGCTCTCCAGGTTCTTGATGAGAATCCCCCTCTACCCCTACCCTCTCCCCACCCCCTGCGGGATGAAGTTGTCGAGCGTGTACGTGAGTGTGCACATGCCTGGATGAAGGGGCAAGTTTTGGATGAGCAGTTAGACAAGGCTATCGTTGGATTCTGCTACCTAGTAAGGAATTACCCCGAGCATCCCGCGTTTGACGCATTGCGGGATAACCTGACACGTGGAGAATTGCAAGCTGCACTACGCAAGATTGGGGACACTTACGCTTGCAAGTTTTCCCCTTGTGTAGTAAAAGGAGCGTCCCTTTATGTAGTGGCTAAAGGTGAACCACCACACATCTTTGAACCACTATACCTAGCTACCCTAGGTAAACTGGAACCGCGGATCAAGGATATAGGTCTAAAGGTTCTAGGGGATTGCTTGCGGGCAATTTGCATGATTTCCACTTCGCAGAAGCGTATCCCTCAGCACCAGCATTGGGCAATCGCTAGGCTGATTTGGGATATGTACAACTACAAGATAGATTTTTATTACATCCGGAAGTGAAAGGTATTATCATGCGGACATGGTTCTGTAGTTACATGCGCACTAGTGATGGAGACATTATACCATGGTTGGATTGCGTTAGTCACTATGAGCCAAACACCACAACTGAAACAGTTTACACCCTAAGCCTATACAAACTGTTTCCCAATTTACAAACAGAGCTAACCAAGACAATTAGGAAATGTCGATTAGTTGTGAAGAATAAAAAGAGTCTAAGGGATGCTTTGAAGCTAGGAGTCTATGTAGTAGGTGAACGTGTCTTTGCAGTGGTTGATGCAGATACTGCTTACGAAGTAAGTAACGGTAAGCTAATCAAGCTATCCCAGGATGATTATCAAGGGTATATCAAACCTGAATACTTTATCTCTACACCCCAAGAATTCGCTAGCCTACCTGAAAAGATTCTGAGGACCATGCTTGATCTTTTCAAAGAAGCAGCTAAAGATCAGGTTACCCCAACACTCAAGGAGAACGTAGATGGACACACAAGCAACACGGAATCTAATAGCTAAGGTTGACGAGTGTGTCAGTGTTTCTACGATCAGAATGAGCAACCCCCCGCAGAGCACGTGAAGAGTGACTGAGCATTCACGGGTTGATCGAATTCTCTGAGTTTGCTCCAGTCAATCTTTGGGAATTGTCTCATCATGTCCATATACTCATCCTCAGTAATCTCCTCATTAGGTGCATACTTGTAGGTTCCATTATCCCTAGGTAGAAACGAAACACCTGTTATGCTGTCCATGTGATTCCACACCCATTCACCAACTTCATCCCATTCGTTGTCTCCAACGTACACTGTGCATGAAACTGAATGTTCAGTATAATTCTCTCTCCACGCTAACCAGTTTTCCAGTTGTTGGATTGCACTAAGATCGTTGCGCGTCAACACCCCTTCGGGAGACTTTACAGGGAAGCAGAAAACCATCAACCTTTCTGGAGCTTCAGGAGCAGGGGCATGTGGTACACCTTGCGACACTAGGAATTTGCACATTGGACTATCTTTACTCTCTCTCACCCATCTACGATAGAATCTAGCATACCTAGGATGAACACCCGAAGAGCAACCAAAAAGGACCGCGGAATCTCCCGATGGTTTCACGGTAGTAATCGCTTTCGGTATGTTGATTCCAAACCTTTGCGCAAGCATCCGAGCAGTTTGAATCGACTCCTCCTTGAGTTTTCGCATTAGTGCTTCTCTACCCGAGATGCCATACCTTAGTAATTCGCAATCCACTTGCCCTGTAATATCTACCCCTAGTAATCTCTCCTCTTCACAATTACGCTTCCACTCACTGCGGATATAGTTGAAGTCTGTGCATAGGCTTTGCAGTACACCAAAGTATGTAGCTGCTCTTACTTTATCTACTAAGGATTCCGTTGTGTCTCCTTGACGAGCTACAGCAATGGATAGATTGCAGAATTCAAACGGTCTCAGTACAATCTCCCCACAAGGGTTGGTACCAAAATCGCAAGACTCTCTCCTTGAGGGTTTCAATCTCCGCGTAGCGTCGCGGTTGAAAATTCCCCGTTCACCACTCCCGCTTTGCCTTAGTGCTTCCCATTCGTCAATGAACGATTGCTTTGTGTAGTTGCGATCGTACACCGCGGAGTTGTTAGCCATGGAGAGATAAAGACCATGATCCCAATAAGTCTTGTCATTCCACCATTCACCCGACTTGATGAATCTCATACCAAGAGAGTGAAGATCAGAGAGTGATATTAGTGCAGCACGCCTTACACCACCTACTTGAACAATTCTACCTATAAAGCATGCAATGCGATGTACATCTGTGTCTCTTAGTTTATGACCACCATTACTAGAGATAACATTACGTGTAAAGTTGATCAATTCCCTCAAGGGTTCAGGTCCACTAGCATATCCACCTTTGGTCTTGAGGATTGATCCTTTAGGTCTCACTAAGTGTGTGTCTAATTCGACATCGTATCCGTCAAAGAAAATCTCAAGGCAACGCAATAGTGCGTCGCACCATCCCTCAGTTGTGTCTTCTACTACCACCTTTTCCACTACCTTACCATTCCAAGGCTTTACTCTAGGTAGGTTACTGATATACTGCTCCTCAACAGAGAAACCTACACCTGTACCTTGCATGAGGACGTATAACATTTCCGCAAAGCATCTCAGGTCAATCAAAGGTATATACGAGCAGTTGTAAACACCAACGTTGCATCGATCTAACGCTGGTCCAGCTAGTTGAATTACACGCAAAGCTGGTGAAGCCTGCATGTGTAGGAGTTTATCTTTCAACCAAGACCATTCCTCTTGCTTTAGGTATGCTTTGTGCTTAGTCGCAACCTTTTGCAACCAAGGTATAATCCTGTCGCAAACAGCCTCAGTCCACGTTTCTCTACGGTTTTCCTGAGGAATCCATCGCGAAAACTTGGAATAAAACTGATAAGTTTGTAGGTCATGCATAGCTTTGTCCTCCTTGCGTCGAGTTGCCAGGTACACTAATTTAGTGTCTCGGGTATTACTGAGCGACTCTAAGCCGCATAAAATCCGCGTGTACACGAAGTATTGGGAGTTCCATCATGCTTGCCAGTGGGAAAGAGTTGTTAGATATTGTCTCACGTTGGGAAAACGTTTTAGCTACCCATCAACGTGGGGGAAACCTTTGCTCTTATGGTCTAGGTTATGCAGGATACGATCTAAGATTGTCCAATCAATTCCGCATTCCTAGTTTGTACTACGTGAATCCAGGTAAGAATCGTTCCGTAATTCAACCCAAGGGGATGTACACATTTATCAATGGTGCAATACCCCAATTCAAGTATAACAAGACAGTCTCGCCATTGAATCCCTATGAGCACTACGTTGATGTTGTTGTTGAAAGCAATATCCTAGTACTACCTAGCTACACTACAATCCTTGCTCACTCTATTGAGAAGATCGTAGTACCTGAGAATTATCTAGGAATTTGTCTCGGGAAGTCTTCATATGCACGCATAGGCCTACTAGTAAACACTACACCAGCGGAACCTGGATGGAGAGGCAATCTCGTTATTGAGCTAACGAACCTGTCGCCATGGAAAATTGAGCTACGCATTGGTGAAGGGATCGCACAGATGCTTTTTCTCAAGCTAACTGATAAGGCTACGTATCAAGGTCGTTGGCAAGATCAGAAGCTACCAAAGGAGTAAACCATGGAAGTTTACCTAATCGCTAAGAGCCAACCTATCTATCACACAATCTCTCAGTGGTTATCTAAACACCACGTGGACTATAAACCCACAACAACGCATTCAACTGAGGCTATCGCAGAATATGCGGGGAGAGTTTGCTACGACTCATTCGCTAACCCGCGTCCAGGTGGAACGCAAGCCTACTTAGAGAACATCCTCAAGCAGGGTCATGGTTCGGTTTTGGAGCATTGCGTGTACACTTTCGCATTCGTTGGGTTATCTCGTGTATGCACGCATGAGCTAGTGCGTCATCGCGCGGGGTTCTCTTATTCCCAACGTAGTCAACGCTATTGCGATGAAGGTTGCATGAGTGTTGTTGACCCACTACAAGGTGTAGAGAGAGGAGATAAACTAGGAGAGGAGATAGAGGAATGTATCAACCGTAGTCGTGAGTTATACGACAAGATATGTTCTCTTCTAGAGAGAGAAGGCTATCAACGCAAGGTAGTAAGGTCAGTTGCTAGATACTTCCTCCCCCAAGGAATTAGCACGGAAATTGTAGTGACAGCTAATGCACGTTCCTGGAGGCACTTCGTGGAAACACGTGGATCAAGTCATGCAGATAGAGAAATTAGGTTACTCGCGAACAAGGTCCTTGATAAACTACTAGAAGATTCCCCTAATCTTTTCGGGGACTACAAGCGTGAACCCTTGGGAGACGGTACATGCGAGATAACAACGGAATGGGAAAAGGTGTAGCACCTTCTCTCTTTGCTCATGCGAAGTGGAGGGAAACCCTATCGGGAATTGATGGGGTTTCTCTCTTTGTCGATATATCCGAGTTACCCGAAGGGGTGTTAGTCCTAGCACCTTCGCAGAAAGCGGAGAGGTTTTTCAAGACTCAGGGGATACGTTGCCTAGAGGTTGAAGACTACGACAACGTAGAGCACGTATTGCAGAGGGTAAAAAGCGTTCTCTCTCTAGGGGAAAAGGGTAAGGAAAAACCAAGGGAAAAGAAGGAAGACAAACCTAGTGAAGAGACTAAGGTAGTGAAACTAAAGACTCAGGCTAAGGTTGTGGAGTTTCTAGAGAAGTACATGGAAAACAACAACTACTATGTTTATAACCACCAGATTGTGCACCTAACACCTAGTGGACTGAAAAAGGTAGATAGGGACTATCTCGCCAGGGATGTTATTCGACACTACGAGTTGATATTCGATGGTAAGGACTACATTCCTGCGGATAGGTTGTGTGGTCTTGCACTCTCAGGTGTTTCGTTGAAGACAATCTCTGCTCATCGCAACTACCCCGTTTACTGTCCACTTGCGACCGATAGTGTCTTGTGTCCCAAGGTTGAACCCACAAAGTTTACATCTAAGGTTGGTGATATACTCACTAGTGTGGAGAGTTACTTCTCAGTGCTAGGTGTACGGTTCAAAGACGTTCACTCCATGGCTTCTACGCTAGCTGCATTGCTTACTCCTCTTGTCTATGTCCCTAACAACCCCATCTGGGTAATCACTTCATCAACCCCAGGTGTTGGAAAAACCCTGCTAGCGCAATCTGTTTTCGCTTTAGCGACTGGAGAGATAATCCCTGTTACTCCTTATCCCGATAGTGACTCTGAGGCAAGAAAGCAAATAACATCCGCACTACTATCTAACCGTCCTGCACTAATCTGGGATAATCTATCTAAACCCCTTGGTGGACCATCAATCGACGCACTGGTCACTTCAAGGTTGTGGAGAGATAGAATCCTAGGGCGTTCTCAGATGGTGGAACTGACGAAGTTCATTACTCTTGCATGCACAGGGAATAACGTATCACTTACCGCGGACACCTATCGTAGGGTTTACGTTACTCACCTTGAACCCGTCGGGGACAAACCTGAGTCTAGGTTGTTCACTAAAGACTTGGTAAACGAGTGTATCAACAAGCATAAGCAATTCGTCAAGGATGCAATGGGTTGGTTGGCGTTCTACGAAAAGCAAGGTTATGTTCCCCAGAGGGGGTTTGGATCGTTTGAACAGTGGAATGCAGTCGTAGGTGGATTTGTTGAATGGTTGTTAGGTGTACACCCCGCGGATACATCGGAGAGCATAGTGTCTGAAGACAAGGAGTTACTAGAAAGGTTCCTAGTGAATTTCCCCTATGGGGATTACACTAGTGTGGAGGATATACTGAAGGATTGCCAATCGACTATGTTTGGGAATGTGTCCAAGGAATTTGTATCCACAGTCAAAGAGATAACACCTAAACTACTAACTAAGGAACTGTCCCAGTGGTTGATGAGACATGAAGGTAGAGTGATCGCTGGTAAGGTTATCACTTCAGTGAAGCAGAAGGGAGTGAGGCTATATGCAGTCAAAGAGGTTAGATCAGTCTGAGGTTGTGAGGTATTGGGAATTACTTTGGGGTGAGAGGTATAAGTTAGGTCAACCACTGCGTGGACACCCCAAAGTGAAAGGTCCTGATGGGAATATCTACAACCTATACGTTGACACTCCAGTGTTCAACGATTCACTAAGTGTACTACACAATCACTATAAACCCAAGGCAATAAAGATGCTCAAGCGTTTGGTCTATAGGAATAAACTGAGAGGTTACGATTGCGAAAGTGTAGCCTACGATCGTTTTCACTTCGCATTACTACGTTATCACCCATCGTTTTATCCCAAGAACCCTGAAGGTGGGTTCTATCCTTACATGCTAAATGCTAAGATGGTGTTCTACGACTGTAGGGATTACAAGAAGAGAAACGTATCTGACGCTACATTTCCACCTATAAACGATCTCCTAAAAGACTCTAGCCCAGACTTCGATTTCGACGAACCTTTCTCTGACCTTTGAATTCTCCCAAGAGAGAAAGATAGAGTAATACTTGTCGTCAACAGGTAGTACAGTTTTCACCACGTCACAAACCGCGTCAATTGAATTCACAGGGTCCATGAGGTTGTAAGGTTGATGCACTGAGCATATCACTAACACTTTAGGTTTGATTGTATCTAGACTCATGTTTTCAACGATTAGGTTGTCCATCAATATCTCTCTCCATAGATCATCCGACTCCTTAGCTGCTTGAGTTTTGAAAACACACTTAGACCTAAAGGACGTTCTCCACCTACGGTTTTTTGACACTCCAGCGATCAAAGGTAGCGTACACCGTCGCACTACCCTAACCAGTCCATGCTCAACTTCCCTTTCCAACACTCGATCGAGCAACGTTTCCCCGATTGGGGTTTGCCCCAGTGGAGCACGTTCCCCAGATACCTGGGTTTTGTCACCGCTTCCGTTTCCGTTTGTTGAGAAAAAACGCTTCCAACGCTTTCCCATCCTTTGCCCCCTATAAACCTTGTAGGTGGATTGAGGCATGCAATCTCTAGGCATTCAATGACCCTAGTATCCTCTGTGTGCTCAGGTTCTAGTGTAGGTTCCTCTTGCGATTTATGCTCTTCTATCTTGGATTCTATCTCCCTTAGGAAGTCTTCTAGATTCTCCTTGGGAATGTAACCACCACCAGCGTATTTGTGACCACCTAACCTGCCTAGGCCGGTTAGGAATATAGGTTGTAGATTGCATGATGACGACCTGATACTTAGCCTATACACTCCACCATCGTCAAAGCATGCTATACCTACAGGTTTTCTCTTGGCTTCTCTAGAAGCTAGATACGAGATATGACCCTGGAATTCTCTAGGGTAGATAGCTATAGACACTCTTTCACTCTCTAACACCCGTAGGGGTTGGGCACTACGTGATTGAATTTTTCTTTCCTCATTAGCCTTTTTGATGAGCCTTAGTGTCTCCGCGGAGGGATTGCGTAGGAATTCCCAAGCGTATTCAACCTTACCTATCCTAGCGCAAGAGTTGATCCTAGGTACTACGTGATAGCGGATATGACTAGGTGAATGCAACCTTCCCCAAGGTGTATCGTCACTCCAGTTATCTAGGAATGTGGTTGTAGTATCGTAGTCAACACTACAGTAATCCCCAAGCGTTCCAATCAATGCAAGGGGTGTTGTGTAGTGGTTACCAAAAAGGTGTTGGGCAATTAGACTAGTACACGGGGTAATTTCGTGTTCTCTTGAGTGTGGGTTTATGATGTTTGCCTTTCCCCTAGGTTGGTAATCTTCAGATTGGTGGTGATCGATGATCAGAACGTTATAGTTATCATACAACCCACTTGAATACTCGGGTGAACCGCGGTCTAATATAACATTCAGAGAATCTCTATCCAAATAGTCCTCACGCACCACAAACCCATCGCTACGGTTGAAAAGTCTTATGGAGTAAGGTTTTGCGTGGCGATCTAGATATAATGAGAGAATAGCTCCAGCAGTTAGTCCATCCGCATCGTAGTCTATAATGAGGTTTATCTTTGATGCTTGATCCACTATATTCCTAACAGTGAACCTGTCACAAAACGACCAGTTGAAAACCTTTCTCAAAGGAGACAAGATATGCGTAATGATTCCCCTGAGATTTTCCGGAAGTATGTTTTCGATGTGGTAGAGACTCTTCATTACTTCGCTATGAACCCCGATGAGGAAAACAAGCTTCGTGTAAAAGCTTGCGAGATACTTCTGAGATATTTACCCGATACTACCGCGTATCTAGACACCATTGACCGCCTGGAGCGTATCGAACAGGAGCTAGGTATTGAATCCGTCGGTCTTGAGGATGACGATGATGACAGTGAAGAGGATGAGGAAGCGGATGAATGAAAAGGGACATCCAGAAGAGATTAGAGCGTATCTCCAAGGTACTAGCCTCACTCAAAAGTAAAAAGGTTCCACCTAATCCTGGTAGGTATTCTATTGCATGGTTACGCAGTGTAGTCCCTAGTTACTTCCAACTAGAATCCCCTGAGTTTCACAATAAAATAGCAGATGCACTAAACGATCATGACAAGATAGTGATCACTGCACCTAGAGGATCAGCTAAAAGCACGGTCATAACTCTAGGTTATCCCCTCTACACAATCTTATACCACAAGCGCATCAAGTATATACTCATCGTTAGTGATACATTTTCACAAGCTAGCAAGCTTCTCTCCTCAATCGCTCATGCACTAGATACCCTAGGTGTAAACCATCAAGCTAGTGCATCGCGGATTATCGTGGGTTCTACGCTTGTAGAAGCCTTGGGAACAGGTTGCAGAATCCGAGGGAGAAGATGGAGAGAATCTAGACCGGAATTGATCATCTTAGATGACCCTCAAGGCCACATGGACCTAATTTCCCCTTCGGTTAGAGAATCCCATTGGGACTGGTTTCTACGTGATCTTATCCCCGCGGGTTCACGTACATGTAAGTATATCGTTGTAGGTACAACAATTCATGAAGACAGTATAGTGCACAAACTATCATCCCAATGGTCTAGTCTGACATTTCCTGCTCTCACTCTCCCCGAGAGAATAGACTTGTGGCAACAGTGGTATAAACTTCCTCAAGGGGAACGTGATACCTTCTACACACAAAACAAGGATGAGATGGAAAAGGGTGTCACACTTCTGTGGAGGGAACGCTGGAGTCTTGAATCCCTCATGGAGGCCTACTTTTCTCTAGGTGAAGACGTTTTCCGTAGTGAATACCTACAACAACCTGGTTTAGGTGCAGTGTACCCCCTATTTCTACCATTTATCGACGATGACGCTTTTGTGGATACTATCCCAAGTAACACCTACTGTAGTGTTATTGCAATTGACCCTGCATACTCAACAAAACGATCCGCGGACTGGTGCGCGGTAACTACTCTCTACGTTAGCTACGATAGCTCCACGATCTACGCCCATTGTGATTGCTCTAAGGGAGATTGGGTAAACTTCGCGGTTGAGAAGATACTATTGCATAGACCCCTCAAGGTTGTCGTGGAGTCTAACGCAACGTTGGGGACTGCATTGCAGTTGGTGAGAGATGGTTTTGCGGAATTGTACGACAGTGGCCAGTTTCCACAATTCCTTGCACACATGTGGACATCGGGACATAATAAGCACAACCGTATCGTTACGGGAATCATGGGGGTAATAAAGGGGAACAGACTAAGGATAACTAGATCATCAACAGAGCTAGTCCAGGAGATAAAGTCTTATCCCAACACTAAGCATGACGATGCATTGGATTCACTATGTCTTGGGTTGTTGTACCTGTGAGCTTTTCTGTTGGGTTTTGGCTTTTGCTAACTTATAGTACCCTTACGGACCTCAATATCATCCTCCACCGACTTTCGTAGCCTTTTCTGCGGTATATACCAGCCTTTTCAGGTACTAACTTTACCTTGCCTCCTCTTTTCTTTTCAATTCCCTTATAAAACTCTATCCTATCAGGTCTAAATCTGACTAATGTAATAGGTTGATAGTTTATCTTTTTGATGTCGTCTTGGGACATATTCTTTATGTACTTAGAAAGTGACGAAAGTATCATCTTAGTATAATCCAGCTTGAAGCACTCTTCTCTATTGCCAGTACCTTTGCTCCAATCTACTTTATCACATTTATTAGCCTCTAGAGCGTTTTCAATATCTCTTATGTGCTTGTTTAGAGCTATACTTCTTGCCTCAGGTTCATTGATTACCAGGACATTACCTAGTATATTCTCAACCTTGTCGCGTATGAACCATTTACCTTGTGGATAGTTGCCCTGCGGTTTTCTCTCAAAGTTGTCTGATATTAGTTCTGATATTTTGGTCATATCGCTAAACTCCTTTTCTGGAGTGTTACTACTCTCAGTCATATGCATCTTGTGTGACATTGGAATTATTGAGTAAGTGCCATCTTTATTCCTCTTAGTCATAATGTTATCAATCCCAGGGAATTGTGGGTTGTAAGCCATACCTGCACCATGGATTCTCGCCCATGCTTCCTCATTACCTCTGCGAGCTATCTCGGCTGTACCGTAAGAGAATATGCATCTTAGTAGTATAGACTCAATTACCTGCTTCCTTTTATCCTTATCTTGTATCTGCATTATACTATCAGCTATTTTCTTTGCTCTTTTATCATCTCTGCTTTTACTTTCTTTTTCACCCAACGATCCGTGGATATTTGGACATTCCTTTATCACACTTTCCAGTAAATCTGATAATTCCTTGTCAGACATAGTTCCGCCGAGAATTTTTCCTGTGTTACTAATAACCTTTGCATATGTCTTTTCGTTTACCGAAATAAAGGAGCCAAAAGCAAAACTTGACAAAGAATCGCTAATCCGAGCGTTCTGTAGATACGGAATCTTGCCCGCCAGGGTCTTGAGTAATGCTGACCTTAGCATAACCTTTTGATGCTCTTGTATCCCATCCTCAATAGAACCTAGTGTCATTGCGCCACCCAAAAATTGGGCCATATTTTTAGGAGTAAAATCCATCTTGCCCATCGCGTACCTTATATCTCTTTCGTTTGGCGTACCTTCAGGAAGATCAATTCGGTGGCCCGACTTTATTGAATCGTCTAGACTATCAATAGCTGTTTGTGCAATTATATCTAAGATAGGTGTAGCCGCACTTTTTCTCTTTTCCTTATCAACATTTTCTATCTCCTTCCTTACTCTTCTTACAGCCGATAATATAACCCTGTTTAGCTGTTTATCACTTGCATTTTCTATTTCCGTTATTGTAAAGAGCTTGTTTACCTTGTCATCACCTTGTACGGCTTTAGCTAACTGCCTCATTACCTCTCGTTTTACTTTGGGTGGATAAGATGATAAATCTTTTAGATACGCTAAAGCAACAACGGAAGATGATAAATAAGTCACTTGTCCCATTAGCTTCTGTCTCTTGTTATGATCAGCTTCATTGGCTGCCTCTGCATATATACTCTCCATCTTTCTTATGGTGCCTTTTGAGATGCTTTCAACAGCCTTGCTAACCCATGGGTTTGGTTTGCTGCCCGTAGATGTCTTTCTCCACTGCTTATCACCGTGTTCACACCCTAAAACATACGGGCTTTTATCTCCAGGTTTCCAACCACTGCATCTTTGTACTGTTTCACATTCACCTGTAAGTTTTCTCATGACATCGAAGTTTTCCTTTTCGCACTCCTCCTCTCTCAAAATCCTGCTTCCAGGGGGATTGAGATAGTCCCTAAACTTCTTGGGTTTAGTCTTTTCCTTGTCTTCCAAAACACCTTGCTGCTCGCTACCTACACCATACTTGCTGAGCAATTCTCTCCACTTTTTTCTCTGAGCGAGTGTTTTCCGTGGATCACGTCCACGCTTATGCAGATACTCTATCTCACTCAGTAATCCAGATTGCAATTCCCCCCGAAGTATTTCTACCTGCCTTGCCTCATCAGCCATGATGACACTTGGAAGTCTCACTACAGGTTGCACCCTTTGGAGTGTTTTTCTCTCTAACCAACCCAATCTTTCTGCAAGCCTGACAAACGTAGTGCAGAGTTGTCCAAAGATAGCCGCGTAGTCTGCCTGCATGGATTCAATGCGTCTGACAAAAGGTGATCCACTTACTAGTGCGGACGCATAGGCTTCAGGACCCTTAGTGACCCAATCCGGTAAACACCACTGAAGCGAAAGCAAATGCAATATGCTTGCACATGTGTCGATATACCTTTGGGGGTCAGAAGTTGGTCCAGGTTCGTATTCCTTACCTTGGTTTACTGAGAGTACTGTACCTGGATCAATGTTCCTAGCGTTAGGATCAATCCCATAAAAAGATGGGGACAGGTTAGGTGTGCCTGGTTTGAAGGGTCCAAATGACGTTGTACCTGTATCCTTGGTTGATATTGAGTGTGCAAGTATTTGATCAGACAATGCTCCAGGATACTTCTCGATCCATGCAATGGAAGCTTGGGCTTTTGATGATATTGTTACACCCCGTAGGAGTTGCCATAGGTGTGCGAAGTCTATTTCGACATTCGCAATCTCGGGTAGCCCACGCTTCACGTTCCTGTCTGCATTCCTACGACCATAGACCATGTACCTACGGTGTACGTAGTCCCATTCACCTTGGTTGGGATAGTAAACCCAATAACCCCTGATGTTCTCGTTGTCGTCAATCTCAGTAACTATCCCCCAAGTGTGAGAGAATTTTTCATCAAGGTCGATAGGTGGTGTGCGTACCTGCTCAGGTTCCACAAAGCGCAACACTAAGGGGTAACCTACATTCTTCACGAAAAACCTTATAAAAACTTCCCCATCACGCAACCAGCGTACACGAATTTCCTTTTCCCTGTCTTGCGACAATTCACCCGTGGTGAGATAACCTGAATCTCCTAAGCAATTCACCCGAGAGAATTTTTCCCACAGTTTATTCACCTTGCGTGCAAGAGACTTGTCTCCAACCCATTCTACATGTGGTTTACCTATGTGGTCTATAAGTATGTTGATGATACCCTTCACGACGGGGTTTCTCTCATACGCAAAGCGCGACCATGCAATCGTTTGCCAGAGTTGAGAGTCTGACCAATAACCTATTTGTGTTTGACTTGGACCTGTTACACGGTCAACAGGAATAGACGACGAGAAGCGTTGGTTGTAAATATCCCATTGGTATGAACCAAAGAATATCTGGTTGATTAGGTTATTTACAGGGAGCATGCTATGCCACCTTTGCAAGGGAAAACTAAGACATACTCTAACCTAGTTTTAGTGGGTCCAAAGTCTGTCAACAACAGGATTTATGCCCCAGATGTTTTGCGTAAAGCAGTCGAAGACGGTTTATACGACGGTGTACCTATTTTCCTGGACCATGAGGAGAAAATACAAACCTTAGTAGGTAGAGTAACCAAGGCCTATTGGGATGAAGATAAAAACTGCATCCGCGGAGATATAGAGATATACGATTCACCATATTCTAGTATCATTGATATAATCATCAACGTTTTCGGGGGTGAATTTGGGTTCTCCCATGTAGTTGAGGCGGAAGTTGATGAAGATAAGGAATCGGGAAAGGAATACGTAAAGCACATCAGTAAAGTGAAGTCTGTCGATCTTGTCACTGATCCAGCTACCACTAGGGGTATAAACGAAGTGCAGGAGCGAGTGATGAACGCAATAAGGAGTGTCATCAAGGAATCCAGGATCAGAAAACTAAAGGAATGCGGGGAAAACACAACGGTCAACATGCAGTCTTTAGGTGTTGTTGATAGTCTAATCCAGTCCTACTATAATGGTGAGATTAGTCTCCATGCACTAGTAAAACTTTTAGAGATACTTTCTCAAGGTGAGTTGAGGGAAAGCGTAGAGAGAAAAGAGTGTTGTCAGGAGAGTGAGGGTAAAACTATGCCTAAGAGAAAACTAAAGGAGCAGGAATCCGACTTCATGAAGGATGAAGTGCTCAACAACAAAGACAAAAAGGTTGTCGATAGTGAGGATACACTGGAACAGGAAGAATATAAGGAAAAAGAGGATGAGACTTTAGAGGAAGGTGAAGACTTAGAAAACGTAGAAGATGGTGAAGAGAGTGAAAATAAGGAATTTGAAGAGGAAGGGGTTAGTGAAGAAGATGGAGAATTGAGTGACGAGGAATTAGAGGAATATGATGAAGAGGATATGGAAGGTGAAGGTGACGAAGATTTAGAAGAGGAAATGAATAAAGAGGTTGAAGAAGATTACAAATGGGATAAAGATGTAGAAGAGGATCACGAGGGTTATGAAGGTGATCACGAAGACAAGGAGCTAAAGGAAAGCAAGAAACGTAATAAAAACAAGACAAAGCAAATAAAGGAAAGTGTACTATCGCTCAAGCGTGAGTTGAACCTGACACGCAAAAAACTACGGGAGAGCCAGAAGTTACTAGAAGAGATTGTAAAGAGTCGTTATGTACCTTCGTTGAAAGAGTATAAGATCATTTCTGAATCTAAGGACCCTGTAGGTCTAATCAAAATCCTTAGTGAAAAGCGTGTGGTTGTCGCTAAGAGTAAACCTAAGACAATCTCAGAATCCCGCAATAACACTCAGCAACCCGACGAATGGGACCAGATGATTGAGGAGGTCCGCAGACGTAAGGGCCTAATTCGATGAGCGACGGTACCTGCGTGTATGGTCTTGCTCTCAGTAACTACCAAGGGATATGCATGTCGATTGCGAGTACAATTGACATGCTAAAGCCTAGGGAATACGTAGAGCTAGAACCTGGACCTTTATCACCTATAGACTACCTAAAAAGTGCGTCAAGGGTTCTCTGTAGTCCAACTGAGAATTATTCGGAGTATCTCAGGGGGATACGTGATGCCAAGAGTGAATGGGGTGACGATGTACGTATCTTTACATCCCATCCTGTTGACGCTGTGAGGTTTTTCAATGCACCAGGCACACTGTTCTACTTCTCTAGGTTTGTAGGTTGTCAAAGCAAGGAATGCCCATTTTGCATGAGTTATAACGATGAAGGTTTTGAATTAGCGTATGTAAACTTCATGAATCTCATGAAACTTTATGGTGATAAGTCTCAACTTGTATTTCCATTCTGTTCTAAGTTCCTACTAAATAGTGAAAACATACCACCTGATCTACAAATACTTTGGAGTGTGAAGGTTACAGATAAAGTCTTTCTCTCACTTATGAGGAAACTACCTGAAGATAGGGGGAATAAAGCATGTCGATCCAACCTGTAGTCGGTTTACCTGGGGTTTATCCACCTAAGCTTTCTGTCCGTCGGGAAATCTTCCTTCATCCCGATAGGGTGTCCTATCGCTACTCGGGTCGGTTCTTGCATAAGTATGCTAGGGATTGGGAAAATCCTTTATCACCTAACACACTAAAAGCAGGAACGCCTCTCGCCTTGAGAAGGTTACGTTTTCCAGGTGATTCTCAGGCCAAGCTTTATTGGTTCCCTGCTGTTTTGACAAACAACCACTCGTCAGATACAAACAAAATAATACTTCCCGCTGCATTCAGAAATTACTCCTACATGTTTGGTGTAGGCTGTAGATTTACAAGAGTAAGGTTAGACCTAAACCGCGTACTTCAATTTAGCACTGTCGAAGCTACAGGAGTGAATGTTACCGATTCTGGTGTAGATATTACTGTTGATCCATCTAACTCGGTAGGACAAGGATGGGCAAACCAATCAATCTTGTTATACTCTGGTTTTGAAGGTCCTTCTGCTGGTAATAGCCCACTAGAGCATTACGTAGCCTTTTCCGTTCTCCCCAGTGATACTCTCTTAGGTGATGATGACATACAGCTACATCATTACCCATGGAGTGGTATCGTGAGGGGTGATATGCTATATCCAAGACGACCCTCTGGGCAAGACACAGCGAGGAACGTTGTGCTAAGGAGATTTTTGAAAGCTGCTGCTGCGTCTGGTCTCTCTAGTCTCCTTGTTGACGAGGCTCTTTTTGAAGAATAACTAAGGTCTAGCTAGATAGGAGTGATAAACCATGGCTTACAGTGTAAGGGACATTCTCTCGTGGGTCCCCTTGACGAAAACCGTGCAAGTCGTCAAAGAGGGGCTACCCAAGGTTTTACCCAAGGAATTCTTCTCTATTGAGGAAAAGGTTAGTGGGCATGTTGCGCGGGTAATCGAATATCGTGGAACCCGTCAAACTGCAAGGGTTGTACCTTATGGTGCACCTGCTCCCTTGGGGAGAAAGCTTGAGCTTAGCTCTAGGGACATTGTGTTACTCTCTGCACGCGAGCAGATTCCCTTCCGTGAGGAATTGGTCTTCATCTTGCGGAATTGGGAGAAGTATCAACCACAGCAAAAGTGGGCTATGCAGGAGATTATCTACCAAGGTGAGCAGATGCGCACAAGGTTTGATAACCTTGAAGTCGCAGCTTTGCTGATGTCGTTAGCTAGAGGTGAAATCTACCTTGATAACGAAGGGAATCTTATACCAACCGCTGCAGGAGCTGAGGTTATAATCTCCCAAGGGATACCTGATATCAATATCACTGGTAGAACCGGAAATCAAGTGGATGCAATTGTCAACAACTGGCACAACACAAGCACAAACATACCTCAACAGATTGTTGACATCCGCAAGCATGCTGTGCAAAGAACAGGGTATCCACTAAAGTATGCAATCTATGGTCGGAATGTCCTAGGACACATGGCTCGCAACGAGGCTCTGAGATACTTCTGGGCAAGAGCTATCGATTACAACCAGGAATTCCTTGAAACTTCCTACATCCCCAAGGAGTTTCTAGGACTAACCTGGATTCCCGCGGCTGAGGCGTTCTTTGAAGATCATAATGGTACAGTGCGCGAAATCTTTGGACCCAACAATATCGTATTTACCCCTGAGATTACAGAAGAGACTTACACGATGTACCGTGGGAGTGAGTTAGTACCTACCATGCTGAGTGCAACCTATAAAGACGGTCAGGATGCGTTGGGAAGCCTTGCGGAAGTGTTTGGTCGCGGTCGCTACGCTAAAGTGTTAGACAATCCCGTACAGATTATTGATGTTGGGTTCTCTGTCTTCTTACCACGGTTGAAGGTTCCCAATGCGTACTATATCTGCAACGTGGGATAATCATAAGGAGTGAAACATGGAATGGGTTGCTAATCTCCTAAAGGTTCGTGGTAAAGAGATTCCAGACTATAGAGTTGACACTATCTCAGAATGGGTATCTGAATTCAAAACCAAGGAAGGTAGGCTTCCTAGTAAGGAGGAGGTACTAGATCAAGTGGCCTACTTGTGTAGAGTGAACTTATGGAATCTAAGCACAATCGAAAGAGTAAAGGAATTCGTGTTCGGTGAGAAGGTGGAGAAACCACCACAGAATCCCACTGAGGCGTTGGCTAAGGAGTTAGGGATTGGTGTTGAAACAAATGAAACAAAAGAGGAAAAAGCTGAATGAGACAAGGTGGAAGGTGGGTTGACTAGCGTGGAGTAACCGCGAGATTATAACCATACCGGTGGTTTATTAGGATACTCCATGACTACGTAGTAGCGTGACAGGTCGAACGCCTTCCACCTTTCGCGTACAAAGTAGGTTATCTTACCGTCTTCAAATTCACAGACATTCCATATCAATTCCACTTCGTATGTACGCTCCATCATGTCACCATAGTAGCCCCCTTATGCCTCTAGGTAAATGTCGTTTTGCAATCGATAAGCCAATAACCTATCACCTTCCTTTAGATACATCCTGTCGGTTATGAGGATAAAAGGCTTAGTCCCACTATATGGGTTACCATCGACAGGGGGATAGACCTTGTAAACCTTGTAACCACCTAGGAGTATAAAGGGGTTGGCCTTTAGCATTAGTACTAGTGGACTAGTTGTAGCGAATTCACCCACAACCAGATCACGCATGTCGTTCCGGTTTACTGCGACTAGGTATCGAATGTGCAGCAGGGCAAGAGCAACAAAAAGCGTTACACCAAGCACAAGCGTTAGGCTAGCATTCCCCATTGCAATCGCAATCAAAAGGGCGAAGGGGACAAGGCTACTGGCGTAGATCGACAACCTTACCAGTTTCATGACACTACCTCCTTTACCGCCTCTGTAGTATTATTCGCTTCTTCAATGTGAAGATTACGCAAAATCTCCGTAAAGACTTGCCTCCAGATACGTTCATGGACCCTGACATACAAGAAATCCACCAGTGCGGTGACACCGGATTCGTCTTTCTTTACACTGTTCAGAACACGTACTAGACCAATGAATTCCTTGTCTTGAGTGTCCAGTACTACATCTCGACCAGTATAAACTAGATGCAAGATACTGAGCAAAACAATTCGCTTTTGCACCAAGGATAGTCCGACTTCAGGTCGTTCGACTATAACTGTACTACCCTTCTCTGTGAAGTTTTTAGCCCAGGTCAACTGGTGGATTAGTCCCAGGAAGGGTTTATGTCTAGGGTCGTTTTCTATACCCTTTACTCCGTACATCTCAACGAAGTAGTTATCACGCATGGATTCAGGTGAAACGTTATACTGTAATCTTTCTTGCAGGGACAACCTGACTCCACTAACGTTTTCCGCACTACCTACAATGATCTTGGCCATATCAACCTCCCTTCTTAGGTACAAGAAGTCTATCCTTTACATCACCACAACGCATAGCCTTCTCCTTGTAGTACTATTCCTGATTCTCTTCGCTCAACTTCTCCTCCTCAATCCTTTCAAGTCTTTCCCTAGTCCTTTCTAGCCTAGTGATCACCTTTTCGGGAACATTATACTCAGACACTGTGTACCAATTGTTTATTCCTTTTCCCCCTTCAAAGGTAAACCCATCGGTGGCAATCAGAGCAAACCCATGCTCAGGGTAAAGAACCTCAGAATCAACAAGCAGATAGTACTGATCGTAATCGTCTCTCACGTACCGAGCATCCATCTTGTCTCCTCCTTTCTCTTCTCTCTTTGCTTCAACCTTTCACTCTCATTCTACTATCTACTTCGCAACTCGTCAAGGGGCATTTTGCAGTTTTCCCCTTTTTCATCGAATCTTCACAATTCCCCACAGGGGT
>Ga0308404_1000184_pt1 | contig 19992 bp, 27 predicted proteins | sample HotsprSampleOSM4_FD_203475 | JGI IMG/M metagenome (GOLD analysis project Ga0308404, IMG submission 203475) | Hot spring phototrophic mat microbial communities from Octopus Spring, Yellowstone National Park, Wyoming, United States - 20060914_OS-M4 ...
ACGCCGCGCTGGGGATCAGAGTGCGCAACGACTTCCGACAGAAGCCGATGTCGTTCATCGGCGCGCTCTTCCAGCGGATCGGCGTCGGGATCGAGGGGAAGCAGCAGCGGGTAGACGGCGGGAAGCGGGTGCGCGTCTACCGGCTGGTCAACGTTGAGCGAGCTCGACTACGAACGACCGGCATCCGCAAGCGGCACGCAGACCGCGCCGCGCCGGTGTATGAGTTTTTGGGGACGCCTGTCACAACACCGTATAGAAATAAAAGAAAGTCCGGCGTTGTGACGGCTGCTACTGTTGTACACTAGGGGGCGCGTATGGCGAAATACATCGATATAACGTTCGCGTCGGGCGCATCTGACGAGACGCACTGCGAGATCGTAACCGCACGGGTGCGGTTGCTGGGGATGACGATTGATCTGGGCGACGAAGAGCGTCCGGATAAACTCGTTGCGGTGTACGAGGCGGAGGAGGGCGGAGTTATTGTGTACGACGTAGAATACGTTCAAGTGAAGGATTACATACGCGCCCGCTTGCGACGGTACGGTTCGTTTGAAGAAGTCCGGTGTGACGACGTTTACTCTGCGTATCTGGAGCGCCTTGAAATCCTTTGACGAACAAGCTGCGTTCGGGCTGCCGTATGAGCGAGTGATCGCGCAGACGGCGGCGCTGCTGCTCTACCCGCATCGTCTCGATCTGACGCTGGTGCGGCTGGACGCCTACGCGCCGCTGGATTATCTGCTGCTGGACGGCGAGCAGCCGGTCGCGGCGTTGGAAGTCAAGCGTCGGTCGGTGCGCTCTGATACGTACCCGACGACGATTATCCCGCAATCCGTCGTTGACGCGGCGAAGCGCTTGACAATTCCCGTCTTTGCTGCTATCCTCTTCCTCGACGGACTGGCAGTATTCGATGTGTTGCGCACGCCCTCAAGCGTTCGCTGGCTGCGCACGCGGCGCGGGGTGTTGCGGAAGCACCGCGAATACGACATCTCAGAAAGGTTGGTGAAAGTTGAGGAAGTACATCAACGACAGAGACGAAGCGCTTGACGCGGTGCAAGTGCTGCTCGAATGCGAAGCGCTCGCGTTCGATATCGAGACGCAGCCGCACTTCCACTACCCAAGAGAGCGAACCAAGACCGCGTATAAAGCGTACTTTGCGTATCTCAAACGCAACCGGTGGGGTCTGACGTTTGACCCCGACCCCGACGACCTTCCCGACCCGCTGCCGCCGCCGGTTGACCACCTCGCCGAAAAGCAGCGTCTTCAGCGTCTCCTCGCCGACGCCCCGCGCGGCGGGAAGACCTCGGCGCGGCGCATCGGCGATCTGGAGCGTGCGCTTGAGGCGCTCGACGACGAGGTTGTTCCGGCGTGGGTGATGCGGCATATCGCCGGTCTCCTACGATCCGGCGACTACGCCAACGATCCGGTGCGCCCCGGATTAGACCCGCGCACCTCGCGCATCTTCCTCGTCCAGTTCGCAACGCCGGACGGCGACGCCTACTGCTTCAACGTGCGGCGCGTCGGGTTGGATATCTTTATCCCGATATTCGAGCGCGTGCCGCTTATCGGTGCAAATCTGACGTTTGATGTGCAGTTTGTACTGCACACCGTCGGCGTTTTTCCGCGCGTCGCGTGGGATGTGGTGGTTGCCGACCGCGTCATCACGCTTGGTCTCGACGTTCCGCACTCGCTTGCAGCAGTGACCGAACGCTGGATCGGTGAGAAGTTGGACAAAAGCGTTCGCGAGACGTTTGCCAACCCGCACGCGCTTGAGCCGAACCCGGTGCAAGTCGAGTACGCGCTGAAAGATGTCGAGGTTCTCTTTGCGATCCAACGCCGCCAGCAGCAGCGCGCTGAGGCGCTGGGCGCGCTGGACGCGGTGCGGCTGTTCGTCAGCCTCACCGTTCCGACCGCAGCGATCGAGTACTGCGGACTGCGCATCGACGCCGTCCGCTGGAACGAACTTGCGGACGAGGCGGAGCGGCGGCTGCGCGCCGCAGCGGAGGAGTTTGCTGAGTACCTCGGCGTCGAACCGGAGGATTTGACGAAGCGCGAACTCGTAAAGACGACGGCGAGAATGCGCGGGATTGACATCGCCTCGCTTGACAAACAAGAGTTAGGCGAATTGGAGCGAGAATACGAAGACGATCCGGAAAAGCGCCGCTTCTTCGATCTCTACCGCGCCTGGTCGCACTGGCAGAAGCGGGTGACGACCTACGGGCGGTCGTTCCTCGCGCATATCCACCCGCTCACCGGTCGCATCCACCCGCATCTCAAAATTGCGGGTGCGGACACCGGGCGGTTCGCGTGCGGGGAACCTAATCTGTTGAATATCCCGCGCGGCGAGGGGGACGATCTCGACTACCGCAGCGCCTTTCTCGCGCCGGAGGGGTACGTTTTTGTGAACGCCGACTACGCCGCGATGGAACAGCGCATCGCGGCGGACTTGTCGGAAGACCCGGCGTTGCTGGCGCTGTTCCGCGCGGGCGGCGACAACCACAGCGTCACTGCGGCGCTGATGTTCCACCTCCGGCGCGGCGACGTTGCGGAGCCGAAGCCGACAACGTTGACGTTTCAGCAGACGCCGGTTGAGGGATACATCATTCCGGCGGGCTGGGACGCTCAGCGCACGGTGCGGTTTGTGTTGGAGAGCGGGCTGGCCGACCTTATCGGTAAGAAGTATAAGAAGTCAACGCGCCAGACCGCGAAGGTCGTTGCGTTCTTATACTTCTACGGCGGAACTCCCGTCGGGCTGGCGAAGAAGCTGCACTGCGAACAGAGTGAAGCCGAGCAATTCTTCAAAGACTTCAAATCTGCGTACCCGACGCTCAGCCGTTGGTTTGCCGACTGCGGACGCGCGCCGTTTGAGCAGTCCGCCCGACGCGCCGACGGATCGACTATCGGGTATATCACAACGTATGCCGGCTTGCGTCGTTGGTTTACCCTCCCGAAACCCTCCGCGTCGAACAACGAGCAGTGGCGGCAGCGCGGTGCGATCCAGCGCCAGGCGATGAACTTCCCTTGTCAAGGGGGCAACGCGGTGGTGATGGCGCAAGCGATGTCAGACGCCTTCCGTCTCTGCGCGCCGCGCGAGGGCGAGGTTGAGGCGACGTTGGGAATCGAACGAATGATCGTCGCGCCGATTTACGACGAGGCGCTGGCGATTGTTCCGGAAGCGCTGTCTGAAGAGGAGGCGCAGCGCTGGCTGGAGCAAGTGATGGTGAACGCTGCGCAGCGGTATATGCAGCGCTGCCCGCCCGCAGTCGAAGCGAACCCTATTTCTAAGAATTGGAGGAAGTACTGATGAGTGCGTTTTTCGGAGTGAAGATACAACGACAACAACCGCTCGTTGACGCGATCCGCGGTGTCGTCGCCGCGAAGCGTCGCCCGGTCGCGGCGCGGGATCGGGTGTACGCGAGCGAGATTTCGGCGTGCGACCGGCGCATCACCTTCGGGCTGCTGGGCTGCGAACCGGACGCGCCGCGCGGTGATAGTCCGTCGGCGTTGTTGGGCGACGCGATCCACGCGCATCTCGAAGCGCTGCTGGTCGAGGCGTTTCCGGGACGTGTGGAAACAGAGGTTCGAGTGATGAGCGGCGCGATCTCCGGGCGGATCGACGCGCTGTTGCTTGAAGAAGACGATACGTTGACGGTCGTTGACATCAAAACCGTCAGCGCGAAAGAGTGGGCGTCGCGGTCAAAGATCGAGGAGTATGTTGATCAGATCAGCGTCTACGCCGCGCTGGTCGAGGCGCAGACCGGCGTTGTGCTGCGGGTCAATAGAGACACCGGCGAGATGGAGGAATTGCGCTTCGAGATCGACCGCGCCCGCGCGGAGGCGCTGCTCTACAAAGCGCTGCGGTTGCAGTCGCTGGCGCTGGAGGGGTATATTGCCGCGGCGGTCGCTTGGGGCACAGAGGAATGCCGGTGGTGCCCGTTCCGCAAACGCTGCGAGTCGCTTGACAAAACGGGTGTTCTGGAGTATACTGCGGACTAAGGCGAGAGCGCCGAAGTTCAGAGAAAGGAAGTGAAAGGTATGTTCAAGGAACTCATCCGCAATGGAGAAGAAGCGCGCCCCGAACTCAACGGCGCGTACGTCGGTCGGTTTCTGGGCGTCAAAGAGCGCCAACGCCCAACATTCGAGACGAGGAACGCTCCTGAGCCGGTGATGGAAGACGTGTTCGTCTTCGAGTTCGAGGTAGAGGACGATGACGGGAACCCGCTCCGCGTCTCGAAGTGGGTGCGGAAGCCAAAACGGTTGACGCATCCAAACGGCGGGAAGGTGACGAATCTGTATAAAGTGTTGGCTGCGCTCTACGGCGTATCGGTGATGACCGACGCGCAATTGGAGCGCGCCGAGGAGTTCGTTCAAGAGGCGGTGGGGCGGGAGTACCAGTTGACAATCGAGACCAAGCCATCAGGCTGGTGCGAGATTGTGCACATCGCCCCCGTCCGTAAGGCGCGCAACCGGAAGAAAGAAGAAGATGAAGAAGTCCCGTTCTGAGCCGCGGTGGAAACGAAAGGAGCGAGACGCACTGCGGGCTTTGCAAGCCACGTTTGGGCGGGTGAGCGATCCGTCGCTTGCCCGCCTTTTGACTTCGACCGGGCGCGTCGGACACCTCACGCGCTTCGGGGTTGATGGTTTCGTCGGGGACAATCCCGGCTTTGCTGTTGAGGTGAAAGCGAGGCGAAAGATGTTGACCAAACCGACGCTTGATGCGTTACTTCAGACAATCGACCGCGCGGCGCGGTTCGACCGTATCCCGCTGTTCGTTTTGGTGTTCGGGGATGATGTGCCAACCCGAACCGAAAACGGCGCGCGGGTGGATCGGGAGTGGGTAATGATGCCGCGCCGCGTGCTTGATGAACTCGTCGGGGAGAACAAAGGGGACGGCGATGCGTGACGACGATCTGCGCGCCGCGATGTCGTTCTTCGCCGAACGTCTACGCGACGCAGAGATAGACGAGACGCGACTGCTGCGCTGGACGCGCCACAAACTGCGCAACGATGCGCAAGCGGTCGCCGAACTGATGCTGACGGTCGGGTATCGTCCGACGTACATCAGATATTTTCTGCGGTATCACATTCCGGCGCTCAACGAGAGCGCGGCGGTCGGTGAAACGTACACCGATCCCGACGCGACAGACGCGCATCTGGGGTTGTGCTGGCGTCTCGATGAGGATGTACTGACCGTCTACACCGATCTGCACCGCGCGGCGAAGCGGCTGCGCCAACCGTACCGCGATTTGGCGGCGGTGTGCTTGCGATGGGGGTATGTACACGAGACGGTTGTACAAATGCTGGCAAAAGCGCTAGAAAGGAAGGCGAAAGATGTGGTGGAAGATTGAAGAAATTCCGCATCAAGAGTTGGAGGACTGGGAACGCACGCTCTTGCGTTGCGAGAACAGAGCGAAGCGCGATCCGGCGACGCGCGCGGCGGGGGTGTTTGTCGTTTTTGTACGCGAGGGCGAGACGCGCCCGGAGTACGCACCGGGCGACAAAGCGCCGGAAGGCGCGTATCTGGTGGGGAAGTGGACGTTGAAAAAGAAAGGGTGGATGTGGTATGAGTGATGTAATCGCCTGGATCATCGCGGGGGGCGTCATTCTCGCCCTCGTCAACAGCAACGTTGCCGACGGTCTGCTGAGCGCGCTCGATCTCAGCGACAACCTCAAGCGCGCAGTCGACTGGGCGCGCGGGGTGCGGGGCGTTCCGGCGGGCGTCGCAGCGGTGTGTTTCTTCGTCCTCGCGTATGTCTTCGGCGCGCTCGCGTATCGCTACGATCTCGTACCGACGTGGCGGTTCATTCAACCGATCGCCAACGACGTGCTGTCCACCGGCGCGGAGTGGTTGACGCTGTTCGCACTGTTTCTAACCCTCCTCCCGACGCTGATCGAGTTGGCGACGGTCGGGCTGGTGCAGCGGGACATTAGAGTACTGCAGTGGATGGTCTATTTCTTCGTCTTTTTCGATATTGTGACCGATTACAAAGAAGCCGTCGCTCTGGTTGACGTGTGGCAGCGCGGCGGACTGTTCGCGCCGTTGCCGGACGCGCTTGAAGGAGCAGCGGCGGTGCTGGCAAAAGTCGGCTGGACGTTTGCCGCATCGTTCGCGTTTGAGTTCCTCACCATTCTGTGCACAGTAACGGCGCTGCTGCTCGCCGCGAACGTGCGCGCGGCGAGCGGCGGCGGAGGAGGCGGGCGGTGAACGTCAGCGGGAAAACGGTGTTTTTGATGCTGTTCGGCGTCGCGCTGGCGTTCAGCGTTGACCCGATTGCCGGCGTCTTCGCGTTCCTCGCGTTGGCGGCGGCGACCAACCGCGACGCAGCGGCGCGTGTCTACCACGCGCTGAACGACGCCGCGTATCGGGTTGAGCGCCAACTCGAACAGCGCGGCTTGCTGCCGACGGCGCTGCGTACTGTCACAACACCGCGTATAAATAAAGAAGAAGATGCTGTTGTGACGGTTGATGAGCAAACGCCCGCGACCGCCGGGGCTGCGACTACCACCACAGCCCCCGCTTCTGTCACAACATCAGCGTCCGCCGTCACAACACCTCATATAAATAAAAGAGAAGCAAGTTTTGTGACGCTTCCTTCTCCTTCTGTATTCAACCCCGCCGACCCGCGCCCGGCGCGCTTCGCGGTTCCGCTGGGTGTTGACCAGACCGGCGCGTTTCGTTGGTTGGATTTCGGCAGCGACGCGCTGCACATCGGGCTGTACGGAACCAGCGGCTGCGGGAAGGATCATCTCTTGCGATTGTGGTTCGCCGCGCTGCTGAACGAGACGGCGGTGCGGTGGGCGATCCTCGACGGCAAGGGCGACTGGTTGACGCCGAACCTCGCCCGACTGCCGCAGATGCTTTTCCCACCGGCGGGCGGTTACGGCGACGAGGGACAACGGCGGATACTGAACGCGATCGGCGCAATCAACGAGGAAGCAAAGCGTCGGTTCGGATTGCTGCTCGGCGCGGGCGTGCGCAGCGTTGAGGAGTACAACCGGACCGCGTCCGACCCGCTGCCGTTGCTGATCGTACTGGCGACGGACATCATCGATGTCGTTGACGAGACGGAACGACTGCTCATCGCGCTGGTCAGCAAAGCGCGGGCGTTGGGCATTCGGGTTATCGTCTCGATGCAGACACCCACCGGCAAGCGGCTTGAGTGGAGAATGAACCTATCAACCCTCATCTCCGGTGCGCTGGTGGACGGCAGTCAAGACGCGCCGGCGCTGGGGGTGCGCGACCCCAAAGCGCTGGTGTACCGCCCGTCACAGTTGCCGCCGCCGCCCGGCGAGCGCGGGTTGTTCGTTGTGCGGCACAACAACGAGCAGTTTGTGGTACGCACGCCGGCGTTGGTTGGAGACTTCGACGCGCTGATCAACGCGCGCAACGATGCGGCGCTGCTGGAGACGTTGTTGTTCAGTACTGTCACAACACCGCGTATAAATAAAAGAGAAGCAGATGTTGTGACAACTGATGCACAGATGCCCGTCCCGACGCTTTCTGATGCGCGGGGACGGATTGAAGGGGTTGATTTGGCTTTGGAAAGCGCGGGGACGGGGGTTGATCCGTCCCACGGCGTCAGCAAGCCGCGGGACGAAATTGTACCGTCCCAAGGCTTTCTGATGTCCGGGGACGGGGGCGGAGCCGTCCCAAGGCTTTCTGATGCCTTGGGACGGAACGTATCCGTCCCCGTCCCCAACCGTTCCGAACCCGCAAAAAGCGCCGAAATCGGGGATTTTGGGGGGTTTTCTGAGTGCGGGGACGGGGACGACATCGCGCCGTCCCAAGGCGCTGTGTTGCCGCAAAACGCCCCTAGCCCCGTCCCAAGGCTTTCTGACGCGCCGGGACGGATTGAAGGGGTTGATTTGGCTTTGGAAAGCGCGGGGACGGGCATTGATCCGTCCCCGACTGACGGGGACGATGCGCTGCTCGCTGCGCTGGCGGCGCTCCAGCGGGCGGGCGTTAGTCGAGAGCAGGCGCGGGCGTTAGGTGCGCGGTTCCGCAACGACGACTGGGCGCGGGCTGCGCGGTTGAATAGCGAGGATTGACAACGGAAAGGAGCGGTGATGGCGACGATCATCTCATACGGCGGGGGCGTCCAGAGTACCGCGCTGGTCGTACTCGCAATGCAGCGCGGGTGGCGGATAGATGAGATCGTCCACGTTGATTTGCTGGACGCCGAAGCGCCAAACACGCGCGAGTACGTCAAATGCTTCGCGAACTGGTTGCGGGAAACGCACCGGCGCGACATTACGGTTATACAGCGCGATCTGTACGGAGATATGCTTGCGCGCCCGGCGTTCACGCCCGCGCCTTGGCGCGCACGAGACGGGTCGTTTATGCTGCGCCGCCAGTGCACGCGGCAGTACAAGGTGGAACCGGTCCGACGCTATCTGTACGACAAGTACCGACGCGAGCGGATCGGATTGATGCTGGGGATCAGCGTAGACGAGTTCCACCGGATGCGAGAATCAGATGCAAAACGTATTGAGCATCTCTACCCGCTGGTAGACGAGCGCCTGACCCGCAACGACTGTCGCGCGATCCTTGAACGCGCCGGGCTTGCAACGCCGCCAAAATCTTCGTGTTGGTTCTGTCCGTACCGGTCGGCGCGAAGCCAGGCGGAACTGATCCGACAGTATCCGGCGCTGCGCGAGATGGGTGAGGAACTGGAGCGCCGGATCAACGATGAGCGGCGGAAGCGCGGGAAAGACGAGATCGCGGTGTTGCGCGCGGACGCGGCGGAAGAGCAAGCGGATTTCTGTGAGGAGGGGTTCTGCGACGCTTAGCACGCGGGCGGCTGTCACAACACGCTATAGAAATAAAAGAAGAATGCGTGTTGTGACGGGGAAGGAGAAGCATTCGTGAAATTCCGCATTCTCGCAACGTTTTCAGTACTGCTGCTGAGCGCCCCGTCCGCGCTGGGCGTCCAGCGCGCCCTCGCCCCGACGCGCGGCGAGTTGGCGGGCTGGCTTGCGGCGGTGGGGATCGAGTTGGCGTATCTGTCGCTGGCGTTCGCGGCGTTTGAAGACCGGCAGCGTCAGCGGATGGCGTCGCGCGTGGCGCGGGCGGCGGTGCTCACCGCGATCACGCTCAACGTTCTGGCGGACTACGCGGCGCGCGTTCCGGCGGGGTTGAGCAGTGCTGCGCAGTTTCTCGCAACGTTCGACTGGTTGCTGCTGGCGCTGTCGGTGCTGGAGAGCGCGCCGCTGGCGACGCTGGCGTATACGCTTGCGACGTTGCTGCACAGCAGTGCGCAGCAGCATACTGCTGATGCTGCTCAGCATACTGCTGATGCTGCTGAGCATATGCTCCAGCACCAGCAGCAGCATCAGCAGCACCAGCATCAGCAGCACCAGCAGCACAGTGTTGATGCTGCTGATGCTGCTCAGCATACTGCTGATGCTGCTGAGCATATGCTCCAGCATCAGCAGCATCAGCATCAGCAGCATCAGCATCAGCATCAGCAGCACAGTGCTGATGCTGCTGAGCATATGCTGCAGCATACTGCTGAGCACCGGCAGCATACTGCCGGTCAGCAGCAGCACCAGCACCGGCAGCATACTGCTGATGCTGCTGAGCATATGCTCCAGCAGCACCAGCATCAGCAGCACCAGCATCAGCATCAGCAGCAGCATCAGCATACTGCTGAGCATCAGCATCAGCATCAGCAGCAGCACCAGCACCAGCACCAGCACCAGCACCACAGTGCTGATGCTGCTGAGCATATGCTGCAGCATACTGCTGAGCACCGGCAGCATACTGCCGGTCAGCAGCAGCACCAGCACCGGCAGCATACTGCTGATGCTGCTGAGCATATGCTCCAGCAGCAGCATCAGCACCAGCAGCAGCATCAGCACCAGCAGCAGCATCAGCACCAGCAGCACCAGCAGCAGCATACTGCTGAGCATCAGCAGCAGCGTACTGCGCTGCCGTATCGCTGCCCGCGCTGTGATGCTGCGTTGACGCAGCAGCAGTACGGGGCTGCGCTGCGGTACGGGTATTGCGGGAAGTGCAAGGGGAAATAAGAAACCCCATCCGTTGCCGGACGGGGTTTCTGGGTTGCGGCGGGGCGTCTACTGAATGACGCCCGCTTTGCGAAGGACAAAAGCGTAGTCTTTGGCGGCGGCTTCGAGATCGGGGTACTCAAAGATTTCTGCTTCGCAGTAGTGCCCTTCGCGTTTCACGAAGAAGACGACGATACCTTCGCACCACCGGATTATGCGATACTGAATATCGCCGTTTTCATCTTCAAACCGAACCGCGCCGATTTCCTCCGCGTCCTCGTAGGTGACGGTCTCGTAATCGTTCTCTTCGTCCCAGTTCCAGTGTCGGTAGCCTCGCCAGATAGAGATTGTTGCCATTTTGGTTGCCTCCTTGTGTGTGGTTATTGATTACGTCTCTACTATACCGCACACGCCGCGATTTGTCAAGTCCCAATTTCGCGGAAATTCCGGCGGATTTCCCGCTTGACAACCAGCGCGAGGTGTGGTAAAGTAGGGGCGTGATAGATAATTACTAAGGGAGGTCAAAAATGGCTACGATCAACATCTGGAAAGGAACCAAGCGCGTCGTACGCGGCAATACATATAAGACCGTCGCGTACGTTACGTTCGACGGTGAGCATTTGGGAGTCTCTTGGGAAGAGTACGACTCCCGCGGTGTAGAGACAACGTTTTTTCGTTCTTCCGATGGGCGTATAATCGTCCATCAAGAGAGGTGGAGTCGGTGGGAGGGCGAGGAAACGCGCGCAGATGTTTTCGTTTTCCCGTCCATTGAAGACGCAGCTGATATATTCAGTTGGGAGTTGGAAAACGCGGGAATTATCCCGCCGCGCACAGTGGAGTTGGGCGAGTAGCAGTTCGGGGCGATCCGGCGAACCGGAACGCCCCTTCGCTTTTTACGGAGGTGGGTGTGAAAATCCAATTTGAGCGACACCCGCAGTCTATCTGCGCCGTCCTTACCGAGCCGGGCGAGTGCGACCGGATCATCAACGTTGACCGCGCGAGCGACGCCATCGACGTATTCGCGCTTGACGTTTCTCCCGCCGCGTACAAGCCGCTCGACGCGCTGTTCGCACTGACGCGCGTCGTCTGCGTCGAGATCGAGCGACGCGAAGGCGGTTGGCGCGTTGAGGTCGTATATTGGCACAAAACGCACGGCACGCTGGCGCAGTATGAAGCGGAAGCGGCAACGCTCTCAGAAGCGCTGGCGCGTTGTGTGTGGGCGCTGGCGAGGTAGGCGGTGCGGGGTGACGTTGTGGAGCGCCGGACGTTCGTCCGGCGCTCTCTATTACAGAGAAAGGACGAGAAGTTATGCCTAGCAACGAGCTTGCTCACTTTCTGAACGTCGCCCTCGACATTCAGGCGACGCCGTTTTCCGGTATTCACGTCGCCGACGGCGTGATACTGGCGACCGACGGCGTAATGCTGGTCGCCAAGAAGTTCGACGACAAAGTATTCCTTCGCGGCGAAGGCGCTATCTCGCCGAAAGCCGCGCGGGTGCTGGAGGCGCTTGCTGAAGGCACGTGGATCGGCAGTATCGCGGTTGTTGGGAACCGCGTGACCGCGACCGCGCAGACCACGCGGTACGACGAGAAAACGGGCGGTGAGGTCGCGGGCGAGTACTGCGAGGTGACGTTGCCCGAATTCTACTGTCCGCGAGCGTCGGTCGCGCGGATGCTCGCAACGTTGACCGACGAGGGGCGGGGTTGGCAGCAGATCGTTGAGAACCCCCGACTGAAGACGGTCAAAGAAGCCAGCGCGAAGGACTACGTTGCGCTGGTAGATGACCCGCGCAACGGCGGTGAACTCTTCCGCCCGAAGGCGGACAACGACACGCATTGGTATAGCGTCGCCCAACTCCGGCGCGGGTTGCGGCTGTTCGGGAAGAACTCCCGCCTGAGTGTGCGGAGGAACAGTAGCGGATGGCTGGCGTTCGGCGACCAGTGGGGTTACACCTTTGCCGTAACCCCATTCATCAAGCATAACTAGCGCCAACGCGAACGCCAGAACCTCCGGACGTGCGTCCGGCGATTTTTGTTTATTCAGCAGTGTCACAACACATCATTCTCTTTTATTTATACAGCGTGTTGTGACAACAGTGCGCGGGCTTGGCGACGGCGGGGAAAAGAAAATCCCGCGCTTGTGAGGCGCGGGGGTTCGGTCGGGTTCGTTGATTAGAGCAGTCGCATCTCCTTCAGCGGCTGCTCGAAATCTGCAGCCGCTTCCTCAATGTTTCGGTATCGGTGGATTGAGCCGTAGCTAGGATCGCCGAGACCGGCTTCCTGAACTACGTGGATGATGATCTCATTTTCAGTACGGTAGACGCTGTATGTTTTTCCCAGTAAACCTTCGTCTGGTAATTCGATGAAGAATCCTATATCCTCGGCAACAATCTCGATAACGGTGTACTTGCTGGTGTCGTCGCCTGGCAGAAACGTTCGCTCGCCTTCCCAGATTTTGTACGTCTGCAGCATTTTGTGTGCCTCCTTATTGCTAAGCGCTTATCGATTACGGTTATACTATACCACACCCCGCGCCGGTTGTCAATACCCAATTTTCGAGATTTCACCGCGAATTTTCGGACTTGACAGACCGACGCGCGCGTGGTATAATGAGCGCGTAGTTGATCATCAGAAAGGAGTACAACGATGCCGAAACGACGATCTCAACCAAAGCCCCAACCCGCGCGCGAAATCGTTATCGCAGAAGGTGAGGACTACCGCATCATCTTCGACCGCGAAACGAAGGATTACGCGGTCGAATACCGCGGCGAGCCGGTCGGCTGGCGCGCGTATGTTGAGGACGCGCGGCGGCTGGTGGAACAGTTGCGGTACGAGGACGCGCGGCGCGGCGAGTAACAGACGATCCTCCCTCCTTCTCCTCCTAGAAGCCCCGCCAGCGTTGGCGGGGCTTCTAGTTGTCAGCAGTGTCACAACACTTCTCTTAATCAAAGAGAAGCAGGTGTTGTGACACCCACGCGCCGCCGCGATCTGGCGTACAAAAACGCGGCGCGTTTCCGGTATAATGAGAATGGAGGGGTGAATAACGCCCCGCAGAGAGAGAGGAGTAGGAGGGCATCACGTGAACCTTCCTTTTTCGCAACCGCTGGACAAGGTGACCTACGGCGCGTTAGCCGCCGCAACCGTCATTATTCTCACGTGGGCGCTGCGGGAGTTCGTTGGGATCGAGTTGCCCGCCGAGGTGCAGGCGGCGCTGGCGGTCATCTTCGGTTACGTCGTCTCGTACCACATCCCGCTGAACGAGACTGAGGCTGAGGCTATCGCGCGGAAGTACTATCGCAACTACAAATGACGATTGACGAGCTGCTGACAGATGAAGCCCGCGCTGCGGTGTTGCGTGCGCTGTTTATGATCGTTGTCAACGACAACGAGCCGGCAAGCGCGCGCGTCGCTGCGGCGCGGCTGTTTCTGTCGCAGTTCGATGAGCAACCGAACGCCGATCAGAGCGTACTGGTGATCGTCGATGAGGCGGCGTTCGTCAAAACGGTATGAGATACGCTTGCCCCAGTTGCACGCCGACCAGCGCGCCGTTGCGGAACAGACCCGCAACGCGCGGTTTGTGCATCTTCGCGCCGGGCGGCGCTGGGGGAAATCGCACTTATTGGCGCGAATGCTGGTCGAGGCGGCGCTGGTGCACCGACAGACGGTCGGGTATTTCGCGCCGACGTACAAGTTGATGCTGCCGGTCTGGGAACAAGTGCGACGAACGCTGCGTGCACCGGCAGCAATGGAATACAAAGCAGAGCGACGGATCGATACGACAACCGGCGGGCGCGTTGAGTTCTGGTCGCTCGACAACGAGAACGCGGGAAGGTCGCGCGGGTACGATCTGATCGTTGTGGATGAGGCGGGTTTGGTTCGTAATCTCGAAACAATCTGGCGCGAAAATCTGATCCCTGCGCTGCTCGACCGGCGCGGCAGAGCGATCCTCGCCGGGACGCCGAAAGGGCGAGGGGATTTCTGGCGTATCCACCAGAGCGCGATAGAAGATCCGCGCTGGGCGACGGTGCGACGTTCAACGAGTGACAACCCGCGTCTCGATCCGGCGGACATCGCGCTGCTGCGGTCCGCGATGACCGAACGCGCCGCACGGCAAGAACTGGACGCCGAGTTTCTCGACGACGGCGGCGCGGTGTTCCGCAACGTTCGTAGTTGTGTCGGCGAGATCGTCCGCAGCAACGAGGCTGCGGTGATCGGGGTGGACTGGGGGCGCTACGAGGACGCAACCGTATTCGCGGCGCTCGACCCGCAGACGCGGTGCGTCGTCGACGTTGAACGTCTCGTCGATGTGGATTTCGCAACCCAGCGCCGCGCGCTGGTCGCGTTCTGGCGGCGCAACGGCGGCGGCGCGGTGCTCGCCGAAGCCAACAGCATCGGCGCGCCGAACATCGAAGAATTACGGCGTGATGGTGTGCCCGTTCAAGCGTTTACAACGACGGTCGCTTCAAAACCGCTACTGATCGACACGCTCGCGCTGGCGCTGGAGCAGCGAACGATTACGCTGCCCGCGCTGGACTGGCTGCTCAGCGAGCTGGAGATGTTCAGCGTCGAGATCGGCGCGTCCGGTCGCGCCCGCTACAGCGCGCCGGAAGGATGCCACGACGACGGAGTAATTGCGCTCGCGCTGGCGGTGTGGGGCGCGTCGCGAAGCGCAGAGGTGCTGTTTGATGTCTAGAACGACTGCACAACTCGTGTTGTCGCCGACCGAGCGCTACGACATCAAAGCGCTCAACTTGGAGGATTTTCTGCCCTCTGCGTGGACGGGCGTGTTTACCGGCGACGGCGATGCGGTCGATGTGGAGACGGCGTATGAGCGCGTCGCTGTGGTGCGGACGGCGGTGACGTTGCGCGCCAACGCCCTCGCGTCGCTGCCGTGGGAGATTACGACGCGACGCGGTACGCTGGTCGCATTCGACGCAGAGCGACTAGCGGCGCTCATTCGCGGGATTGAGATTGATTTGTGTCTGTACGGCGCGGCGTATCTGCTGCGCGACCCCGCAGCGTCGCTTGGTCTCCGTCGTCTGCACCCGCGCACCATCACGCCGATCACCGACGCGAAACGCGGGCTGGTCGGGTTCACCCGTCGCGTGAACAACACCGAAATCCGGTTAGAGCCGGAAACCGAACTGCTGTATCTCTGGGAACCGTCCGTAAGAAGCGAGGTTGAACCCGGCGTCGGGCTGGTGACGACGGCGCTGACCCAAGCCCGCGCGCTGCTGGCTGCCGAGCGCTACCAGACGGCGTACTTCGAGCGCGGCGCTGTGCGCCCGACGGTGTGGATGTTTGCGCAACGCCCGACCGACGCGGAGCGGTCGCGCTTTGAGCAGTGGCTGCGGCAGTTGGTCAGCGGCATCCGCAACGCATTCCGGCACCTCGCGCTGTCAAGCGAGATCAAAACCGTCACGCTGGGCGATACGCTGTCTGATGCAGTCAAACCCGAACTGCTCCAGCGCGCTGCGGAACTGATGCTCACTGCGTTTCAAGTTCCGATGTCGGTTGTCTTCAGCAGTGCGAGCAACTACGCCACCGCGCTGCGCGACTACCAGACGTTCATTCTTCTGACGATCCTCACCCGCGCACGCGAAATAACCGCGATGTTGCAGCCGCACTTCGTCGCGTACAACCAAACGCTGCGTTGCAACGAGGCGCGGATTGATGCCGTCCAGAACGCCGAACTGGAGAAAGCCGAGGCGATCCAGCGCCTCACCGGACAGCCGGTGCTCACACTGAACGAAGCGCGGGCGCGGCTTGACCTCCCGCAGTTTGTCGAAGATGACGCGGATCGCGAACTGCTTCGTCTGCGCAACCGGCTGGCGATAGCGCGGGAAGCGGTTGCTGTCGGTCTCGACGTAAGAACGGCGTTGCGGCTGGCGGGCGTCAACGGCGCGGCAAGTGCGGAACCGGAGGAGGATGCAGCGAAGTCGCTGAAGAAGGACGAAGCCGAACCGGAACTGCTGCCGCACGAGGTGCAACTCTACCGCGACCTCAAGCGCGCATTCCAGCGGCTGCGCGAGATAATGCTCGACGGTGCAGACGAGATTACGGCGCAGATGTTCAGCGAGACGCTCTATCCCGCAATGCGCCGCAACATCGAGACGATTGCGCGTCTGTTCGCAGACGAGATGCGGGCGGAAATCGGCGTTGCGGTCAACGTCGATGCGCTGCTGGCGGATTGGGCGGAAGAAGCGACACGGCGGCAAGTCGAGGAACTGCTCTACCCGTACACCCGCGACTACATCGCCCGCGCGGTTGCTGCTTGGCGACGGATGCCGGGGGCGGATCGCGCCGAACTCATCCAGATGATAGAACCGGTCGTTGGAGCGAAGCGCGCCGAGACCGTCGCCATCACCGCTGCGACCGAGGCGGCGACGGCGGGCGTGCGGGCGTACCGCGACGGAATGCGCGCCGAGCATAATCTGGAGTACGTGATGATTTGGGAGACCGCGAATGATGAGCGCGTCTGCCCGATATGCGGCGCATTGCACGGCAAGCGCGAGGACGAGTGGGGCGGGCGTTCCGGTCCGCCCGCGCACCCGCGCTGTCGGTGCGGCGTCAGACTGGAGCGGGTAAATGCAGGTTAGCGTCTCTGTCGATCTGGATAACGCATTGCGCAAACTGCTGCCGCGCGCGCCGCAAATCGAAGCCGCGCTTGACGCGGGCGCTGCTGCGGCTCACGGCGTGATGCAAATCTATCCGCCGCCGCCCGCCGGATCGCGCTACCGGCGAACGGGGAACTTACGGCAGAAGTTGCGGATCAAGAAACTGTCGAAAACGTCGCGGATCGTCGAGAACCCCGCATCGTACGCGCGGTATGTGTACGGAATGCCGCAAGCGCGGGTGCACAGCGGGCGCTGGGCGTCGGTGCGCGACGCGGCGGAAGCGGCGCTGAAGGAAGCAATCGCGGCGCTGAAGGAGAGGGGGAGGTGAGAGATGGAGTGGCAGACCGCGCCCGGCGCGGCGTTGAAAGCAATCGAGAGCGGCGACGTTGAGGGGTTGCTCGTGGTGTTCGGCAGCCCCGACGCCGTTGATCTCGAAAATGAGTTCTTCACGCGAGAAACCGATTTCGGGCGACTGCGCGAAACCCCGATCTGGCTCAACCACGCGCAGCCGGTGAAAACGGCGAGCGGAGTTATTCTCATCGAAGAGCCGATCGGCTACGGCGCGCTGGAGATGACCGATGAGGGGGTGATCATCCGCGGGCTGCTCGACGCGAAATACCGCTACCTCGCCCAGATCGCGCCGGAACTGGGCTGGTCAAGCGGGACGGCGGCGCATCTGGTGGTGCGCCAGCCGGTCGGGAAAGCGCTCCACATCAAACGCTGGCTGCTGGGGCTGGACGCGAGCATCACGCCGACGCCCGCAGAGCCGCGCACAATGCTACGAAACGTCTATCGGTTAGTCATCAAGTGAAGGAGGAGAAGGAGAAGATGACGGAAATCGTAATGAACCAGTCGGAACTCGCTGCCGAGATCGCTGCGCGGCTGCGTGACGAGGTGGCGGCGGCGGTGAAGGCGCAGAGCGTCGGCGTGGCGACAACCGCAACCACTGCGGAAGGCGAAGGCGTATCGTTCGGCGACTTCTTGAAGTGCGTTGCAACCGGCGATACCCGACGCTTGCGCGAGGTCTACAAAAGCGCGAAGGCGTTGGACGAAACCACCGGCGCGGGCGGCGGCTTTCTGGTGCCAACCCAGTTTGAGGAGCGCATCCGCGCCGTCGGCGCGCCGATGCTGTTTGATCAACTCGTCGCCGCCGGTCGCGGTCCGCTGATGCTGCGTACGAACGCGGCGGAACTGGCGCTGCCGGTGCTGGAGCAAGACCAAGCGCCGAACGTCGAATCAAGCGCGCTCGTTGGCGGGGTGCGGCTTATCTGGCGCGAACAGAGCGCAGACGTTGCGGAAAGCGAACCGCGCTTCGAGCAGCGCATCTTCCGCCCACACGCGGCGGACGCCTACGTTGCGGCAGCGACGGAACTCATCACCGACGCGCCGCAAGCGCTTGAGGATACGCTGGTGTCGCTGTTCGGGCGCGCCTACGCGGTGCTGAAAGCGCGCGTGATGCTGCGGGGAACCGGCGTCGGTCAACCACGCGGGATTGTGGGGCATCCCGCGACGATCAGCGTGACCCGCTCCACCACAGGCACGCAGGTTGAGCGAGACACCACCACCATCCTCGATATGATCCAGCGCCTGCTGCCCGGCAGCGCAACCGCCGTCTGGATCGCCCATCCGTTCTGGAGGGCGCGGTTGATGGCGACGCGGCTGGGCGATACGCTGCTCTATACCGTCAACGGGCAGTCGCTGGTGTACGGCGATACGCTTGCCGGTATCCCAATCGCGTACAGCGAGCACCTGCCGGCGGTGACCGGCGCGGGGTCGCTCATCCTCGCCGATCTGTCGTACTACGCGATGGTGGAACGCGCATCGTTCAGCGTCGCGTTCAGTGAACACGTGCGATTTTTGAAGCGTCAGTCGGTGTGGTTGTTCGGCGTGCGGATCGACGGCGCGCCGCTCGTCAACGCGCCGCTGATCCTCGCCGACGGCGCGGGTACGAACACCGTCAGCCCGTTCGTTGAGATCGCAGCCGAGCAGTAGTAAGCAAGGGCGTCACAACACGCTATAGAAATAAAAGAAGATCGCGTGTTGTGACGCTGCTGATGACACCGGCGGGCGCGGGGGAGTACTACGTTTGGGTGAGGCGGGCTGTCACAACACTGCATATAGATAAAAGAAGATGCGGTGTTGTGACGGCGGTTACGGATCAACGGTTGAACACACAACGGGCGCTGTCACAACACGCTCTATAAATAAAAGAAGAGCAGGTGTTGTGACGGCGCACGAGAGGAGGGACATACAATGCTTGTTCAGGAGACCATCCAGCCGCTGCTGCGCTACTTCAACGCGAACGTAACAGCGCCTTCGGACACGTCGGTTATCAGCATCGCAAACGCGCAGGCGGTGCGGATCGTTGCGCACACCGGGACGGTGACCGGCTCCGCGTCGTTGCAAGTGCACGTCAACGACACAAACAACACAAACAACTCGGCGCAGTTGACGGATAAGACAATCGCATCGCTGGCGTCTAACCGCACCTACGAGATTTTCGTTACCGGCGCGGAGGCATATGCAGCGAAAACACACGCATCGCATATGTTTGTACGCATCGCCGGAACGGGAACGGCGCAGATTGCGATTGAGATTTCGGCGTTCCCGGCGCGTGACGTTCCTGCGACGCTGCCGACCGACTGGACGCGCGTGCTGTGAGGTGACGGATGTACGCGACGTTGGCGCAGTTGAGGGAATACCTTAGCGTCACAACAACTGTTGATGACGCGCTGCTAACCGATCTGCTCGTGCGCGCAACCGCGGTGATCGACCAGATGACGCGCAAAACCTTCACTGCGCCGGCGGCGACATCTCGAACATTTGGACGCGAGGTGATGCTGTGGGACGCGCAGTTGCGGCGGGATTATCTGCTGCTGCCGTCCGGCGTCTACATCGCGCAACTGGTCGGCGCGACCGACGGCGACGGTGATGCGATCCCGTCGACGGAGATCGACACGCACCCGCCCGACGCGCCGTACACCGTCCTCGCGCGGCGGGGCAAGCGCTGGTGCGGCGCGTCGCAGCAAGCGACGATAACCGCGCGCTGGGGCTACAGCATCACCCCGCCCGCCGATATTGTGCACGCGACGATACGTCTGGCGGCGTGGATGTACCGGCAACGCGGGACGGCGAACGACCCGGATCGCCCGACGGTGGCGGACGGCGGTTTGGTGCTGCTGCCGTCGGCGCTGCCGGACGATGTACGCGCAATACTGGAGCGCTACCGCGATGTCGTATAACACCGTCATTGACATTCTCAAGATGCTGTCCGATCTGGAGGTGCAGTACAACAACGCTGTTGTTCCGGTTTGGTATCTCTCCACGCAGGCGAACTGGTTGGACGCAGCGCAACTTCCGGTTCGGATTAT
>Ga0308404_1000185_pt1 | contig 19948 bp, 14 predicted proteins | sample HotsprSampleOSM4_FD_203475 | JGI IMG/M metagenome (GOLD analysis project Ga0308404, IMG submission 203475) | Hot spring phototrophic mat microbial communities from Octopus Spring, Yellowstone National Park, Wyoming, United States - 20060914_OS-M4 ...
GGGATCTAACCCAGTTGCGGGCGGCTGGTGGGTGAGTGGGAACCTACCCAGCCGCCACCGGTGGTCATCTAGCTGCGGGTGGGGGAGGGGTAGCCCTGAACTGGCCTCGCACTGGCCGATCGAGTCGCCTTGTCATACAGGGATCGACCTAGGCCAAACTTCGCTGCCGCCCGACGGAAAGCCATGGCTTCCGCGTTCGACACGGGATCCCCGTAGCTGCCGCAATCCAGCAGTTCGCAGCCAGTCGCCTCGCGACTGATCGAGCCGTCGGCTGTGCGGAGAGTGATCCGGCCAGTCAGCACCAGGTATTGGCCGCAAGTCTGGATGGATGTGACACTCCACTCCCAGCCGGGGCAGTGATGGTCAAGTAACTCGGCAACCCGCCACCAGGGGAGGTAGGGGATCTGCTGCCCGCCCTGCTGGCGGTAGGCAACGTACCCGGCCGGCAAGGGAGCCTTCAGGGCTTCCATGGTTTCAAGTAGACTTCTCATAGTGCCTCCGTTTGCTTCTAGTTCACCAAGGGATCCCACCAGCCCGGCGGGATCTCTTGCTTGGTTAATCACAGCGGCAGCTCCTCATCCCAGGCGCAGGGGTAATACGGCTTGTCTGGATGGAAGATCTGCCAGTCCTTGGGCTTTTCCATGGGGTGCGGCTCCTCTGGATCCCTGGGAGCGAGAGCGCACCAGTCCCTCCACTCCCAATGCTTTTCCAGCCAGCGCGTCAGCTCATAGAGGTCGTCTTCTAGTTCAAGGACTTGTGGGGGATGAGCTTTGAGAAGTTGGATTAGGCTTTGAATGGCGTCCTTCATGGCTACACTCTTCTCTAGAGGAATTCCATGTCCGGGGGATCCCTGGAGGGCAGTCTCCAGGGATCCTTTGTTTAGGCATTGACTCTGGCCCTGGCCAAATCCTTCTCAATGACCCGACGGAGCACATCGGCTTTGGGGCTGTGCCATTTGATTTCCAGCAAGCAGCCCTCCACGCGCCGGGCCTTGCGGGGCTTGGTTACACCGGCATTGGTGTTGCGGTCGTATTTACCAAACCGGGCAACCAGCCACCGGTAGCAAACTTCCGCCGACTCGACATCCAAAAAACCCAAGTAGGCGATCACATGTTCTTGCCCCTGGTTGTGATGCCAAAGGATGCGAACCCGTGGGCTGGGCGCAGACATCACTACGCCATCACCCAACTTGGTCAGCTTTGCGCGGATCGCGCGGGTCATAAGCACCTCCGAATTCGTTAATCCCTATGCCTCTATAATACCTATCGATAGGGAACATGTCAATGGGATGGGAACACCCTTTGCTGTGTAATATCTAAGGATGAGGGTCATATTGGAGAAGCAGTGCGCGGCTATGACTATTCGCAACCGCATCAAAGAACTGGTGGATAGCCGGGGGCTGAGTATCTACCGGTTTTGGCAGGACACGGGCATTAGCCGGAACACGGCCTATGAGCTGTACCACCATCCGGAGCGCTACCCCATGGCGGAGGTGATGGAGGCCATCTGCCGGGCCTATGGCGTGACACCGGGTGACGTGTTGGAATACGCCCCTGATCGCGTCAGCGGGCCGGAGGTTATCAGCGGGCCGGAGAGTGGACCAACAGCCCGCCCTGGCAGACGACCCAGCAGCAGGAAGACAGTTTGAAGGGGGGGGAGGTAGCTATGGACGCTCAAAGCCTCAGAGATCCCGACTGGATTCGCATCCCAGTCCCCGACATTGAAACTGCTTTCGCTCGCCTTGCTGTGTGGGAGGCGGATCGGGTCAAGTTTGGCTTCTATTCAGGCGCAGTCGGCATTGTGGCTACGGGGGATCCAAAACAGCCCTGGGCCATCGAGGTGTCTGCCCGACTGGTTGAGAAGTCCCTGGATGAGGTGTGGTAGCCGGGCTCTCCTCCATCAACGCCCCACTGGCTTGGGTAGCCTGCCACAGTTGGGTGTCCGGATCGGCAAGCCAGAGCACTGGCCGATCTGGGGCCTCAACCTGCAGCCGGATCCTGGAAGACTTGGCCCGTTCCAGGTAAGCCAGCAGGCCATTGCCGGCAACCACAGCCGACACTTCCGGGCCAGTGACAGTGGCAGGGATCCTTTCCTGCACCGCCGTCCATTCGCCTCCCCGCACCTCTACCCGCAGCGCCTGGTTGCCCAGCTGGAGCTGCACTTCAAACTGATGGCCAGCCAACAGCCGCGCCCGCTGGAGGGCTACCAGTAGCAGTTCCCGTGGGATGGAGGCGGTGGTAGTAGGAGAGAGACTGGGCAGGGATCCCTCCAGCCCTGCACCAGCCGTTCGCGCCAGCGGGCCGGAGGCCATGCGAGCGCCAGCGTCGCTGGCAGTCGCGGTGGCGGGGCAAGGTGGTGGTCGTCCATAGTCTTGACGAGCTTGCTAGGATAAGGTGATAGGAGTAACCTCCATTCACTACCGTCGTGCGGGGGAGACGTTCGTCTCCCCCCGCGGCGTCTATAGGGATCCACAGCGGCCACGGCTTGCCACCTGTCCGCTTCAACTGGTTGGAGGGGGATCCCCTCTAGCACTGGATGGCTGTTATCAACCGCAAACAGCACCCGGCACGCCTTGGCGAGTGAGGATCCCCACAGCCCCATTTGGTGGAATTCCACCGATGGTATCGGAATGGTTGGCCTTGGCTCATCGCGGAAAGCTGGCAGCTCCACCCTCACATCCCCTGCCTGGACTACCAAGCGCTGGCCGTCGCAGCTCAACGTGGTAACGCCATGGCCAAGATGGGATCCCACTGCCGAAAACATCGCTGCCGGAAGCAGCACCGCGCCCGGCTCTTCTACCTCAGCGGGCAGATCGGCATGGATCCATAGATCCGTATCGAAGGCCTCCAGCTTCAGCCGCTCCGGGCCGCCTTCCAGCCGGAGGGAGGGCAGGTGGGCCAAGCCCAGCTCAATTGCAGCCCTGGCCAGAGCCGCGCCGTCACAGTGGATCCGCATAGGTTTCAACCGGGCTTGGATTCGTCTTCCTTTGGGAGCAACCAGAAGGGATCCCACACTGGCTCGCCGCGCCGCCGCCTTCTCAAATTGACGAGCGGATCTTCAACTGCTGGGCCATATCCTCCACCACTGCCGCCTCCCCGTGCAACAGCGTTCCGTCCGGCCCAACAACTACCAGCCTGGAGCCGGAGTCGTACTCAAACTTGAGCACCGCTCTGGAGAAGTCGGGTTGGCCAGGCTGTTGTCCGGCTGCAATTGCCGACAGACCACGCACCGCGGCGAACACCCAAGGCCGGTCGAGCAGATAACCAGGACAGTCGGCAGGGATCCCTAGCTGGGCTACCATCGCATCCTCGTCCAGTCCCAAGTTGGCCGCGATCGCCACCAGTTCCTTATAGGCCGCTACGCCGAGATATCGGCTTGGCGGCGGGTAGATGACTTTGGCCGTCTGCTCCCTTCTGGCTTGGAGCACCGGAGGTAGCGGCGGCGGAGTGGCAGGCCGGCTCTGGGCCGCCTCCAGCCACTTCATAGCCTGCTGATAGTGTCGCCAGGTGAGACGGGAGGGATCCAGGTTGGCCAAGGGGATCCCAGTCGCCCACGCGATCACCCGCTGCGTCTCCCACAAGCCCAACCCCAGCCTACGGAAGGCTTCCTGGAGGCTATTCCAGGCTTTCTCCGTAACAGGCTCATCCTCTTCCGCGTCCGGTTGCCGGGAGGTGGATCTCTGGACTCCGTCCGGATCAGCCGCCGCTGAGGCAGTGGATCCCTCCACCAGCCAGTCCTTCGGCACGCGTTGGCGTTTCCCACCGACCCAGACAACCGCTGTCCGGTAGGTCTCCCTCTCCAGTTGCGCTTCTCTTCCACGAAGCGGGGGCGGTACGGGATCCCGCTCTAGAAAGCGCACCCGTTGGGCGTCGTTGGTTCCCTCTCTGGCCCGAAGATTGGCCTCCGGCCCGCCGGCGCGAACGGAGGTTCCTACCGCGCTACGCACTTTGGGGCTTGAAGTCGTTACGCTGTTCATCGCTCAAACCTCTCAACCTCAAACCTCTCGAGGGCTTCAGAGAGCCGTCGTTGTTGCTCGGCGGAGCGTCGGTATTCCTCTACGCGTCTCATGGCCTGCTGGTACTGTCTCTGCGTCATCTGAAGGGGATCCAGTTTCTCCACGGGGATCCCTAGTGATTCCGCGATGAACTGCAGCGACGGAATCCAGGGCATACCGGCTTTCCGGCAGGCGGCCAACAAGGCATTCCAGTCTTGTTTGGTGATAGTGTCGTCATCCGCCGGCGGGCGAGAGAGGGGCGATGGCTCCGGTTCCCGATCCTCAAGAGTGGGTGTAGCGGGTCCCTGGGATCCGCTCAGGGCTGCCGCTGCGTTCGTATCGGATCCCTCCACCAGCCACTTCTTCAATACGTGTCGGCGGTTCCCGTCGACCCAGACAACCGCTATCGGGTGGGTATCCCGCTCCAGTTGTGCTTCTCTTCCACGAAGCGATGGCGGCACGGGATCCCGATCCAGGAAGCGCACCCGCCGGCCGTTAGCGCCCACGTTATGCACTTGTGGGGTTGAAACCGCATCGTCCACCGGTGGGCAGGGGATGGGCGGAGGCTCCGGCGCCACTGCCTTAGAGTCGGTGGGATCCCCGCCGATGATGGACTGTGGGGCCTCACTTTCGGGCACCGGCTGGACGGCCTCTGCCTCATTAGGGCCAGGCAGGGGCTGCTCCTCCGCCTCGCTTGCGGGGGCCGTTAGCCCTGACTGAGTTGGATCGCTCTGCATGGAAGTGACTACAGGGTGACTACTGGTGACTACGGGGTGACTACGCGTAGTCACCTGCTCAAAGCTGCTCTGCGCAAGGGCTTTAGGCTCTTGGGTGACTAAGTGACTACGGTGACTACCGGAATTGGTCTGGATGACTTCGATGTGCTGGGGATCCACCCAGCGGGCATACCCCATCTGCACAACCCCGTTTAGGAAGTCTCGGATCTCTTTCATGGGGGGCTTACGCCGGCCTGACCACCAGCCGCGGCACTGCTTCAGGCTGACTGCGCCACAGCCCTTAAATCGCCCTATAAACCGAAGGACAAGGCTAACTTCTGGGCTGCTAGACTCCCCTAACTCGCCGTAGATGAGTCTGGTCTGGTTCTGCAACCAGCGGGTGAACTCGATAGCTCTGGCCAAGGTGGAGGCGGGGATGACTTTGCTAGGAGTCACCCCATCACAAGCTGCATCCAGCCAGTGGAGGATGAGGGCAATGCGTGCAGCCCGCTCTTTGGTCTTGGGTAGCGTGGCTCGGATCCACTCATTGGGCTCACTGAAGAGAGGCTCGTTGATTTCTCGCTTCCATTCGTTCCAGATCCTCCGTCCCTCTCCGTCTAGTACGTGCTGCATCGGAGGGAGAGACAGTAGTCGGCGATAGACGGATTCCAACAGCCGACGAGGATTGTGGACGGGGCCATCCTGAGTATCCGGGTCCGGCACAAGCGGTACCTTCACCCAAGCAAATCGGCTCCAAAGCCCATCGCCAATCTCTTTGTCTTCTCTCCAGGCTTTCTGGAGGATGGACGGTTGGATGCCACCCACAACGGAGACGCTGGTGTATCGCACATAGATTTGATCGGATGTCTTGCGATCCACGCTTAAGTCTTCACCGTTATACAGATCCAACCAGTGAGTGCGATCCGCTCCCTTGCCGCCTCGATAGGCATCCATACTCCGCCAAAAGACAGCCAGTTCATCCGGGGCAACCAACAAGCCTCGATCCGGTTGGTCGTTTAGGATCTGGCTTATCGCCTCCAGCGTGTAGTTGGAGACGTAGAACTTGGTAGGCTTGGGCCGGGTAGGGGGATCCCCTGCATCCTCGCTCCTTTTCTTCTTCTCGTATTCGCGTAGGGCTGTCTTGTATTCCTCAAGCCTGTGCTGGTAACGGATGTGGTGCTCCGCCTGGAGATCTTTAAGCGGCCGTGTCAGGGTTCTGATGACATGAGATTTCCCACTGCCCGTCTCGCCCACCAGTCCTCCCCACAGGATTGGAGGCACTCCAAACTCAGATTGAGGATCAATCTCCAGTCGGGTCTGGCTGGGGATGCAGCTGGCAGCAACACAGAGGAGTGGTAGGTAGTAAGCTTCCACAGGTAGGTTCACCACCTCTGCAGTTCGGCGGAGTGGCGTATCCAGGACCTTGGGCAATAGAGTGATGCCGGAAGCCTGATCCAGTTGGGCCAGTTCGTTGACTTCCGCAGCCAGTTCATCAATCTCATCTAGAGACTCCGTCTCGCTAGCTCGACCGGCCTCCAGATAGACAGGCAATGCCGTCCGCACCGATTCCAAGATCTCTTTGACCGTGGCCCCACTATCTAGCCAGTCAACAACGTCTAGTCCACCGTCTTTCGGCAGGTTCTCCCAAGGGGCATTTGGTGGCGCCAACAGCCAGCCGGCTATCTCGATACCGTGCTGGCGCAAAGAGCGCTCGATTTCTAACATGTGGGACACTCCATGACTATCCGCATCAGGACTCAAGACTATCCTGCAGCCCTGGAGATCTTGTAGATAGTTGGGGAAACCGTAGCCAGTCCACTTCTTGGCTCCCCCGATGGAGGTGGTTGCAGGGATCCCCAGCGCCAATAACCGCTCTACACAGCTTTCGCCCTCGACCAAGAAGATGGGGTGACCGGTCTTCTCAGATAGCGCCTTGGCATCGGCGACCCGGTAGAGTCGGACACGCTTGGTCACCTGGTCGTCCAGACCGAAGATCCACTTCCCGTTTTCAAAGCGGAGCTGAGAAAACTTCTTCTTCCCATTGCCGTAATCGGTCCGGCGCACCAGGATTACCGGTTGGCCATCCGCATCGCGATAGATGAAGTCCTGTTGTCCCGCGGGTCTGGGGGCCTTCTTGGCCGCCGGAGGGGTTGCTGTTGGCCGAGTGAGGGATGATGCAGGTGTCTCTGCTGGTTGAGTGGTGGTCGGCTTAGTGGAAACCGTATTGCCGTTCTTGTTGTTGGCCCACCGGCTAAATGATGTCAGCGCGGGATCCCAGTCATCCCCACGCCGTTCTTCATGGGGCTTGAACAACGCCCACCGGCCGCGGTCGCTGTCACCCAGATACGCCCATTGGCGGCCATCGTTACCGCGGACGACATCTCCGGCATTCGGGGGGTTCTTGGCATAGGTACGGCAATGGCAGAGCCCTTTAGCGTCCCACCGGCAGTCGGAGTCTTTCGTCCGTCCACAGACTGGGCAGGGAGTGCTTGGGGAGGAATAAGTGAAGTTGCCAGAGGCTCGTGGTATTCTAGTAGTTAACATCGTCTTGCTCTGAATGTGGTTAACGCCAGGGATCCCATCCAGACTGGGGTCCCTGCTTTTCTTGAATTTTAACTGATACTAGAAAGTCGCCAAACCCTTTCCACGCCTATCGTCTACGGTTTGGTACACGGAATTTGATGTTGACTTAATCCACCTCTTTTGTCTGTAAGCAGTCTAGTTAGCACAATCTCGGATGCCGGCAACCGTGTAGTCGGATGTCACAGGAAGTGGCCCAGATCGGTGGGGCGGCAGAGATCTATCGCCCGAATTGCCGTTTGTCCGGATGCTGCTTCGGCCAACTCGCGGAGATATCTCTCACTTCGTAGTCACCGTAGTCACTTTAGTCACCCCGATCGGCTGAAAGCCTTACGTGGTGCGGGTTTGAGCAGGTGACGAAAGCTTCGTCACCTGTTCGTCACTCTTCGTCACTGGTCGTCACAAAGGGATGCCTAAAGGGGGCTATCGGATCCCCTTCCGCTACTCATGGCGAACCGGTTGTTCGCGGTTAGTGGCCAGGTGGACGGTGACTACCAGTGACTACGCGGTGACTACGCGGTAGTCACCGCCAAAAGCCTCTCTGTGCAAGACTTTCGGCCGATCGGGTGACTAAGTGACTACGGTGACTACAGTCTCCATTAACCGAATAACAACAGGGATGATGCCCAGACTGACCAGAGAATGATTGGATGGGATCTGCAGGGTGCTCCGATGTCAGCCGGGAGACCTGTTGTGGTGGGTCCCAGATGAGGAGGCGGGCGATGAATGACTTTCCGAGCGACCAGGATGATGCGGCCTTTGAGGAGTTGTGGGGGCCATGACCGCGACAACCTCTCACTCCCTTAGCGCGACAGCCCCGGACGTTGGGAGGCTACCACGACTCTGGAGGTGCTGCCGACGCGAGGAAGGCCGCGAAGATAGGTGGCCGTCACACTATGCTGTATGTACCACTGATTGCCGTAAAGGCGTTGAGCACTGGCTCTTGCCGCAGCCTGTCTCGCCTACCAGTCCGTGATTTCCCTCTGATCGCCACAGGGCGTTGAGCACTTTCACGTGGCCGCTGTGGGCCAATTTGGTCAAGAGTGTCTTGTTTACCACCGATCGCCGCAAGGCGTTATCCGTCGTGAGGGGGCAGAACCGCCCCCTCACGAATTTTCGGGCCGGAGCCCCAGTGCCTTAAAGTCGGTATAAGCGAGAATTATCTGGAGTATCCGGAAGGCTTGGCCGGGTTCGGGTTCGGGCTCTGGGATTCCGCTACCGGAGACATACTCCCCATACCCGACACCGGTTGGTCTTTGCCGGCATCCTCTGTAGAACCGCCAACAGCTCTGTCCTCCGAAGATGTTTGTCGGTAGTGGGATCCCTATCGCCCCTGGCCCAATCATCCACCTGGTCAAACGTCGTAGCTCCAGCACAGGGAGAGCCTCTAGGCCAGAGGGGGGGCTGTGGCAGGGATCCATTAGCGGACCGCCGTTAACGCAGTAGACGTTGCTTTCCTGTAGTCACCGTAGTCACCTAGTCACCCAAGAGCCCAAAACCCTTGCACAGAGCGGCTTTGAGGAGGTGACTACGCGTAGTCACCCCGTAGTCACCAGTAGTCACTGTAGCCACCGCTCGCTCTTTGGTCTATGCCTTAGTGACGCGACTAGCCAGCTCCCGTTGCAGTGCTGCCAACAGCTCCGTCCGCCGGAGATGTCGGCCGGTGGAGGGATCCCTGTCACTCCCTGGCCCGATCACCCGCCTAGCCAGCCGCCGCAACTCCAGCACAGGCAGGGCCTCCAAGCCAGAGGGAGGGGCCGCTGGGGCATGCTGTTGCTCCGCAACGCTATTGCTACACAACGCTGACGCAACGCTAACGCGACGGGGCCTAGTCGCCTCCAACGCCTCCACCCGTCGCTCCAACTGCTCCAACCGGTCGAGGATCCCTGCAACCGTTGGACTGTTAACAGGTGTTTGCAACCTCTCCAGATACTGCCTGAGGGCCGCCACGATGACCTCAGACGGCGTGACTTGGAGCCGAGACGCCGCCTCTAAGAGCTGGGAGTGTAGTTCGGGAGGGATCCGCGCCCCCACCATTGGGGAGACCATCGTGAAGATGTTTGCAGTGGATAACAGCGCTCAGATCCTACCAGAGAGGTCAGGGATCCGGCCCAGTTGCAACCGGATGGGGTGGTGGGGGATCCCCTCCATCGCACCCGTCGGAAGGGCTGCAGGTGTCTACGCAGTCGGGCGTGGCGTTATTGGGGTAGCCGTGGCGTTTTCGGGCTGGCCGTGGCGTTTTGTTTGTCCAAACGCCACTCGCCCACCAAAAACGCCACTCAAACGCCACCCGACTGCTCCATAACGCCACCCGCAGATCCGTCCTCTCGACAAGAGTAGTGAGGGGGATCCCACTTACCACCGCCACCTGTAGCCGGATCGGATTCATGGCCGACCTGGAGGCGCGCAGCCCTCTTCCGACAGGGGCGATGGAGGGATCCTCATCACCATCGCCTGCGACCGGCCAGCCCATGGTTCTTGATAAGATCTGGGTTGCTGTCAACCGCAAGCATCAACACGATGGCATCCCAATGGTGAGGGCGAGGATACCGCCGGAGTTACACCAGCGACTGCTGAAAGTAGCCGCTCAACTCCAGGTCACACCATCACAAGTGATGGTGTCGGCACTCCAGCTGTACATGGAGAGGTTGCAAGCATCTGCCGGTATCGGCGGTCCGGATGCCCTTAACAGCTCAACGACCGCAGAGATCCTCGACCGCCTGGAGCAGATAGAGAGGCGGATTGAGGCACTGGAGGCGGCTAGTCCTCACACTACGGATCGACAGCGTGCTTCGGCGGCGCTTCCGTCCAGACCGGACGCACCTCCCGTACTGGGGCTATGGCGACTGGCCAGGCGGGTGATCGGGCTTGGCAGCGACAGGGATCCCTTTCGTCGGCAAACGCCTCCGGCGGGCGGCACTACTGACGGCCCTACGACGGGTACTGGGCAAGGTGTGGATAGTGGGATAGCGGATCCCTTTTAGGTGGCGGTAATGGATGATGCCGCGCATCGCCGGCGAGACAGTCCTGCAACGACATCGGAAGTCGGTTCCTTCCGTCGGGCCGGAGCACTGCCTCTCCGGTCGAACAAACCACAGGGATCCCATCTCTGGGATCCCTGTGGAGAGAGCGACGGTGATGGCGGCTAGGACAGGGAACCCCGTCCCGCTTACGCGAACGGTGGCGAACGCTCGCCGGCGAAGGTGGCTAGAGGATCTCCACCCGTCGGGGATCCACCCAGCGGGCGTACCCGTGCTTAACGCCTTGCAGCGGTCAATGGTTATGCAACGTAAGCACTTCTGACCACAGCTGCCACCTGAAAGTGCTCAACGCCTTGCGGCGATCAGTGGCATAGCCCCAGCATAGCGTAGCTGACATTGGGGGAGACCATCGTGATGATGTTTGCAGTTGAAAACAGCGTTCAGATCCTACCAGGGGTAGCCAGGGATCTAACCCAGTTGCGGGCGGCTGGTGGGTGAGTGGGAACCTACCCAGCCGCCACCGGTGGTCATCTAGCTGCGGGTGGGGGAGGGGTAGCCCTGAACTGGCCTCGCACTGGCCGATCGAGTCGCCTTGTCATACAGGGATCGACCTAGGCCAAACTTCGCTGCCGCCCGACGGAAAGCCATGGCTTCCGCGTTCGACACGGGATCCCCGTAGCTGCCGCAATCCAGCAGTTCGCAGCCAGTCGCCTCGCGACTGATCGAGCCGTCGGCTGTGCGGAGAGTGATCCGGCCAGTCAGCACCAGGTATTGGCCGCAAGTCTGGATGGATGTGACACTCCACTCCCAGCCGGGGCAGTGATGGTCAAGTAACTCGGCAACCCGCCACCAGGGGAGGTAGGGGATCTGCTGCCCGCCCTGCTGGCGGTAGGCAACGTACCCGGCCGGCAAGGGAGCCTTCAGGGCTTCCATGGTTTCAAGTAGACTTCTCATAGTGCCTCCGTTTGCTTCTAGTTCACCAAGGGATCCCACCAGCCCGGCGGGATCTCTTGCTTGGTTAATCACAGCGGCAGCTCCTCATCCCAGGCGCAGGGGTAATACGGCTTGTCTGGATGGAAGATCTGCCAGTCCTTGGGCTTTTCCATGGGGTGCGGCTCCTCTGGATCCCTGGGAGCGAGAGCGCACCAGTCCCTCCACTCCCAATGCTTTTCCAGCCAGCGCGTCAGCTCATAGAGGTCGTCTTCTAGTTCAAGGACTTGTGGGGGATGAGCTTTGAGAAGTTGGATTAGGCTTTGAATGGCGTCCTTCATGGCTACACTCTTCTCTAGAGGAATTCCATGTCCGGGGGATCCCTGGAGGGCAGTCTCCAGGGATCCTTTGTTTAGGCATTGACTCTGGCCCTGGCCAAATCCTTCTCAATGACCCGACGGAGCACATCGGCTTTGGGGCTGTGCCATTTGATTTCCAGCAAGCAGCCCTCCACGCGCCGGGCCTTGCGGGGCTTGGTTACACCGGCATTGGTGTTGCGGTCGTATTTACCAAACCGGGCAACCAGCCACCGGTAGCAAACTTCCGCCGACTCGACATCCAAAAAACCCAAGTAGGCGATCACATGTTCTTGCCCCTGGTTGTGATGCCAAAGGATGCGAACCCGTGGGCTGGGCGCAGACATCACTACGCCATCACCCAACTTGGTCAGCTTTGCGCGGATCGCGCGGGTCATAAGCACCTCCGAATTCGTTAATCCCTATGCCTCTATAATACCTATCGATAGGGAACATGTCAATGGGATGGGAACACCCTTTGCTGTGTAATATCTAAGGATGAGGGTCATATTGGAGAAGCAGTGCGCGGCTATGACTATTCGCAACCGCATCAAAGAACTGGTGGATAGCCGGGGGCTGAGTATCTACCGGTTTTGGCAGGACACGGGCATTAGCCGGAACACGGCCTATGAGCTGTACCACCATCCGGAGCGCTACCCCATGGCGGAGGTGATGGAGGCCATCTGCCGGGCCTATGGCGTGACACCGGGTGACGTGTTGGAATACGCCCCTGATCGCGTCAGCGGGCCGGAGGTTATCAGCGGGCCGGAGAGTGGACCAACAGCCCGCCCTGGCAGACGACCCAGCAGCAGGAAGACAGTTTGAAGGGGGGGGAGGTAGCTATGGACGCTCAAAGCCTCAGAGATCCCGACTGGATTCGCATCCCAGTCCCCGACATTGAAACTGCTTTCGCTCGCCTTGCTGTGTGGGAGGCGGATCGGGTCAAGTTTGGCTTCTATTCAGGCGCAGTCGGCATTGTGGCTACGGGGGATCCAAAACAGCCCTGGGCCATCGAGGTGTCTGCCCGACTGGTTGAGAAGTCCCTGGATGAGGTGTGGTAGCCGGGCTCTCCTCCATCAACGCCCCACTGGCTTGGGTAGCCTGCCACAGTTGGGTGTCCGGATCGGCAAGCCAGAGCACTGGCCGATCTGGGGCCTCAACCTGCAGCCGGATCCTGGAAGACTTGGCCCGTTCCAGGTAAGCCAGCAGGCCATTGCCGGCAACCACAGCCGACACTTCCGGGCCAGTGACAGTGGCAGGGATCCTTTCCTGCACCGCCGTCCATTCGCCTCCCCGCACCTCTACCCGCAGCGCCTGGTTGCCCAGCTGGAGCTGCACTTCAAACTGATGGCCAGCCAACAGCCGCGCCCGCTGGAGGGCTACCAGTAGCAGTTCCCGTGGGATGGAGGCGGTGGTAGTAGGAGAGAGACTGGGCAGGGATCCCTCCAGCCCTGCACCAGCCGTTCGCGCCAGCGGGCCGGAGGCCATGCGAGCGCCAGCGTCGCTGGCAGTCGCGGTGGCGGGGCAAGGTGGTGGTCGTCCATAGTCTTGACGAGCTTGCTAGGATAAGGTGATAGGAGTAACCTCCATTCACTACCGTCGTGCGGGGGAGACGTTCGTCTCCCCCCGCGGCGTCTATAGGGATCCACAGCGGCCACGGCTTGCCACCTGTCCGCTTCAACTGGTTGGAGGGGGATCCCCTCTAGCACTGGATGGCTGTTATCAACCGCAAACAGCACCCGGCACGCCTTGGCGAGTGAGGATCCCCACAGCCCCATTTGGTGGAATTCCACCGATGGTATCGGAATGGTTGGCCTTGGCTCATCGCGGAAAGCTGGCAGCTCCACCCTCACATCCCCTGCCTGGACTACCAAGCGCTGGCCGTCGCAGCTCAACGTGGTAACGCCATGGCCAAGATGGGATCCCACTGCCGAAAACATCGCTGCCGGAAGCAGCACCGCGCCCGGCTCTTCTACCTCAGCGGGCAGATCGGCATGGATCCATAGATCCGTATCGAAGGCCTCCAGCTTCAGCCGCTCCGGGCCGCCTTCCAGCCGGAGGGAGGGCAGGTGGGCCAAGCCCAGCTCAATTGCAGCCCTGGCCAGAGCCGCGCCGTCACAGTGGATCCGCATAGGTTTCAACCGGGCTTGGATTCGTCTTCCTTTGGGAGCAACCAGAAGGGATCCCACACTGGCTCGCCGCGCCGCCGCCTTCTCAAATTGACGAGCGGATCTTCAACTGCTGGGCCATATCCTCCACCACTGCCGCCTCCCCGTGCAACAGCGTTCCGTCCGGCCCAACAACTACCAGCCTGGAGCCGGAGTCGTACTCAAACTTGAGCACCGCTCTGGAGAAGTCGGGTTGGCCAGGCTGTTGTCCGGCTGCAATTGCCGACAGACCACGCACCGCGGCGAACACCCAAGGCCGGTCGAGCAGATAACCAGGACAGTCGGCAGGGATCCCTAGCTGGGCTACCATCGCATCCTCGTCCAGTCCCAAGTTGGCCGCGATCGCCACCAGTTCCTTATAGGCCGCTACGCCGAGATATCGGCTTGGCGGCGGGTAGATGACTTTGGCCGTCTGCTCCCTTCTGGCTTGGAGCACCGGAGGTAGCGGCGGCGGAGTGGCAGGCCGGCTCTGGGCCGCCTCCAGCCACTTCATAGCCTGCTGATAGTGTCGCCAGGTGAGACGGGAGGGATCCAGGTTGGCCAAGGGGATCCCAGTCGCCCACGCGATCACCCGCTGCGTCTCCCACAAGCCCAACCCCAGCCTACGGAAGGCTTCCTGGAGGCTATTCCAGGCTTTCTCCGTAACAGGCTCATCCTCTTCCGCGTCCGGTTGCCGGGAGGTGGATCTCTGGACTCCGTCCGGATCAGCCGCCGCTGAGGCAGTGGATCCCTCCACCAGCCAGTCCTTCGGCACGCGTTGGCGTTTCCCACCGACCCAGACAACCGCTGTCCGGTAGGTCTCCCTCTCCAGTTGCGCTTCTCTTCCACGAAGCGGGGGCGGTACGGGATCCCGCTCTAGAAAGCGCACCCGTTGGGCGTCGTTGGTTCCCTCTCTGGCCCGAAGATTGGCCTCCGGCCCGCCGGCGCGAACGGAGGTTCCTACCGCGCTACGCACTTTGGGGCTTGAAGTCGTTACGCTGTTCATCGCTCAAACCTCTCAACCTCAAACCTCTCGAGGGCTTCAGAGAGCCGTCGTTGTTGCTCGGCGGAGCGTCGGTATTCCTCTACGCGTCTCATGGCCTGCTGGTACTGTCTCTGCGTCATCTGAAGGGGATCCAGTTTCTCCACGGGGATCCCTAGTGATTCCGCGATGAACTGCAGCGACGGAATCCAGGGCATACCGGCTTTCCGGCAGGCGGCCAACAAGGCATTCCAGTCTTGTTTGGTGATAGTGTCGTCATCCGCCGGCGGGCGAGAGAGGGGCGATGGCTCCGGTTCCCGATCCTCAAGAGTGGGTGTAGCGGGTCCCTGGGATCCGCTCAGGGCTGCCGCTGCGTTCGTATCGGATCCCTCCACCAGCCACTTCTTCAATACGTGTCGGCGGTTCCCGTCGACCCAGACAACCGCTATCGGGTGGGTATCCCGCTCCAGTTGTGCTTCTCTTCCACGAAGCGATGGCGGCACGGGATCCCGATCCAGGAAGCGCACCCGCCGGCCGTTAGCGCCCACGTTATGCACTTGTGGGGTTGAAACCGCATCGTCCACCGGTGGGCAGGGGATGGGCGGAGGCTCCGGCGCCACTGCCTTAGAGTCGGTGGGATCCCCGCCGATGATGGACTGTGGGGCCTCACTTTCGGGCACCGGCTGGACGGCCTCTGCCTCATTAGGGCCAGGCAGGGGCTGCTCCTCCGCCTCGCTTGCGGGGGCCGTTAGCCCTGACTGAGTTGGATCGCTCTGCATGGAAGTGACTACAGGGTGACTACTGGTGACTACGGGGTGACTACGCGTAGTCACCTGCTCAAAGCTGCTCTGCGCAAGGGCTTTAGGCTCTTGGGTGACTAAGTGACTACGGTGACTACCGGAATTGGTCTGGATGACTTCGATGTGCTGGGGATCCACCCAGCGGGCATACCCCATCTGCACAACCCCGTTTAGGAAGTCTCGGATCTCTTTCATGGGGGGCTTACGCCGGCCTGACCACCAGCCGCGGCACTGCTTCAGGCTGACTGCGCCACAGCCCTTAAATCGCCCTATAAACCGAAGGACAAGGCTAACTTCTGGGCTGCTAGACTCCCCTAACTCGCCGTAGATGAGTCTGGTCTGGTTCTGCAACCAGCGGGTGAACTCGATAGCTCTGGCCAAGGTGGAGGCGGGGATGACTTTGCTAGGAGTCACCCCATCACAAGCTGCATCCAGCCAGTGGAGGATGAGGGCAATGCGTGCAGCCCGCTCTTTGGTCTTGGGTAGCGTGGCTCGGATCCACTCATTGGGCTCACTGAAGAGAGGCTCGTTGATTTCTCGCTTCCATTCGTTCCAGATCCTCCGTCCCTCTCCGTCTAGTACGTGCTGCATCGGAGGGAGAGACAGTAGTCGGCGATAGACGGATTCCAACAGCCGACGAGGATTGTGGACGGGGCCATCCTGAGTATCCGGGTCCGGCACAAGCGGTACCTTCACCCAAGCAAATCGGCTCCAAAGCCCATCGCCAATCTCTTTGTCTTCTCTCCAGGCTTTCTGGAGGATGGACGGTTGGATGCCACCCACAACGGAGACGCTGGTGTATCGCACATAGATTTGATCGGATGTCTTGCGATCCACGCTTAAGTCTTCACCGTTATACAGATCCAACCAGTGAGTGCGATCCGCTCCCTTGCCGCCTCGATAGGCATCCATACTCCGCCAAAAGACAGCCAGTTCATCCGGGGCAACCAACAAGCCTCGATCCGGTTGGTCGTTTAGGATCTGGCTTATCGCCTCCAGCGTGTAGTTGGAGACGTAGAACTTGGTAGGCTTGGGCCGGGTAGGGGGATCCCCTGCATCCTCGCTCCTTTTCTTCTTCTCGTATTCGCGTAGGGCTGTCTTGTATTCCTCAAGCCTGTGCTGGTAACGGATGTGGTGCTCCGCCTGGAGATCTTTAAGCGGCCGTGTCAGGGTTCTGATGACATGAGATTTCCCACTGCCCGTCTCGCCCACCAGTCCTCCCCACAGGATTGGAGGCACTCCAAACTCAGATTGAGGATCAATCTCCAGTCGGGTCTGGCTGGGGATGCAGCTGGCAGCAACACAGAGGAGTGGTAGGTAGTAAGCTTCCACAGGTAGGTTCACCACCTCTGCAGTTCGGCGGAGTGGCGTATCCAGGACCTTGGGCAATAGAGTGATGCCGGAAGCCTGATCCAGTTGGGCCAGTTCGTTGACTTCCGCAGCCAGTTCATCAATCTCATCTAGAGACTCCGTCTCGCTAGCTCGACCGGCCTCCAGATAGACAGGCAATGCCGTCCGCACCGATTCCAAGATCTCTTTGACCGTGGCCCCACTATCTAGCCAGTCAACAACGTCTAGTCCACCGTCTTTCGGCAGGTTCTCCCAAGGGGCATTTGGTGGCGCCAACAGCCAGCCGGCTATCTCGATACCGTGCTGGCGCAAAGAGCGCTCGATTTCTAACATGTGGGACACTCCATGACTATCCGCATCAGGACTCAAGACTATCCTGCAGCCCTGGAGATCTTGTAGATAGTTGGGGAAACCGTAGCCAGTCCACTTCTTGGCTCCCCCGATGGAGGTGGTTGCAGGGATCCCCAGCGCCAATAACCGCTCTACACAGCTTTCGCCCTCGACCAAGAAGATGGGGTGACCGGTCTTCTCAGATAGCGCCTTGGCATCGGCGACCCGGTAGAGTCGGACACGCTTGGTCACCTGGTCGTCCAGACCGAAGATCCACTTCCCGTTTTCAAAGCGGAGCTGAGAAAACTTCTTCTTCCCATTGCCGTAATCGGTCCGGCGCACCAGGATTACCGGTTGGCCATCCGCATCGCGATAGATGAAGTCCTGTTGTCCCGCGGGTCTGGGGGCCTTCTTGGCCGCCGGAGGGGTTGCTGTTGGCCGAGTGAGGGATGATGCAGGTGTCTCTGCTGGTTGAGTGGTGGTCGGCTTAGTGGAAACCGTATTGCCGTTCTTGTTGTTGGCCCACCGGCTAAATGATGTCAGCGCGGGATCCCAGTCATCCCCACGCCGTTCTTCATGGGGCTTGAACAACGCCCACCGGCCGCGGTCGCTGTCACCCAGATACGCCCATTGGCGGCCATCGTTACCGCGGACGACATCTCCGGCATTCGGGGGGTTCTTGGCATAGGTACGGCAATGGCAGAGCCCTTTAGCGTCCCACCGGCAGTCGGAGTCTTTCGTCCGTCCACAGACTGGGCAGGGAGTGCTTGGGGAGGAATAAGTGAAGTTGCCAGAGGCTCGTGGTATTCTAGTAGTTAACATCGTCTTGCTCTGAATGTGGTTAACGCCAGGGATCCCATCCAGACTGGGGTCCCTGCTTTTCTTGAATTTTAACTGATACTAGAAAGTCGCCAAACCCTTTCCACGCCTATCGTCTACGGTTTGGTACACGGAATTTGATGTTGACTTAATCCACCTCTTTTGTCTGTAAGCAGTCTAGTTAGCACAATCTCGGATGCCGGCAACCGTGTAGTCGGATGTCACAGGAAGTGGCCCAGATCGGTGGGGCGGCAGAGATCTATCGCCCGAATTGCCGTTTGTCCGGATGCTGCTTCGGCCAACTCGCGGAGATATCTCTCACTTCGTAGTCACCGTAGTCACTTTAGTCACCCCGATCGGCTGAAAGCCTTACGTGGTGCGGGTTTGAGCAGGTGACGAAAGCTTCGTCACCTGTTCGTCACTCTTCGTCACTGGTCGTCACAAAGGGATGCCTAAAGGGGGCTATCGGATCCCCTTCCGCTACTCATGGCGAACCGGTTGTTCGCGGTTAGTGGCCAGGTGGACGGTGACTACCAGTGACTACGCGGTGACTACGCGGTAGTCACCGCCAAAAGCCTCTCTGTGCAAGACTTTCGGCCGATCGGGTGACTAAGTGACTACGGTGACTACAGTCTCCATTAACCGAATAACAACAGGGATGATGCCCAGACTGACCAGAGAATGATTGGATGGGATCTGCAGGGTGCTCCGATGTCAGCCGGGAGACCTGTTGTGGTGGGTCCCAGATGAGGAGGCGGGCGATGAATGACTTTCCGAGCGACCAGGATGATGCGGCCTTTGAGGAGTTGTGGGGGCCATGACCGCGACAACCTCTCACTCCCTTAGCGCGACAGCCCCGGACGTTGGGAGGCTACCACGACTCTGGAGGTGCTGCCGACGCGAGGAAGGCCGCGAAGATAGGTGGCCGTCACACTATGCTGTATGTACCACTGATTGCCGTAAAGGCGTTGAGCACTGGCTCTTGCCGCAGCCTGTCTCGCCTACCAGTCCGTGATTTCCCTCTGATCGCCACAGGGCGTTGAGCACTTTCACGTGGCCGCTGTGGGCCAATTTGGTCAAGAGTGTCTTGTTTACCACCGATCGCCGCAAGGCGTTATCCGTCGTGAGGGGGCAGAACCGCCCCCTCACGAATTTTCGGGCCGGAGCCCCAGTGCCTTAAAGTCGGTATAAGCGAGAATTATCTGGAGTATCCGGAAGGCTTGGCCGGGTTCGGGTTCGGGCTCTGGGATTCCGCTACCGGAGACATACTCCCCATACCCGACACCGGTTGGTCTTTGCCGGCATCCTCTGTAGAACCGCCAACAGCTCTGTCCTCCGAAGATGTTTGTCGGTAGTGGGATCCCTATCGCCCCTGGCCCAATCATCCACCTGGTCAAACGTCGTAGCTCCAGCACAGGGAGAGCCTCTAGGCCAGAGGGGGGGCTGTGGCAGGGATCCATTAGCGGACCGCCGTTAACGCAGTAGACGTTGCTTTCCTGTAGTCACCGTAGTCACCTAGTCACCCAAGAGCCCAAAACCCTTGCACAGAGCGGCTTTGAGGAGGTGACTACGCGTAGTCACCCCGTAGTCACCAGTAGTCACTGTAGCCACCGCTCGCTCTTTGGTCTATGCCTTAGTGACGCGACTAGCCAGCTCCCGTTGCAGTGCTGCCAACAGCTCCGTCCGCCGGAGATGTCGGCCGGTGGAGGGATCCCTGTCACTCCCTGGCCCGATCACCCGCCTAGCCAGCCGCCGCAACTCCAGCACAGGCAGGGCCTCCAAGCCAGAGGGAGGGGCCGCTGGGGCATGCTGTTGCTCCGCAACGCTATTGCTACACAACGCTGACGCAACGCTAACGCGACGGGGCCTAGTCGCCTCCAACGCCTCCACCCGTCGCTCCAACTGCTCCAACCGGTCGAGGATCCCTGCAACCGTTGGACTGTTAACAGGTGTTTGCAACCTC
>Ga0308404_1000186_pt1 | contig 19928 bp, 20 predicted proteins | sample HotsprSampleOSM4_FD_203475 | JGI IMG/M metagenome (GOLD analysis project Ga0308404, IMG submission 203475) | Hot spring phototrophic mat microbial communities from Octopus Spring, Yellowstone National Park, Wyoming, United States - 20060914_OS-M4 ...
CGGCATCGAATCCTCGCCCGCCTTTGTCCGGGAGCCGGAAGGCAACGGCTGCATCGAGCGCTTCTTCCGCACCTTCAAGGAACAGCTGCTTTGGGTAAAGGACTTCACCACGCTGGAAGAGCTGGCCGAGGCGCTTGAGGAATTCCGCCAGCGGTACAACGACCACTGGCTCGTGGAGAGGCTCAGTTTCCAATCCCCGCGGCAGGCTCGTCAGAGGCTGCTTGCCCTCGAGGCTGCTACATGATGATAATCAAAAAAACTGTCCAAGAAATCGGGTGCGGTACAATCGGCGCTTCCGCCCCAAACACCGCGTTGATCGCGGTCCGCAGCGCTTTTGAACCATCAATCACGAACAGGCGCCGCCGCGCGGGATCAACGCCATGCTCGACCAGATGCTGGAGCAGATCCTTGGCCGCTTCCGCGTTCTCGGTCGCTCCCTCGCGCAAGGCCAGCACGTGCTTGCGGCCCTCCACATCCACGCCCACTGCGGCCAGCACGCATTGATCCTGAAACTGCATGCCGTCGATGTAGATGATCAGCAAGTCCAGGTCGTCGTAGCGCCGTTCCATCAACCGCTTCAGCGCGGCCTCGGAGGCTTCGATCGCTTCGCGGCTCACCGTCGATTTCGACACGCCCACCGTGTCGGCCATCTCCGGAATCACGCGCCGATAGCGCCGCGTGGATACGCCCTGCAACAGGATCTCGAGCATGCGCTGGCCGATCGTCGCCTGTTGCATCGCCTCGTAGGCGGGAATGGGGACTTCCTTGTTGGCTCCGCGGCCTTTCCTGCGCAGCCGCGGCCGGCTCACCTGGAGCTGCCGCTCCTTCAACCGCACCCGGCCCGTCTGAGCGCCGTGCCAGACGATGTCGCCTTGCCGCGCCTTGCCTTGCTGCGGCGGCCCGGCGACTTGCCGGGCAGACAGTGCCAGCACGGCTTCGATGCAGGCCCGGCCCATGACATCGATCAGCTCATCGACCGCCAGCCGGCTCTGCTCGATGAGTTCCAGCATCGGCAAGAGCGCCTGGCCGTTGCGCACCAAAAACGCGGCGAGTTCGCGCTCGCCCGCCTTCCCTTGCTTGTCAATCGTGTGATACCTTCGTCTCACGGCGGTTCTCCTTTTCAAGGTTTGATCACCCCGATTCTATTGAGAATCAAGGGCGAACCGCCGCCTCAACTTTCAACTACGCGTGGGACACCGTCGCAGTCGCGCCGCCCGCACATAGTCCTTCACCATCGTGTAGCCACCCGTGAAGGCGTGCTCTTCCTTCAGCCGGTCGTAGATCCGCCGTGCCGTATGCCGTTGCTTCTTCATCCGGGCTTCATCCCCTTCTAGGATCTGGTCAATGATGCCCAGCCACGGCCCGAGCTTCGGCCGCGCCGCCGGCTTCTTCCTCTGGTATCCGGGTGGCACGGAGAACTCCAGCATCTTCCGGATGGTGCTGCGCGACAGGCCGAACTCCCGTGCCGCCTGCCGCACACTCATCCCCTCCACCTCCACCGCCCGCCGCACCCGTGCATACACTTCCACTCTGTACACCTCCCAGGTGTCGCAAAAACACAGCTGACCTGTATTGTTTGATCGGCTCGCCCGGGGTGGTCTACTTTTCGACCGCCACCAGCCGCCGCTCACGCGGCGGCACGTGGTCCATTATTGCTCCGCCCTTTATACCTGCATGGCGAATTCCCACTTGGTGCCGAAGTTGGGTTGCTTCATTACTCAGTCGAGCGAACCTCCCGCCGTACGGCATGGAGGAGCCATGCGGGATTTGACGTGGCGTCCATCGGCAGGCAATTACCGAAGCCGTGGGAGCGCCTGTAACAAGGAGATGATCGACTGGAAAGACTGGCCGTCAGGGATATCCACCGCCGGACGGCGCACAACAACAAGCCGGCACCCTTCGATGCGCGCTGCCTCGATCTTGGCCGGAAGTCCGCCTTCGATTCCTCCGTCCTTCGTCACCACCGTGCCGGCGCCGGCCAGACGAATCGCGGCCCGATTCTCTTCCACCGAAAACGGTCCACGTGCCGCGAGAATTGCGGCCTCGGGCAGTCCGGCGCGGTGGCAGGCATCCAGAGACTCTTTGAGCGGCAGCACTCGGGCAAACAGGCCGAGTCCGGTACGCGCCGCCTCGCGGACGTAGGGTTCGAGGTTCCGGGAGCCAACGGTTAGCAGCACGGTCCGGCCGTAGGAGAACGCCAGGCGGGCTGCGTCGTCGTGGTCGATGGCAACCGCGACGCCCTCGAGTCCGTCCAGGCCGCTCTCTGCTCTGCACCACCGGAAATAAGGGATCGCCGCGGCGCGCGCCGCCTGCTCGGCGTTGGCGTGGGTTTCAGTCGCGTAGGGGTGCGCCGCATCGACCAGCGCCGACGTCGAGGAGTCGCGAAGATAGTTCGTCATCGCAGTGGCGTCCAGCCGCCCGCAGCGGCGCGACACCAGGGGATGCGCCGGCAGTTCCAGTGGCGCTTCCGTCGCCGTGGAAACGACCACTCGATGCCCGGCTGCGGCCAGCGCCGCCGCCAGCGCCGCCGTCTCACTGGTTCCACCGAGCAGCAGGATCACAGTTCGTACCCCCGCGGCGTCACCATCCGTCCCCGCACAACGCGCGTCGAGGAACTGCCGATCACCACGATGCTGCGCATCCCGATCTCCTCGGCCAGAAATCCGCCCAGGTCGGTCAGAACGATCCGCTCTTCCTCGAGACCGAGCGCCGTGGCGATACCCACCGGTGTCGAGGGAGCGCGGTAGCGCCGGAAGATCTCCGCTGCTGCCTCTAGTTGCCGGATGCGGCGGCGGCTCCGCGGATTGTAGAGCGCGGCCACCAGCCCGGTGCGCGCCACGGCATCGAGGCGCTCGAGAATCTGCTCCCAAGGCACCAGCAGGTCGCTCAGGCTGATGCAGACGAAGTCGAGCATGAGCGGTGCGCCCAGTTGCGCCGCTGCCGCGAGACAGGCAGACACGCCCGGCACCACTTCGATCGGCACATCCAGCCCCATCTGCTGTGCCTGTTCGATGACCAGTCCGGCCATGCCATAAACACCAGGATCGCCCGAGGAGACCACCGCGACCGTCGCGCCTCCAGCAGCGCGGCGCAAGGCGATCTCACACCGCTCCACCTCCCCCGTCATGCCGGTCGAGATGACTTCCTTGCCGGCCGTGAGATCTCTGATCAAGTCGACGTAAACGTCGTAGCCGACCACTACTCCGGCTCGTTCGATTGCCTGTTCGGCGCGGCGCGTGCGGTCGAGTGGGTTTCCGGGTCCAATTCCGACCACGTAGAGCATTCCCGCGCCACTGCGACGGTCACTCCGTTGATGATGGTCTTGGGTAGTAATAAACGAGTCCTCCTTCCGGCCAGCAATGCGCACGGTTCGGCAACCGCCGGCAAACCAACCTTGCTCCGGACAAATTCCGAGTGGGTGAAAGCACGCGGTGAAGCACGGATCTCCTCCGACGCGAGCATGCGCAGCGGCAGTCCAAGAGCCCGAACGGCGTCCAGGAGGCCGTGCTCTTTCGCTTTAACGTCCGCCGAGGCGATCAAGCGAACCGAAGCCAGTTCCACGCCGGCGAGATCGAGGCCGCGGCGCACGGCGTCCATGATGGCGCTCGAATCGGTTCCCTGCCGGCATCCGATGCCGACAATGATGTCCTTGCGCGCCTCGGTTGTGGTCGTGATGACCGGTTCGGCGCCTACCAGATTGGCGACGCGAACGGCCAAGTCGTTTGCGCCACCCTCGTGTCCGCTGACCAGGCTGACGCACCATCGGGCGCGCACATCCAGCACGACGACGGCCGGATCCGTGGTCTTGTGGCGCAGGCACCCGGCCAGGGCCCGCACCACCACGCCGCAGGGAGCAGCGAAGATCATGCCGGCGACTTGCGCAAAGATTTCGGCCGTCAGGTCCATGACCCGGTCGAAGCAGACAGCGCCTGGCCCAGGCCCAGCCGAGCGGTGAACAAACAGGCGCGTCTCCTCGATGCCGGCTTGAATGGCGGGAAACAGCGCCGCGCCCTCTGGCGAGAGCGTGATGTATGCAACGCCGCTCATGGCTCTTCCGCCTTCCGGTATCCGTGTGAGAACGTGGCGTCGTACAGCCGCGAAGTTCTAGATGACGCGCCGAGCGCATTGCCCACGAGAATGATGGCTGTCTTGTGGATGCCGGCTTGTTCGACTCTTCGCGCAAGGTCAGACAGCGTGCCGCGGACCACCTGTTCATCGCTCCGGCTGGCGTGACACACCAGCGCCGCGGGGCATTCGTCGCCGTAGACGGGCACGAGTTCCTCGCAAATCGCGCCGACGCGGTCGGTAGACAGGTACAGGCAGAGCGTCGCGCGGCTGGCGGCCAGCCGTGTCAGCTCCTGTCCGGCGGGCATCGGCGTGCGGCCGGCAATCCTCGTCAAAATCACCGTCTGGGAAACCTCCGGCATGGTCAGTTCGACTCGTAACGCCGCCGCTGCCGCCTGAAATGCGCTGATGCCCGGCACAACTTCGTACTCGATGCCGTGCCGGTCGAGCGCCGCCATTTGCTCGCCGATCGCGCCATAGATCGCCGGCTCGCCGGAGTGCAGCCGGATCACGTCCTGGTCTGCCGCCTGCGCATCGCGGCACACCGCGATGGTCTGCTCCAGCGTCATGCCCGCCGAATCGTGGCGTTCGGCGTCTTCCGGCAACAGATCGATGATCTCCTGACTCACCAGGGATCCGGCGTAGATACAGACTCGTGCGCCGGCAATGAGCCGTGCCGCCTTGCGCGTCAGCAGTTCCGGATCGCCCGGTCCGGCGCCCACGAAGTAGACCTTCATTGGTCCCTCCTCAGCAGAATCGCGATCCGCAAGGCGTCGCCCGCGACGTTGCGCAGCGCCTCGGGGGTGATTGCCTCTACTGTCTCGCCTGGGAACGTGAGGTTCTCGGCCAGAAACAACGCCCAGCCCTCGCCGAGATGCTCGGCCAGCCCAGCCGACCAATGCGCCGCACCGGGCGAGCCCAGCAGGATGGCGATGGCCGTTTCGCCCTCCAGCGCGGGGTATGGGGTCTCCGGAACAGCACCGTGCGCACTCACGATGCGCGCACCGGTCCAGTCCGCCCCTAGCCTGGCGAAAGCGGTTTGCACGCTGCTCACGCCCGGAATGACGCGGCATGCCTCCTTGCCAAAACGGCGCAGCACGAGCCGGGACAAGCTGGCGATGCCCGGGTCGCCGGTCACCAGCACCGCGATACGGCGATTCGCATGGACCGAGACCGCCGCTTCGACTTCGGCAAGGCTGCCTCGGACCGCGATCCGTTCTCCCGTCGCTTCGGGGAACAGGTCCAGCAATCGCGGCGAACCGATCAGCACTTCGGCGCTGGCCGCCGCTTCCAGCGCCTCCAGCGTCAGGCACTGGCGCGCGCCGGGACCGCATCCGACAATGGTGATCATCTCCACGGCGACAGATCTCCCGACTGGCCCAGCCAATCGCCGGCCATGTTGATCAACGCTACTGCAACCTCGGAGCCTGCGCCCAGGCGAGCTGCGATGACTTCTCCTATGCGTTCCGACAAAACGCGAGCGAGCGTCCACCTCTGTTCTTGATCGAGCGATTGAAAGACGCCTTCCACTGTCGGCAGCTCCGGCCGGTGGCCGCCGAACAACCGATGCGCGGCCTCCGCCACCGCGCCCACCGCCGACTGAGAGCGTGACGAGTGTGTATCCCACTCGCCCGCGGCGAGCTTGGCCAGCTTGCCGGGATGCCCGAGCGCCAACAGCCGCCGCACCCCGCGCTGACGGGCCCGATCCACCAGGGCGCCCCACTCGTTGCCCACGTCCACCACCTGCACCTTCCCTACGCGCAAGTGACGCAGCGCCGCCTGTTCTCCAATGCGTCCGGGCACGAACACAGGCTCCCGGCAACCCGAGGCGACGGCGACGTCCAGACCGCAGCACAGGGCCTCCCGCATCGCTTCGTGACTGAAGGCGCGCACCCGTCCGGTGGTGCCGAGGATGGAAAGCCCGCCCTCAATGCCCAGCTTCGGATTGAACGTCTTCGCTGCAAGCTCGCGCCCTCCGGGGATGGAGACCGTCACCCGCACCCCGCGCTCGGTCACCTCGCGGACCGCGGCTTCGATCATGGCGCGCGGACCGGGGTTGATCGCCGGCTCGCCTGGCGCGACCGACAGGCCCGGCAACGTCACCGTCCCGACACCCTCTCCGGCAACGAACTCGACCGCGGCGCCCTCGATGAACCGGACGGCCGAGATCACCGTTACCCCGTGCGTGACATCGGGATCGTCGCCGGCGTCCTTTCTGACGCCGGCGCGCGCCTCTTCGCCCAGCCGCTCCACGAAATCAAGCGGCAGCACGAAACGCGTGCCGTCGCGCAAAGGGATTTCCACGGACGCGCCCGGGGCCATGCCGCACAGCTTCATCGCCGCCGCCTTCGCCGCGCCAGCCGCGCAACTACCAGTCGAATAGCCGCCGTTCAGCCGGGTCATGACCCCTCGGCGCTCCATCCGCGCCGGCGCACCGGTACGATTACCGTGGACATGTATCCGATCCGCCCTTCGGGCAGTTCGTCCAACCCGGTGATGACGCGCTCCTTGTCGCCTTGCTCGGCATAGCAGACCATCCAGGCGCGACGGGCCAGATTGCGGCGCTTCAGCAACCCGGCCACTGCCTGCGCGCGCGGCCCGATCTTGTAAATCACCACTGTCTCACTGTAATCGAGCGCTCGTTCCACATCCTCCAGATGCGTGGCCGACAGAAGCGTGAGCCGATCGTCCTGCAGCGTGAGCGGACTGCCGGCGATCGCCGCCGCTGCCTGGAAGGCGCTGATGCCGGGCACGACGTGGATCCGGTCCTTCGGCAGCCGCCTCTCCAACTGCGACAGCAGATAGCAGGCGGTGCTGTAGATGAGCGGATCGCCGATGGTGAGATGCGCAACCGACCGGCCCGTACCGCACCGCTCCGCCACAACATCGGCCACGGCGCCCCAGGAGGCCTCGGTCTTTTCCTCGTCGCGCTCCATCGGGTAGACATGTTCGAGGATCTCCCTCTGACCCGGCACGTCGCGCACCACTTGTAGCGCGAGGCTGTCGCTCGAAAGTTCCGAGCACGGCGCCACGATGACGTCCACACTTTCGACGATGCGCAGCGCCCGCAATGTCAACAGGTCGGGGCTTCCTGGACCGACGCCAACGGCATAGAAGTGGCCTGGCGCCGCGCGTTGGTATGTGTTTACCGGCATTGGGCCGCAGATTCCTCCAGTGCCGTCTTCAAACGGCGCAGATACAGGTTCATCGCCGCCGGCGTTGCACCCAGCGGCGCGGCGCAAGTCACGCGCGCGGCGCCGACGCGGTTCTTCCAGGACTCCGGGTGGTCGCCCATCACGTCGTGTCGGATGTGCTCTCCCGCGACCAGCATGAAAGGGACAAAGTGAACCGAGCCCGTTTTCCGCGCCAACTCCCTGGCGCGCTCCAGCGAAGTCAGTCCAGGACTCCCTTCGACGCTGGCGACCACTACGTTCGCGTAGCGTGACTCCAAGTCGGAGGCCAATTCCAGCAGAAGTAGATTGTATTCCTCATGCCGCCTGTTGCCGTGACAAACCACGATGTTTATGCGGTCGTTCCGGAGTGACGGGGCTAGAGCTTCTACCACCTCGCCGATGTCCCGGCTGGACGCCAATAGCGGCGCTCCCACACGAAACCTGCCGTTGTTTCCAACCGATTGTTGCAACTTTGCGTATTCTTGGCCCGGCACGGTGAGCAACGGTTGGAACACCGCTGTCTCCACCCGGTCGCGCTCCAGTTCCTCGATCGCCTCGGCCAGTGTGGGAAGCACTACGCCCTCTCCGCGCAACTTCGCCACGATGCGGCCAGAGGTGAACGCCCAGCGCACTGCGCACTCGGGCACGAACGTCCGGATACGCTGCTCAATCTGAGCGTAGACCCTACGCGCCTCTTCCGACGAGGCGCCGAAGCCCACCAAAACCACGACCGAATCGTGTCTAGCCACGGCACACTCCGCACAGGGCGTGCAGCGCCGCCACCGCCAACGGACTGCCTCCGCGCCTACCTTCCACCACGATCCATGGCACATCCAAAGACATCAGTTCCTCTTTGCTTTCGATCACGTGTACAAAACCCACGGGCATGCCGATCACCAGGGACGGCCGCAAGTTCTCTTCGATGATCATCCGGTTCAGTTCCAGCAGCGCCACCGGTGAATTTCCAAATACCGCGATGGCGCCCTCCAGATGCCTGCGCGCCTTCCGAACGGCGAATAGCGACCGTGGCAAGCCCGCGTCGCCTGCCTGCCGCCTCACGTCGGCGTCGGCGACATGGCACAGGATCGATTCGGGCGAGTAAGAAGGACAAACTTTGCTCAGCCTCGCCGGCGATAAGCCGGCGCGGATCATCGCGCTGTCGACATAGATGGCGCGCCCGTGCGTCAACGCTGCCACGGCGGCATCCACGGCGCCGGGCGAGAAGTGTGTGCACCCAGCCAGAGAGAAGTCGGCCGTGGCGTGGATCATACGCCGGACTACGGCCCATTCGCGTAGCGGGTAACAGTGTGGCGGCGCCTCCCTGTCGATGGCGGCCAATGAGCGGGACTCGATCGCCGCGCCGTCCAGCGGATCGGCAAGCAGCGAGTGAATGAGCGGTTGGTTCATTGGCGTCCCTCCCGGCAGGCGCGCACAAAGCGTGAAGCCGCGCCTGGATGCGAGGCAAAGTGCAGATGCACGTAGCTGGCCAGTACGCGTTCGCGTTGGAATCCCTCCGGATGGCACGCCTCATCTGGCCGCCGCCGCAGGCGATAGGCCGGCCGCCAGTCCCCAGCGGCCTCCAAAGTTGGGACCAGCTCGGAGTAATGAAACTCGTGGCCCCTCAGCGTCTCGCCGGCCGGAACAAAGAGCGAATCGCGCTCGGACGTGACTTCGACATAGCCCAGCGCCTTGCGCCGCGTGAGCATGCGGGTCCAGACCGGCAGGACGCCCGTCATCGCATGGCGCTCACCGCCCGTGGTCTCGATGCCCTGCGACAAGTACATCAGGCCGCCGCATTCGGCATACACCGGGCGCCCGCCGGTGGCGAAGGCGCGGATGTCTTGCCGCATCGCGAGATTGGCGGACAGCTCGGCTGCGTGCTCCTCCGGGTAGCCGCCGCCGATGTAGATTCCGTCCAGATCATGAGGCAGTCCTCCGGCCAGGGGCGAGAAGTAAACCAAGGCGGCCCCCGCATCTTCGAGCGCCGAGAGGTTGTCCGGATAATAGAAATGAAACGCCGCGTCGTGCGCCACGCCCAACCGGATGGGACCGACGTTCTCCACCGGGATGCGAGCGGTGCATGGAGTCAACCGGGGGGCCGAGTGCGCGAGCGCGAGCAACGCGTCCAGCTTCAGGTGCCGTTCCGCCGCATCGGCGAACGCATCGAAGTTCGCGCCGGCCAACGGCGCCGAGAGCCCCAAGTGCCGCCCGGGCAGTTTCGGAAGCGCGTCCCGCGGCACTGCGCCAAGCAGAGGCGCTTGAGCAGAGCCGCGCAAGGCATCCGCGATCCAGCCGGCATGCCGTTCGGAGCCGGAGAAGTTCGCGATCACGCCTCCGACGCGGACGCCCCGTTCGAATCCCGCAAAGCCTGCCACCATCGCCGCCACGCTGCGCGCTGCGCCGTGCGCATTCGCCACCAACAGCACCGGCGCATCCAGCCATCGAGCCAACTCCGCCGTGCTGCCTTCGATTGAAGTGGGAGAAGCTCCGTCGAACAGGCCCATCACGCCTTCGATCAGCGCGATGTCGCAATCAGCCGCTGTGCGAAGGAACAGATCACGCACGTACTCGCCGCCGCACATCCAGCCATCGAGATTGAAACAGGGGCGGCCCGATGCGGCGGCCAGCCAGGCCGGATCGAGGAAGTCGGGACCGGCCTTGAAGGTCTGCACGCTGAGTCCGCGGCGGCGGAAGGCGGCTGCCAGCGCAACGGTCACCGACGTCTTTCCGGAACCGCTGCTGGTAGCGCCGATCACAAGCCTGGGACATCTCATGCTCAGAACTCCACTCCGGGCTGCGCGGCGACGCCTTGCTGGTAGGCGTGCTTGACACAACGCATATCCGTCACTGTGTCGGCCAGGTCCAATAACTCAGCAGGCGCGCCGCGTCCGGTCAACACGACACACACGCCGGGCTTTGTTACCGAAAGCGCGTCGATGACTCCCGGCGAGGTGAGCAGCCCGGCGCGAAGCGCAATGAACACTTCGTCGAGGATCACCAGGCGGTACCGGCCTGATTGCAGGGCTTCACGCGCCGCCGCGAGCGCCGCCAGGGCCGCCTGTCGATGCGAATCCATTGCCGGGCCGTCCTCCTTCGGCAGAAAGCCACGGCCCATTTGCACGATTTCAACCTCGGGCAGGCGCGCGACGATGGCCATTTCTCCGATGGTCGAATCCGACTTCACAAACTGAACAATCAACACCGGCTGGCCGTGTCCGGCCGCGCGCAGCGCCATCCCCAGAGCCGCCGTGGTCTTGCCTTTGCCGTCCCCCGTGAATACTAGCAGCCGTGTCGGATGTTGCATAGCAATGCGATTCCTTTCCGCATGGCGAAACCCAACGCGAGCACCAGTACGCTGGTCATCGCCATCAGCACCACTGCACGGCGAATATGACGCCGCTGCAGAGATTCCCGTGGCTCGCCCATCTGAGGCATCCCGATCACCTGGCCACGGCGCGAAAGAGGGCCTCCCAGTTGGACTCCCAACGCCCCAGCGAATGCGGCTTCGGACCATCCCGCATTGGGGCTGGCGTGGTTGCGGCAATCGCGAAGGCCCAAGCTCCACGCTGCGCGCGGATGGTTCCCAGTAACCAGCGCCGCAACGGCAATGGCCGGAAACGTGATCCGCGCTGGAATCCATGCGGCCAAGTCGTCGAGTTTCGCCGACGCCCATCCGAAATCCAGATACCGCTCGTTCTTGTAGCCGAACGTGGAGTCGAGCGTGCTCACCGCTTTGTAGGCCAGCGCCAGCACGGGGCCCCCTGCGAAGGCGAAGAACAGCGGAGCGGTGACGCCGTCCACGGTGTTTTCGGCGACGCTCTCTACCGTTGCGCGCACGATTCCGGGTTCATCAAGTGGCGCCGTGTCGCGGCCCACCATGCGCGCCACGCGATTCCTCGCGAGTCCAATGTCGCCGTGCGCCAATGCGCCTGACACCGCCATTGCGTGATCGGCCAGGTCGCGCCCCGCGAAACAGGTGTAGAGCAGTAGCACCGACACTGCGTCGCGCAGCCACGCAAACGCGTGGCCCGCAGTTGTCAGCAGTGCCCAGGCGGCGAGCGCGGTCGTGCCCACGACAATGCCAGCCGTGGCGGACCCAGCCCATTTCGCGTGGGGAATCGTCCGCCGCATCGGGGCTTCGAGCGCCATGGCAAACCGGCCAATCGCTTTCACTGGATGCGGGAACCAGCGCGGATCGCCGAACACAAGGTCAGCCAGGAACGCCATCGCGATTTGCGCCTCCCACGTCATCGCAGCCCCATCCGGCGGTAGATCGCTTCGATGGGCAGGCACGCGCGCAACGTCGCGGCTAGCCGGTCGAGCGCCGGTTCAATGTCGTAGCAGGCCAGCACGCGGCCCACGGGCGCCAAGCCGCTCCGCGTTCGCAGCCGGTCGATGAACCATCGGCGGAATGGGTCGGCATCGAAGATTCCGTGCAGGTAGCAACCCCAAACCAAACCGTTGCCGCTCGCGGCCCCCATCGGTTCTCCACTGCGCCCCAGCAGTGCGTGCCTGGCCTGCGCGGCGGTGGTTTGTCCATGGTGTATTTCGTAGCCGCGAACCTCCAGCCCCGAATCGACGTGGGTGGCGGACGTCCGCCGGAGCGTCTTCTCTCGTTCGAGCGCTGTCGTCACGGGCAGCAGTGCAAGCCCCGCCACATCCGCGCCGTCCGATTCCAACCGGTGTGGGTCAGTCACCTTCTCGCCAAGCATCTGGAATCCTCCGCAGATACCAACGATCTCGGCGCTGCCTGAGTGGCCGGCCTCCATAATAGCACGGGCCAAACCCGTCTGAAAGAGGTATCGCAGATCGCCCGGCACGTTCTTGCTGCCTGGCAGCACGATGGCCGCCGGAGCGCCCAACTCCCCCGTGGACCGCACCACCCGCACGATTACGTCCGGCTCCACGCGCAACGCGTCGAAATCGGTGAAGTTGGAAATGTGCGGAAGGTCGATAACGGCGATCTCCACCCGTTCGCCCAGGGCGAGTAGGTCGTCGAGGTTGCCCTGCTTGAAGCTCACCGAATCCTCTTCGGGCAAGCCGAGGTCCCTCAGGTACGGCACCACACCCAGTACGGGTTTGCCGGTGTGAGCCAGCACGTAGTCGTTGGCGTCACCGAGCAGGCTCTCCTTGCCGCGAAACTTGTTCACCACAAAGCCGGCCACCCGCGCGCGCTCCTGCTCGGTGAAGACCTCCATACAGCCGACGAAGGACGCGTAGACGCCGCCGCGATCGATGTCGCCCACCAGCAACACTGGCGCGCCGGCGTGGTGGGCCATCGCCATGTTGACGATGTCATGCTTCTTCAGATTGACTTCGGCCGGGCTGCCGGCGCCTTCGAGAACCACGGCGTCATGTTCGGCGGCCAGTTCGTCGTAGCAGCGCTTCACCTCCTCGAAGGCTCTCGCCTTGTAGTTGAAGTAGTCGAGCGCCTCCATGTTGCCGATGGGCTTGCCGCGCAGCACGACCTGGCTTCCTGTGTCGCTATTGGGCTTGAGCAGGATCGGATTCATGCGCACGTCCGGATCGAGCCGGCATGCCTGCGCCTGCACCACCTGCGCGCGTCCTATCTCCAGGCCATCGGCGGTGACGTACGAATTCAGAGACATGTTCTGCGCCTTGAAGGGCGCCACGCGAAAACCATCCTCCAGCAGCACGCGGCACAGTCCGGCGGCCAACACGCTCTTGCCCACGTTCGAACCCGTTCCCTGGAACATAACGGCAGGCGTGCGCCGGCGCACGCGGACCGCGGGAGCGCCCGTCAATTCATCGCTGATGGCGTTGGCCAGCCGCACGTTTTCCTCGCGGGTGCGCACGGCGATGCGGAAGTAACTCGCGTCCAAGCCTTCGAAGTTCGAACAATCGCGGATAGCAATGCCGCGACGCAGAAGCCGGGTGGGGAGGCCCTCGGTTTCACTCCGCACCAGGAGGAAATTCGCTTCGCCGGGGAAAACCTGGAGACCGCGCATTTGCGACAGCCAAGCGGCCAGCTCGCCGCGCCATTGGGCAACCTGTTCGCGACTGCGCTCCAGATACGCCACGTCAGCGAGCGCGGCGCAGCCCACGGCCTGCGCCAGCGAGTTGACGCTCCAAGGAGGCAATGCTCTCCGCAGGCGTTCCGCCGCCGCGCGGACGGCCACGGCAAAGCCGAGGCGTAAGCCGGGGATGGCCCAGTTCTTGGTGGCGGACAACAGAACAATGACGTTCGGCGGACGGCGGATCGTGAAGCGGTCGAGCCCGTTTACAAAGTCGGCGAACGCTTCGTCGATCACAAACCAGGACTCGGGAAATCGGGTGGCGAGCGAGCGCAACGTCTCGGCGTCAAAGCAGCGGCCGGTGGGATTGTTGGGTTGCCCCAGCATAACGAGGCTGACGCGGCCCTGTTCCTCGATGGTATCCGCCAGACGATCAAAGTCGACCTGAAAGCCCTCTGACGCGTATAGCCTGAGCGCGTGCACGTCGATTCCGGCCTGTTCGGCGGCCCTGCGATAGTCGGAGTAGCAGGGAACTGCGATGACGGCTCGCCGGCAGGGTAGCACGCGCGGGATCGCGTAAAGCAGCTCCGTCGATCCATTGCCAGCAACGATCTCATCGCACTCGATCTGATAATGCCTCGCGGCGGCCTCCAGCAACTCCGAACAGTGCGGGTCCGGGTAGTGCGCCGTACCGGAAAGCTGCGCGCTGATGACGCGCCGCATCCACTCCGGCGGTCCGAGCGGATTAATACTCGCGGAGAAATCGAGGATGTCGCCTGCCGGTACCCCCGAGGCCTCTGCGATGCTCCGCAGATCGCCACCATGCGGCCAACCCGCCCGCATTATCGAGCTCCTCCCGGCCAAAGCTGCGAGGCGAGGACCAGAGCAGGAATGGCCTCGACAATCTCGCATGTGGCGCCCAGTGTGTCGCCCGTGTAGCCGCGGATTTTGCGCCAACTCCACCGCGACAGCATCGCCGTGGCGATGATGACAAGCACAGTGGCCGCCAGACCGCGCCCTCCGGCGACGAACCAACTCGAACTTCCCAGCAGCGCAGCGGCCCACACAGCGTGCCATGGCCTCGCACTCCCGAACACCGTGGCCAATCCGCCGCCCGGTCGCGCGTACGGCAACCAGATCATGGCGAGTAAAAGAGAGCACCGCCCGGCCAGCGGCATGAGAAACGCCGCGGGAATGAACCACTGTGGAGGCAGCGACGCCACCGCCGCGCATTTCAGCAACAGCACAGACGCCACCGCCGCCGTACCCATCGCCCCGGTCCGGCTGTCCCGCATGATTTCGAGGATCCGCTCCTTGGGGCGCGAACTGAAGAATCCGTCGGCAGTGTCGGCCAGTCCATCCACGTGCAAACCACCCGACAGCAGGGCCAGCGCAATGACGAGCAACACGCTGGCTGGCGCGTGAGGCAGCAGGACGGACAATGCGGCCGCCAGCGCAGCCGCCGTAACGCCGAATACCAATCCAACCACGGGGAAATACGGTAAGCTGCGCGCCAGCGCCGCCTGTACCTGCCGGGACGCTGGCAGCGGAAAGACACTCAGAAATCCGAGGGCGGCGGCTAGTGGTTTCATGCCTGGCTCACGTTAGCCTCGCTGAAGGTGGCCACCTCGGTCAGCAGTCGCGCGGAGGCCTCCACCAAGTTCATGGCCAGCGCCGCGCCCGTGCCTTCTCCGAGCCGTAACCCCAAGTCGAGCAGCGCCCGCTTGTTGAGTTTATTGAGGGCGGCCCGGTGACCCGGCTCCACGCTGGAGTGAGCGGCGATCATGCAGCCGGTGGACTCCGGCGCCAGAGACTGCGCGATCAACGCCGCCGCCGTGGTGATGAAACCATCCAGCAGCACCGGCTTGCGCAGGGCGGCGAAGCCCAGGATCAGCCCGGCGATGCCGCCGATTTCGAAGCCGCCCACGCGCGCCAGGATGTCTAGCCCGTCGTTGGGATTCGGCCGGTTGACCTCCAGCGCCTTGGCGATCGTCGCCACTTTCAAACGCCACCGCGCTTCGTCGATGCCGCTGCCGCGTCCGGTCACTTCCTCCACGCCGCAACCACTGAGAGTGGCCACGATGGCGCTGCTCGGCGTCGTGTTCCCGATGCCCATCTCACCTACGCCGAGGAGATCGGTGTCTGGCGCGAGTCGGCGTGCAACGCGGATGCCCGCCTCGATCGAGCGGATCGCGTCCTCGCGGCTCATGGCCGGACCGGACGCGATATTCGCTGTTCCCGGCCCGATGCGTTCGCTGATGACAGCGGAGGCGACGTCCGCCGGCAACGGCGATGCGATCCCCATATCCACCACCACCACGCGAGCGCGGCCCGCGCGCGCCAAGGCGTTAATGCCCGCGCCGCCGCGCACGAAGTTGGCCACCATCTGCACGGTCACTTCGCGGGGGTACTGGCTGACGCCTGCTTCCGCCACGCCGTGGTCACCGGCCATCACCACGATGGCCCGCCGCTCTACGGCCGGACGGATGCCGCCGGTGATTCCCGCCAAGTCCTCGGCCAGGTCCATGAGGCGGCCCAGCGCCCAATGCGGCATGGTCAACTGCTCCAGTCTCTCGTGCGCTGCCTGCCTCGCGGTTACGTCCGGTCCTGTGATCTGGCGTAGTGTTTCGCTGAGTAACTGCATTCCCGTTCCTTTACTTGATTCGCAGTGGCTGCCCACAAACCAGCAGCATCACTTCGTCGGCGCCGGCGGCGATGGTCTGATTGCAGACGCCGAGCAGGTCGCGAAACCTTCGGGCCACTTCGTTCTCCGGCACGATACCCATGCCCACTTCACCCGTTACGAGCACGGTTCCACACGGCATGAGCCGGGCGGCGTCAATCACACGACGGCAATCTCCGGCCACCGCCTTTTCGGTGAGCGCCTGTCCGGCCAGATCCGCCTCATACATGCGATTGGCAATCCAAGCCGTGAGGCAATCCACCAGTGCGACCCCGTAGCCGCCAGCCGCCCGTTCCAGCGCGGCGGCCAAATGCAGGGGCTCCTCGACGGTGGCCCAGCCGTTCCCGGCACGTCGGTCACGGTGGCGATCCACCCGTGCGCGCATCTCGTCATCGGCGGGGACAGACGTCGCGATGTAGACCCGCTTCGAGTCCAGTTTCTCGGCCATGCACTCGGCCCACGCGCTCTTCCCGCTGCGCGCGCCACCCGTCGCCAGCACGATGCGGCTCATCGGATCACCTCGGCGGTATGGCACAGATCGTTCAATGTGCACAACGTGCCTCGATTCCCGGAGAGCCGGACGCGCGTCACCGAAGCGGGACTCACTTCCAGCAGCAGGTGCGCCTCCGGCGGCAGGCCCAGCCAGTGGCAGACCAGCGCACGGATGACTCCACCGTGCGTGACCACGGCCACTCTGCGCGGGGGCCCGGCGGCCAGGCGTTCAGCCACTCGGCGTACGCGCGCATCAAACTCGGTCAGCGATTCGCCGCCCGGAAAACGAAACTCGGGATCGAGCTTTGCCCAGCGATCCACGGAGTCCGGATAGGCCTCGGCGATTTCGGCAAAACGCAAACCCTCCCATTCGCCGAAGTCGATCTCCCGCAGGTCCTCGTCGAACGTCGCATCGAGACCCGCAGACGCGGCGGTCTGTCGCGCCCGCAGGGAAGGGCTGGCCAGGCACGTGGTTCTCGCGTGCAGCAACTCGATATGCCGCCGGAGCGCCGCCGCGTGCTCGAGGCCGATGGTGCTGAGTGGCGGGTCCATGCGGCCCACATAGCGGCCGCGGTACTCCTAGCCTATCTCGCCGTGCCGTATCAGCAAGACCTCGATGGCATCCAAGGAGCAACCCGGCGGCTGTACGCTGGCAGTGGCCGGTGCAGGTGAGGCCAGCGGCATGGCTGAGCGCACGACCTCGCCCACTACGATCAATGTGGGTCCGGAGATGGCGCTTACGTCCACGCGGCTCTGGATGTCCGCCAGGGTGCCCAGGACCCGCCGTTGCTGCGGCGTCGTGCCATCGGCTATGAGTGCGATGGGCGTGGACGGCGCGCGGCCGTATTGCACCAATTTCCCAACGACCTGTCCAAGCAGCGTTTTGCCCATCAGCAGCACCAGCGTGTCCGGACCCTGCGCCATGCGCCGCCACTCGCTCTCTTCAAGCGGCTTGCCGTTTCGGCGGTGCAGGCTAAAGACGCCCAGCGAAGCCGCTCCATATTCACGATCGGTCACCGGAATGCCGGCATAGGCGGGCACGGCTGCGATGCTGCTGACGCCGGGCACCACCTCATGTGGGATCCCGGCCGAGGCCAGCGCGCGCATCTCCTCCCCGCCGCGTCCAAAAACCATCGGATCGCCGCCTTTCAGCCGCACCACGCGGCGCCCGGCGCGCGCCAGTTCGATCATCATCGCGTTGATCTCCGGCTGCAGGTGGCGGCAGCAGCCCTTGCGCTTGCTCACATCGATGCGTTCGACGCGATGGCAATAGAGATCCAGGACGGCGGGGTCGACCAACCCGTCGTGAATCACGACATCAGCGCACGCAAGACAGAGAGCGCCTTTCACCGTCATCAGCCCCGGATCGCCCGGCCCGGCGCCTACCAGCCAGACAAACCCCTGGCCTGCCGGTTTGCCAATCACACCCGCGGAGAGTTGCTCGGCACTGTGCTTCATCGCCGCGGCCAGGGCGGGATCGGCGCCGTCGGTGGCGAAGGAAATCGAGACCCGGCCGTGACGCAGGCTCGCGGCGAAGGTCACGTCGGACTCCTCGGCCGCGTCTGCCCGCAAGACTAACGCCGGAAGGCGTCTGGCATCCTCCACCACAAGGCGGTTCACCGCTGCGTCATCGGTGGCGGCGATCACCAGGAACGCACCGTCAAGCATTCCTGGCCGGTATTCGTCCCGGATCCATTCGACGGCAGAGGAGTGCCAGTCGTCACCAGGCGCAAGACGCGGTGAGATCACTCGCACACGGGCTCCGTGCGCCAGCAGGGTTCGGCATTTCCGGCGGGCTACGGCGCCGCCGCCGACCAGGACGCAGAGGCGATCCCTGACGTTGAGGTTGACCGGCAACAACACTTCATCTCCAAAAACAAAAAGCCCCGGCGCCTCTCAAGAGGGCCGGGGATGCCGTTTTCCATCCGCTGGTCGATGCAGAGCTATCGGTTGCCGGCCCCAGTCCACGAGGGCCATGCTCGCCATGCATCGGTTGGGCAGGTCTTCTGGCTTCCGGATCTTTCTACTGGCCGCGCCTTCCCATCCAAGCTGGACAGTGGCTTTCTAAGCGGCGTTCGTCACCGGTTACAGCGGCGGGCCCGCAACGGATTTGCACCGTTTTCCCTTGAAGCTCCTTGCGGAGCACCCAAGTCAGAAGTATACCAGATTTCCGGCTGCGAAGGTCGGGCGAGAGTGAATCCGGCGAGGATGGGCATGCCGAATCCGTCCAATTGCTCGCGGATGTGAGCCCCATGGCCGCCCGCCTCCGAGAGCGGAAATAGCAACGCCAGCACGGTTCCGGAATGCGCCGCCGCCACGCCGTAGCCGCCGTTCCGCTCGACCAGGGCCACGATCTCCTCCAGGTGCGGCTTTGGCAGGTATGGCTGATTCAGACGGGCCGAAGCGGAGGCAATCTGGCCGATGGCTGCGGGGTCGGCATTCAGGAATGCCATGCGAAGACGCTGCCGCAGATCCTCGAAGGCGTCCAATTCGCGGTTGGAATAGCGCGGCCGCACAAGCGTCAATGTGGGTACGGTCGATTCCGGCTGCGCATCCACCACCATAACGCGCATGGGCGGGAATCCGCCCGGGAGGACTTCCTCGATCTGTCCTTCGCGATGGCGAAAAACCGCCGGAAAGGAGAGCGCGATGCCATCGGAAGCGCCCTCGGCCTGGACGGCCAATCGTGCCAACTGAGTCTCGTCGAGCGGCAAGTGCAGATAGGAACACAGTGCCCTCAGCGTGGCCACCACGTCAGCCGTCGATGAACCGCAGCCTTTGGCAACCGGGATGTTCGAAGCAAGGCGAATCTGGCACTCGGGAGCTTGGGGCAGCTCGAATTTTACCAGCAATTGTGCTGCGCGATGGGCCTTCCACGCCCAGACTGGCTTAAGCGATAAGGGCTCGCCCGGAGTCGGTACAACCGCCGCCCGGCTAACGAAGGTGGGTGCCGGTAGAGAGCAGAGAAAACGGTGGATGCCATCGGCGCGTCGGAAGGCGCCTTGAAGAATCTCGCCCGCGTGGCCAATTGCCGTTGCATTGGTCTCGGTGGTTCGCCGCAGCGTTGACTCCAAAAGAGACGTTCCCATCGCACAGTTGTCTTCCGTGTCTTTCCATGTTACAAAGGAAACGATCCGGTGATCTTGCCTGATGGCGGGATCCAAGAGGGAATCCGGTGAAATTCCGGAACTGCCCCGCAGCGGTAATTGGGAACGAACGCCGCACCGGGCACTGGCTGCTGATGCAGTTGGGAAGCCGCGGCAAGTAGGTTACGGAGTACGCCCATGAGTCCGAAGACCTGCCGGACCACTCGCGCAAGGCGCGAGTTGAGGTATCTGGCCCTCGCGGGAGAGGCGGAGACTTGAGCCGGTCACGGACATCATCCCGAAAACGCAGCCGCCATCAGGCGGAAACGACGATTCTCCTTCGCGCCAGCACCTCTCCCGCAGCACGATTTCGTTGGACACTGATTTGCGATAGAAGGAGTGAGGTATGTCCAACGTGAATGTTTCGGTTTCCGGGCCCGCAGAGGGAGCCCGG
>Ga0308404_1000205_pt1 | contig 19047 bp, 11 predicted proteins | sample HotsprSampleOSM4_FD_203475 | JGI IMG/M metagenome (GOLD analysis project Ga0308404, IMG submission 203475) | Hot spring phototrophic mat microbial communities from Octopus Spring, Yellowstone National Park, Wyoming, United States - 20060914_OS-M4 ...
GCAGAAGTTGAGGCGGCATTGACGGAGTGTCTCAATCAGTATTGGCAAGACCCTGATAAACTCATCTCGCTGACTTTCTGGGACTGGATGAGGTTAAAACATTAGCACTCTTACTCAATTTTGGTATAAGGGGACGTTCATCTTGTCAAAATAAAAAAAGCAAACCCGATATTTGGATTTGCTTTGATAATCTTTTGCTGAAATCGAGAGAAAGAAAAAACTACTTCATTTTTTGTTGAAGGTTCTTGAAGAACTCACTGCTGGTAGCAGGCTGTGCTTGTTGTGTGGGTGTAGCAGGTGCTGGTCCGCTGGTGCCATCGGCGTATTGAACTTGCACTCCTGACTTTCTCCCGATACGTTGAAGCGTCAACTTGCTAATGAGTTTGAGTGTTTCCATCAACCCTTGACCTTTGAAGGCAATCGCTTCAGTGTAGGGAAAGCCTAATGGATTGAGTTCGCGCTGTAATTCCTCAACGCTATAAATGGGCGAAAGGTCGCGTTTGTTGTATTGCATCACGACAGCAAAAGTGTTCAAGTCAATTCCATACTCCGCCAAGTTTTCTCGAAGGTTCTCGAGGCTTTCTTTATTTTCGGGCATTTTGCCGACTTGCGAGTCAGCAACAAATACAACACCATCAACGCCGTTCAACACAAGTTTGCGAGTGGTGTTGTAATAGACTTGACCGGGAACAGTGTAGAGTTGGAACTTCGTGTTGAAGCCTTTCACGGAACCGAGTGAAATCGGCAGAAGGTCGAAATAGAGTGTTCGGTCTTGTTCTGTTGCAAGTGAAATCATTCGGCTTGCCGCATCTTTTGGAACCATTTGGTGCAAAACTTGCAAGTTGGTAGTTTTGCCGCTCATTCCAGGACCGTAATAAACAATCTTGATGATAATCTCTTTGGTTGCATAATTGATATTCGCCATTGTGATGCTGTGAGTTTAATTGTTTGAGAAATCTGGCGCAGTAATGCGCTGTAAGAGTGAAACTGCATTCAAAAAACGTGGTCGTAATAAATCAAGTCCTGTTTTCTCTGAATAGACAACGAGAATCACATCATATACAGGCTGTGCAATAATAATTCGCGAATCTTGAATAAAACAAACCTGATTTGTCGTCTCACCAAGCACGGCAAGATGTCTGAAAATATCGTTCAGAAGCGTGTGCAGCACAGGAGAAGACGACTCCATTTCGGCTTTACTATTCAATGAACCCGCAAGCGCAAGACCATCTCCGTCAATGATTAAGACACCAAGAACACTCGGTAAATCTTGAAACAAAGCAACGACATTACTAAAATTTTGCATTGACAAAGTCGCTTGGATAGACGCTTTACGATTGAGATAAAGTTACAAAAACAGGTTCAATTTTAGAACGAAGGCTACAAAATTTTCTTGATGTTTTCGGATTCGCGCTCAATGGCTTTGAAGATGTCGCCCGAAGAAACAGAAGCAGGCGAAATAACGATGAAAAGTAAATCGCTTTGAGCGACATTGCGAATCATCGCAGTTTTGCCTTCAAAGCGAAGTGTGATTTCGTTGAGCGTGCCAGCAGTTAAGGTTTTCGCAACGCCGAAGATACCGGGCAAAAGTTTTGAGATTTCATCACCAGATTTATTGAGGTCGATTTTGGAGTTGGGTGCAATGCGCTTGTCTATCACGAAGCCACTATGCGTAACGATAAAAGTAACTTCGGCTTTTGCGCCTTCCATCACACGGTCAAGCATTTTAGATGTATCAGCGGGCGCAGGCTCAACTTTTGGCGTAGGTGCTTTTGGTGCAACTTTGGGTTTCGGGGTTTCTTGCTGTGTAGCAGGCAGGTCAGGTAGCATCATAGCGGCTTCCATCATCAGTTGTTCCCAACTTTCAACAATCGTAACGGTCGGCGGAATTTGCTCAATCGTTTCAAAACTGCCACCTTGCCATTGGATAATTTCAAAGAAGGCATCTTTGCCTGAACGCGTAGTCGTTTCGCAGTGTGGAATTTCACCTTTATTGAAACAAATAATGCCTTGCTGTGAGCCATCACTTGTTTTGATATGAAGCGTGCCTGTAAAGCGTGCCAAGCAGTTCATTTGAATCACGTCCATTAAGGAGAGCCCAGGAATAACCCCTGAAACACTTTCTTCTTTTGTCGCAGAACCTGCACTGCCTTCTTTACGCTTGAAGAAATCTTCAATGGTAGCTTGCATTTGCTTAAAGTCGAACGGTTTTTCGATGTAGAGGAGTGAACCGCGCCGTGAGGCTTCTTCTTGCACTTGGGTTGAGCCATATGCCGTCATAATAATCACGCCAACATCAGCATGATGCGTGCGAATGTGGCGAAGCAAGTCAATACCACTCATGCCAGGCATGCGAATATCCGTAATCACCAAATCATATGGGGTTTTGGCGAGTTCTTCAACGGCGGCTTCGCCAGTGGGTGCATGTTTAGCAACATACTGCGGAGATTGTCCAAGTGTTTTCAAGATGCCAAGCGCAATATTCGGCTCGTCATCAACGACTAACACGCGACGGGGCGTAGCAGTGGCAGACATAGTTTTAAGTTGAGAAAAATTAGTTAAGCGATATAACTTTCTATTGTCTCGATAAGTTGAGACGGGTCAAAGGGTTTATTGAGAAAGGCATTTGCACCCAATTCCATGCCAGTTCGGCGGTGCTTGTCGCCTGCACGGGCAGTAACAATGATGAACGGAATGTCTTTGTAAGCCTCCATCTTGCGCACTTCTGTAACAAACTCAAAGCCGTTCATGCGGGGCATTTCAAGGTCGCTGACAATCACATCGATGTTAGCATTTGGCTGTGTCAAACGATTGAGTGCGTTCAGACCATCTTCAGCCGAGATAACATCAATGTTTGCGCCTTTCAAAATAGATTGAACATACTTTCGCACGCTTGGCGAGTCGTCAGCGTGAAGCACGGTAATGCGTGTGCCCTTACGCTTGCGTTTGGTAATCGTGGGCTGAATCACTTCGGGTTCAGGTTCAGCAGCAGGCGTGGCTTGGATATAAACATCTTCGCCGCGTTCGCCAATCGGGCGCAATAAGTATTCCATATCTAAAATCACTACAACTTGACCATCGCCCAAAATCGTTGCACCAATAATACCACGCACGTTGCGTAAGTGCTTGCCCAACGATTTGATAACGATTTCTTCTTTACTAATCAACTTTTCAACGGCGACTGCGACCTTGCGTTCATCAAGTCCAATAACAACAACCGAGTGCATTGTCCTGTATTCAAGTGGCTCAATGCTATATCCTAAAAGTTCATTCAGATAGCGGAACTCTATTTCTTCGCCGCGAATGGTAATTGTCTTATTGCCATTTTCATCGGTCATCAGATAATCCGATGATACGGATAGGGTTTCAAGCACGAGTTCAAGCGGAATAGCGTAGATGTGATTGCTTGCGCTGACAAGCAGGGCTTGGTTGACTGCAAGCGTAATCGGGAGCGAGATAGTGAATTTAGTGCCTTTACCTTCGCGCGTTTCGACCGTAACTGTGCCTTTGAGTTGGCGAATGGTGTTTTTCACGACGTCCATACCAACACCGCGACCAGAGAGTTCGGTGATTTTATCAGCGGTGCTGAAGCCAGGCAAGAAAATCAGTTCAGTGGCTTTACTGGCAGGCATTGCATCGGCTTCTTCTTGTGTAATCAGCCCTTGTCGGACGGCTTTGGCTTTGACTTTCTCAATCGGAATACCGCCGCCATCGTCTTCGATTTCCAAGATAATGCGACTGCCTTTTTGATAGGCACGAATGGTCAGCGTGCCTTGTGCAGGTTTTCCACGTGCAAGGCGAACATCTGGCGTTTCAATGCCGTGTCCAATTGCATTGCGAATCATGTGCAGAACAGGCTCGACAATTTCTTCCATCACGCTTTTATCGAGCTTGGTGTCTTCGCCTTCGGTGTTGAAAATAATTTCCTTGCCTTCGCCTTTGGCAATATCGCGGAAACTGCGTTGAAAGCGCGTGTACATTTGGCGCATCGGCACCATACGCATGCCGACAATCTCGCGGTTTAAGTCGTTGGCAATACCACTGACCTTGACCACATTTTGACTGAGAACTGAACTCAAATTACGAAGTTCGTTAATGGTTTCGTCAAGGTTGAGCATGGTAGCACGGATGTCGCGCGAGATAATGTCAAGGTCGCTGAATCGGTCGAATTCGGTTTCAGAAAACTCTTTGAGAATATCACTGAATCCGCCACTGGCATCAGCGCGTTCGCCTGCATTTTTCTGAATGGTGGTCAGAATTTTTTTATTGACTTGGGCAAGGTGGTTACGCTCTTTCATAAACTTGTTAATCAGGCGCGTAACTCCTGCAAGTTCGTTTGTCAATCGGTTGCGCGCAATAACAAGCTCTGCTGACATATTGACAAGGTTATTAAGCGAGCGAATATCAATGCGGACTGTTTCTTCAGCGAAGCTTTTCGATTTTGGTGGCGCAGGACTTTCGGCGGGTGCTGATGTGGCTTCAAGCGACAATGGCGTTTTGATTTCGCCAGTTTGTTGCAACTGCGCCATATACTCCTTCAAAATCAAAATGTGGCGCGACACATCAAGCGCATCTTTACCTGTGGCACGGAACTGTTTGAGCATAGTGCCAATCGCATCAGACGACTTGAAGAGAATATCCAAGAGCGGACGTGGCACTTTGAGATTTTTGTCGCGCACCACTTGCAAGCAATCTTCCATCTTGTGAGCAAGGTCGCTGATGTTTTTCAGATTCACCATTGCCGCCGAGCCTTTGAGCGTGTGTGCACCACGCATCACGCGATTGACAATCTCGGGCTGTTCAGTGCCAGCAAACTTATCAAGCTCGAGCATATCCGCATTTAATTTCTCCAAATACTCAGTGGCTTCGTCCAAAAAGATTTGTTGGAGTTCGTCAGGTTGGAAGTCAGTGGTTTCAGGCTCTGCTGACTTAACGGGCGGTGCATCGGTGATGTTCGTATCGCGAATCGTGCCGGTTTCCTGCAACTGTTTAGTGTATGCCACAAACAAATCTATTAACGGTTGTGCCTTCGTAAAGCGGTCTTCGCCTGTGCGTCGGAAATTTTCAACCATAATGCCGATGGCATCAAGCGATTTGAAGCAGACATCAAGGAGGGCGCGAGGCACTTTGAGGTTGTTGTCACGCACGACTTGCAAGCAATCTTCCATCTTATGCCCTAAGTCGCGAATGTTGTTCAAGTTCACCATTGCCGCCGAGCCTTTGAGTGTGTGCGCACCACGCAGAACGCGATTGACAAGGTCAGGTTGAGTAGTGCCTGCAAACTTGTCAAGCTCAAGCAAATCTGCGTTCAACTTTTCCAAATACTCACGGGCTTCGTCTAAAAAGATTTGTTGGAGTTCATCAAGTTGGAAATCACTAATTGGAGCAAGTTCACTTTCAAATGATTCGTGTTTTAGAACATCAGAACTGGGTGTCGACACAGGTTGAGTATCGGCAGTTGGAGCCGCTGGTGCATCAAGCGTTTCAGAAAGACTCGATGAATCGTCAGACAACGGTGTGTCGCTAATTGCAAGTTCGCTTTGTGGCGCGTTTGATGTTGTCTCGTTTGTAGGCGAAAGCGTGTCGTCAAGTGTGGCAGTGTCAAGCGAAAAATCCAAGTCAGGCAACTCCAACGAGGGTTCGGTTTCTTTGGTTTCTTCTAAAAGGTTCTCTTCCACAAGCAATTCTGCTGATTGAGAGCTTAAGGCTTGCGGTGGCACTTCAAGAGTTGGTGATTCGGAAAGCGTATCGTTTGGTGAAGTGTCGTCTAAAAGCATTGAACTTTCAGCAAGGAGCGAGTCATCAAGTGTGTCGCTGAACGAAAGGTCGTCTGAACTTTCAGCATCAATTTTAGCGGAAAGTGATGAAAGTTGTGAAAGGTCTTGAGGCGCAGTTGTTGCATCAATCGTGTCGTCTATGTTTGATTCATCAAGCAAGAGTTCGTTACTGAAAGCCAGTTCGTCAGTTGTGCCGAGATTTTCGGCTGAATCAGTCGCATCTGCAAGGCTGATTGGCTCATCAATTTTTGTGTCTTCATGTGAGACTTGAACGTCTGATTCAAGATTAGGCGATGTAAGTTCAGGCGAAACAAGTTCGGAAGACACATCAGTCAGGGATTCAAGATTGGGGGATGTGAGTTCAGGTGAAGCAAGTTCGGAAGACACATCAGCCAAAGGTGCGTTGTCAAATGTTAAGTTTGAGTCAGATGAAGCAAGGTCTGATGAAGGAAGCGTATCAGGCAACGAAGTAGGCAGAGACTCAGAATCGGTCGCAATTGGTGTGGACGGTGCTTCCGAAAGGAGATTGTCTTCGGGAAGGAGCAAGTCGTCAGTATAAAAATCTAAATCAGTTTCAGGTTCTTGTGTATCTAATTTCAGGTCATCAAGCGTTGGTGTTGAAGGCTCTTCGGAAAGCGAGAGTGCCGAATCATCAAGCAAAAGCGAATCTTCAAAATCAGAAGATGGAGTATCGGTTGTGCTCAAGTCAGGCGATGTGGCAACAGGTGCAGTTTCTTCTTGAAGAGCATATTCTGCGTGCGCAGGTGTATTGCTGGGTGGGGCTTCAAATGTGGTGGGTTTTGGCGGCGTTTCAAACGAAGATACTGCTTCGGAAAGCGACATCACATCATCTAATTCAGGAGTATTACTGGTGAAAGTAGAGGGCGGAACAAGTTCGCTGAAAGTGAATGATGTGTCATCATCTGCTTCGATTGAAGAAGATTTCGAGCGGAAATATCGAAGTAAATCACCAGCGACCAGACCGACCGCTTCGGAGAGCGGTGCGTTAAGTGCATCAACAGGTGTATGGGAAAGTTTGGCTTGCTCTAATGTGGTGGCAAGTTCGACCAAACTGCGTTGATTTGAAGATGCAAGTGCGTAAAGTAAATCGGGCGCATTCAAAAGCGATTGTAGATAAGCCTGTGCTTCAAGACCCACAGTGGAATTGGGCAGAGACAAAATGACTTGGCGCAGGAAGTTAGACGCACACGCTACATAATCAAAAGAAACGGTCTGTTCTGCTGCGTGGCGTGAGTCATCAGAAACCGATGTAGAAGTTTCCGTTTCGGCTGAATCCGAAAAGGCAAAGTCAGAAATATCAGGAAGCGGGTGACTCACTTCATTTGAATCGCTTTGTGCAGTGTGCAAGGTATGTACGTCGGATGCCGCATCTTCAACTTCAGAAATGAAATCTGAAGTGTCAGGAAGTTTAAGAATCGACTCCTCTTCGTCTTTAATTGGTTCGATATGTTCTTCTAAGTTTTGCAAGGCTTTTTCGGCTTCGAGCAATTCGGTTGAAGGTTCTGCGGTTGTAATCGGAAATGCTTCTTGGAGTGCTTGCACGATAGCGTTGGCAATATCGTCTTGGTGTTGCAGAAGGGTTGCAGTCGGGGTTTGATTGACCCACGATTGACCGAGAAACTCCGCAAAGTCTTTGAAAAAGGAAAGTTCGGATTGCGCAATCGCAGTAAGCACATCGGGTTGCTCAATTAGGTTGAGCAAGTAAGTTTGAGAGGCATGAGAAGCTTTCTGTGCTTGAAGAGCGCGTCCAGCTTTGCGCAATGTGCTACAAGCAAATTGAATGTAATCGCTTTCGGTTGGCGGTTCAGTAGAGCCTTCAAGAGCGATTTCTTCAGCGAATTTTTCAAATGGAATGCTTGGAAGCGGCTCTTCTTCGGGAATCGGTTCAGGCACAATCGATTCAATGACTGACTCAACGTCGGATGGTGATGGCGTCAAGAGATACGAGGCAATCAAGGATTGAGCGTTTTCAGAGGCGAAGGAATCACAAAGATGGCGTGCAATATCGCGTATGATGGCTTCGCCCAGTCCATTGATGGCATCTTCGTTCAGAGACTTTGAGAACGCAATGAAATCGCTAATGCCTGGAAGAGAAGCAAATAAAGCGAAATCGGAAAAAACATCAGAAGACGAGGCAAGTTTTTCCATCGCGTCAGCAATAGTTGAAGGATAAGATTTCTCAGCGACAATCTCACGAGAAAACGACGCAATCATGTTGAAGTATGTTTGAAGCGCGGGCGAAAGGCGCGACACTGGCAGAGTTTTAGTCATATCAACCTTCTCAACCATTGGAGATGTTTTGCTTGTAACTTTACTTGTTGGAAAAAGTGAGACCAAAAACGATAAGTTAAATCCAAAATCGCCGTTGACATTTTCTTTGTAGTAGTAAATGGTGCGATTGCCTTTTCGCAAGACGTGAGAACTACCATTCGATTTGGTCTTTTCAGGTGTGGGCAGTGTTGGAATCCGAGACGGTTGCGTTTCAAGCGTCGGTGCCTCATCACGACGTTTCGAAGAAGGTGCTGGCAGTAAATCGTTTGATAGATACTGCCGCAAGATGTTCAAAACAGAGTCATCAGTTTCGACCGCCGCAAGCAACCGACTCAAAAGGGCAGCTGTAGAGTCAAGATTTTCTGTAAGCAGTTGATAAGTTTCGGATGCATTTCCCGAATTAGGCGAAACAAGTTTCGTTTTTGCCGTTTCTAAAAATCCGAGAAAATCTGAAAGAGCGTTGATTTGAAGCGCAGAGAGCGTATGAATCGGGTCAGGTTCTGCGCTTAGCTTCGAGAAGAACGAGATGAACAGTTTTACCTGTTGGCTTTTGTGTTTTTTTAGATGTGATTTCAACCGACCTGAAACATCTTCAAGGAAAAGTTTAATTGTCGTATTTGCCTGAACTTCAGGCGTAAGCGTTGTGTGTGAAACGCTTTTTGAGAATTTCTTTTTTGCTTTGGGGCTACCCAACAAAATGCCTGAACCCGTCATAATCTTGCTTTGTCCGTTTAGTTACTGAAATCGGCAATAGTCATCAGCGGCAATGCACTTCAAGATAACGATGAGCCGCTGTTTGCTGATACGGTCTTCAGTATGATGCAAATGTTATCGCCTTCAAACGCAAATGTTGAAATGCATGAAGGCGTGCAGTTTTATTTGAGTTTGATATTTCCAAAATTAGAAAGGTCGTCCTCTACGAACAAGTCGTTATCCTTGAGTGTAGGCGATGACTCGCCAAGTATTTTTTTATCGTTGCCGTTGCCAAGCGTTGCGTTGCTTGCAGTCTCGAGCGTTGTCTCGCCAATTTTCTGAACGCCGGAAGTTGGAATTTTGAAGCGAGAAACCGAGCGGGCAAGTTGTTGCGTAATGGCGTTCAGACGCATGGCAAGTTGCGCCGATTGCTTTGAGCCGTTGAGCGACTGTTTAGCGATTTGGCTCACTTCGGTCATTGCCGACACAACACCAGAAGAGGCAACATCTTGTTGTTTTGCCGCAAGTGAGATTTCTTGAATCAACTCGGTAGATTGTTGCACCACGCTTTGAATTTCAACAAGGGCGCGAGAGGCAGAGTCAGCGAGTTTCGTGCCGCGTTCGACTTCAAGCGTGCCGCGTTCCATTGCAGACACGGCTTCTTGGGTTTCAGACTGAATCGTTTGCACAAGTTGGGCAATGTCGTTTGTGGCTTTGGTAGCGCGTTCAGCCAGTTCGCGCACTTGGTCAGCAACGACTGCAAAGCCACGTCCTGCATCGCCTGCGCGCGCCGCTTCAATCGTTGCGTTCAGCGCAAGGAGGTTGGTTTGGTTTGCAATGTCTTCAATGGTTTGAACGATTTTAGAGATTTCAAGTGACGATTCACCAAGCGATTTAATTTTTTGCGATGAATCTTGCACTGTGGCACGAATGCGTTTCATGCCTTCGATGGTTTCCATAACGGTATTACCGCCGGTTTGAGCAACTTGTGTAGCGCGTTGCGCCGCTTCGGAAGCAGAGTCAGCGTTCATGGCGACTTGACGAATTGAGGCCGCCATTTCTTCGACCGCCGCCGAAGCATTCGCAACTTGCACCGATTGTTCTTCTGCACCGCGCGCCATTTGCTCTGTTGCCGCAAGAATTTCTGAAGCCGCATCACCGACCTGCATCGCCGCGTTTTGAACTTCACGAATCAAGTTTCCAAGGTCATCGACCATCAGGTTGAACGAGTCGGCAAGTGCCCCTAACGCCCCTTCGGTAACAACGGCACGCTGAGTGAAATCACCTTCGGCGGAGTTCGACACCACAATCAGCAAATCGGTGAGTTGCTTTTGAAGCGCATCGCGAGCAGTTTCGGTATCCACAAGTGCGGAAAGGCGACGAATCATCTCATTGAATTGATTAGCAACTTCTTCAAACTCATCACCAGTGGTGAGGGTTGCTCGCGCATTGAAGTCGCCTGCAAGCACGCTATCAGTCAGCGATTTAAGTTCGCCAAGCGAGGTAAGAATTTCGCTACCTTGACGCGTTGCAAAATAAAACGCCAATCCAACCCCTGCACCAACGAGCAAAACCAAAATTAAAATGCTCCAAAAAATCAAACTGCTGTTGGAGGAAATCAATGATTCTGTCGATGAGAGGTATAAACTTTGGTCGGAAGACAAACAAAGCGCACCTACAACTTGTCCTGAACTGTTTTGCAAGGCGGCGTAATAGTTGTAGGTTTTGGGATTGACATAGTTTTCACCTTTGACAAAAGCGAACTTTTCGGTAAGAATGCGCTGCCAGACTTCTTGTGGAATTTTGTAGCCTAATGCTGAACCGCCACTGGGCGTTTGTTCAGAGCTCGAGACACGCACATCGCCAATCGTAATTGATGGGCGAACGGTTTCGCGAGAGATGAGCGAACTGAACTCTCGCAAAATCACACGTTCATTTCGGTTAATCATCTTTGCCGCAATCACGCAGGCAATCGGGCGATTGTTATTTCCGTAAATCGGTTGAATCGTAGTGAGCATCAAGCCATTTTCTTCTTTGCCTGCCATTTCACCCAAACTCGTACCATCGACACGAGCTTGGTCTGCAAGAGTGCTTTTACCAGCAATAGTAACATTGCTGACGGCATTAACGGTTGTAACAGGTTCTTCGCTCAAAAGCATCGCAGGGAAAAGCTCAACTGATGTAACGGTTTGACCGCGAAACGCCGCTTCGCAAAGCCGCTTGAGCGGAATAAGATTGGGGTTTGGTGCAGCAGCAGTTTGCTTAAAGTCTTTGAAGTAAAAGTCGCCAAATTTTGTTGGTGTAGAACCCCGCAATATCACTGTTCCATCAAGTCCCACAAACGTCATCATGCTAAGCGAGAGTGATGACATCACTTCGGCAGATAACTTCTGTAAATCTTCTCGAACTGCTTGAAGCATCTGTTCATCAGCTTCACTGGAAGGAATAGCTAAGGTTGTAAAACCTGAAATATACCGTGGTGAGGTAACTGCATTTGCAACTTCGCTTTGCAAGAGTGCAAGTTGATTGTTCACCACATTCTTAAAAATTTGAGACTGCTCGGCAATACGCGACTGTGCGGCACGCTCCGCATCTTCCAACGCTTGCTCGGCTTGCTGATTATTGTAAACAGCAACAACAATCAGGAAAATGATTCCGCAGAGAAGAACGGGCAAAGACGACGCAATGAGAAAATTGCGCAACAGTTTTGAACGAATCCCAGTTTTCGAGAATTGTATCGAAGTTGACTCTGCCATATTTTATCTCAAAGTTTTCGTGGATACGATAAAAGTTAACCTCGCTTGAAAAGATGATGGAATTTATCACAATTTTGCAGAAAATCAATTCCCTGTTTAACAAACGAGTTTGACCCAATGGGCACCTGAAAAACTATGAATGAACTCCAAAACGATAGCGTGTCGAGTTCAGTGCTTATCACTTGCTTGAAGCACTTGTGCTATCCATACATTCCCACAAACACAATATAGCATAGATTGTCAACACATTGTTCATTTTGAGAGTTTAACATAGGCGCGCAGATGTTCGACAATGCAGATGAGAAAGTGCCGCTTGCATCAAGCCTGAAAGACGCTTTGCGTATGGCAAATCTGTAACAGCATAAGTGAGGGATTTTTGTGGCGATGGGTCATCAAGCCAAGTGCAGATGGAATTACCTTTGACTGCCATTCATTTTACCAACAACGACTCGGCTTTCTTGACTTCGGCAAGCATTTTCGGAATCAGTTCTGTGTCGTGTTCGAGTTCGCGCAATCCTTGTTCAAATTCTTCGGCGATTTTCACGTCTTCTTCGCTTCCAATGAAGAGGGGGGTGCGTTGGTGCAGTTCTTCGGGTTCAATGTCTAAAATGCGGCGATAGCCGTCGGTGGCTCTGCCACCCGCTTGTTCGCAGATAAAGGCGAGCGGATTGGCTTCATAGAGCAGGCGCAACTTTCCGTTTGGGGCTTTTTTCGTGCGTGGATAAATGAATATCCCACCGTAAAGTAAGTTGCGATGAAAGTCAGCAACAAGTGAGCCGATGTAACGTGCTGAGTATGGACGATGTGTGGCTTTATCTTCTTGTTGAAGATATTTGATGTATTTCTTCACTCCATCAAAAAAGTATCGGTAGTAGCCTTCGTTGATGGAATAAATTTTTCCGCGTTTAGGGGTGGTGATGTTTTCATGGGAAAGCAAGAACTCGCCAATTGTGGGGTCTAATGTGAAGCCGTGAACGCCTTGTCCTGTGGTATAAACGAGCATGACCGATGAGCCATAAATCACATATCCCGCCGCAACTTGCTGTGAGCCTTTCTGCAAACAGTCTTGAATGGTGCCTGGTCCGCTTGAAGGGTCAGAAACGCGTTTGTAGATTGAGAAAATGGTACCGACACTCACATTAGCGTCAATGTTTGAAGAGCCATCAAGCGGGTCGAAGAGCAGAACATATTTCCCTGATGCTTTGCCTTCGGGCGGTGTAATGATGCCCTCGTTTTCTTCTGAACCCATGACTGCAAATCGTCCATGATGTCCAATGGCTTGAATGAATTTTTCATTGGCGAACACATCTAATTTTCTGACCTCTTCGCCTTGCACATTCATTGAACCATGCGCACCGAGAATGTCAACCAATCCTGCCCGAATAACCTCACGGCGAACCAGCTTTGCCGCAAACGTAACATCTGCCAAAAGTTGAGAAAACTCGCCTGTCGCCGAAGGATACCGCTTTTGTTGCTCAATGATATGCCGTTCAATTGTGATGAGTTCCGTCATAGTTTCTCCTTTGGTCAAAGTTTGGAAGTAAAGTTTCAACAAAATGAATTTACAGATTTCACCAACAATAGCAAATGCAAATGCGCACATTATCAAAAACTTTCGGCTTGAAATCGCATTGGGAATCAAGAACAACGAAGAAAGCCCTAAAAGGGCTTAAAGTTGATAACGTGGAACGTTAGAAGGCAAGGGGTAAAGCCATCAGAGCGGCGGATTTACGTTTAGCATGTGAAATAGGCTCAATAAAATTTCAAGGGGAAAGATAGCGGAATAAAAATTGTAGAAAAGATTTGTAGAAAAGGAAAAGAGTTTTATATTGGTGTGTCTATTTTGGAAAAATAAACATATAATCAAACTTAAAAAGGCACTAAACATGGCAGGATACAAACAAATTGCACATCTTCTCCCTGAAATTTTGGAAGTTGCCGATAAGGCAGGAGAAATGCGAGAAAAAGTATTGCGTGTGCTCATTGACCACGCACTTGCAAATGCAAGCACAAATAGTCCAGCACCAGTCGCAGTAAATGAGGTGGTGGAAACAGAGGCAAAAAAGCAAAAGAAAAAAGAACCGAAAGCCGCAAAGGCGAACAAGGCAGAAGTTGAAATCGAAGCAAAAAAGAAAAAAAAAAGAAGAACTAGTGACACAAAGTTAGAGCGAAGTGCAGATAAGGTCAGCCCGATTGTAGAAATTGGAGAACTCCCGTTTGAAAACATCAGTGAGTTTATGGGAAAATATCAAGTGTTGCCCGAAACACTGAAAAAACTATATGGCTACACTGAACAAGGCATCGTCGGAAAGTATATGGAACTCAAAACAGGCAAAAAATCTGAAGCACAAGTCAACGCCGTGCTGTTAAGAACAATGGCTAACGCACTCGCAAACGGCTCGTTCAGTGCCTCAATAGACGAAATCAAACAAGAGTATAAGGAGTTCGGAATTTTAGATACAAACATCAAGGTTAACTTAGAACGCCGCAAAAATCTCTTTAGCGTCTTTGACCTCAAAGAAAAAATTGAACTCAGTGAAGAAGGCAAGCAGGCAGTTGCAGAACTCATCAAAAAGTATGAATAGGCGACCCTAACATTTGAACCGTTCTCGACAAGTGTTATCTTTGAAGCGTCGGCAAAGCACCGACGCTTTTTGCGTTTACACGAACATCAAATCATAAAGCCCCGCTCTGACATGACAGCATCTAAACAATATCGATGGATTGTCTGTAACCCTGATGAGAAAACAGTTCAAGCACTGATGCAACAAATCAATGTCAGCGAGCCAATTGCAAGAGCTCTTGTCAATCGTGGGATTACAACCTACGATGAAGCAAAAGCCTTTTTTCGCCCATCAGTAGAATATCTCCATTCGCCGTTTTTGATGAACGGCATGAAAGAAGCGGCAGAACGCCTTTCAAAAGCGATTGATGAAAAAGAGAAAATTTTGATTTATGGCGACTACGATGTCGATGGCACAACTGCCACTGCACTGTTGTTACTATTTCTCAAAAAACTCGGCGCAGAAGTCGACTTCTATGTCAATGATAGAAAAACCGAAGGCTACGGAGTTGGGCTAACAGGAATCAACTATGCCATATCGCAAAACGTTAGTGTGATTGTAACCGTTGACTGCGGCATTACAGCGATTGAGCCAATTAAGTATTGTCGGCAGAACGGCATTGATGTAATTATCTGCGACCATCACGAAGCAAAAACGGAACGACCTAACGCACTTGCAATTCTTGATGCAAAGCAAGAGGGGTGTAACTATCCGTTCAAAGAACTTTCAGGGTGCGGCGTCGCATTCAAATTGGCGTGTGCCTTGTGCGACATACGAGGCATAGATAAAGAACTTGCATTTGAATTTTTAGACTTCGTCGCACTTGCAGTTGCGGCAGATATTGTTCCGATAGTAGAAGAAAATCGTGTGCTGATGGCAGAAGGCATAAAGCGTATGCAATTAAAAAAGCGACCAGGTCTAAAAGCCCTTGCAGAAGTTGCAGGGCTTAATATTGAACGCATGTCGACATCATCTATCGTGTTTGCGCTTAGTCCAAGAATTAACGCCGCAGGACGATTAGACCACGCACGCGAAGCCATTAAATTGCTTACCGCTCAAGATGAAACAGAAGCGCAAGAAGCGGCAGAGCATTTAGGCAACTTAAACAAAACGCGACGCGAAATCGATGCTGATGTGTTCAAAGAAGCCGAAGAAGACGCAAAAAAATTGCTCACACAATACGCTTCCTCTATTGTCCTTTACAAACCTGATTGGCATTTGGGCGTGATTGGAATCGTTGCTTCAAGAATTGTAGAACGATTTTATTTGCCAACCATTATCCTGACTGAAAACGACGGAATACTCAAAGGCTCGGCGCGAAGTGTCTTCGGATTCAATTTGTATGAAGCGATTGCAACTTGCCAAGCGCACCTCATTCAATTTGGCGGACACGAAATGGCGGCAGGACTTTCTATGCGCATTGAACAATTAGATGAATTTCGTGCGGCGTTTGATGTTCACTGCGCTGAAAAATTAGATTTTGAACTGCGCACACCCGCCATTCAAATTGACGCAGAATTAAAATTAGAACAAATCACCGCGAACTTTTACAACGTAATCAAACAATTTGAACCGTGCGGACCGGGGAATATGCACCCGCTTTTCCTTACAAGAAATCTCACGCTTTCCACTCCGCCAAGATTGCTCAAAGACCATCATTTGAGATTTACGGTGCGTGATGAAGAAAAAAGAACGTTTGATGTGATTGGTTTCAACATGGCGCACTACTTTGAGTCGCTCAAAGAGTCGGGGCGAAGCGTGAGCCTCGTTTATTCTATTGATGAAAATGAGTGGAACGGAAAAACAACCTTTCAACTGCGATTGCGTGATTTGAAAGTAGAGTAAAAGTAACTAAAAAGAAAAAAGGCGAGAGTAACTCGCCCTGAAATAGAATAGACTTACTACATTGAAAACAGTTCAAAAAAAGCAAAAGGAGAGAATGTAACCTCACCCTGTCGCTCTGCGACGTCCCTCTCCTTTCGCAAGGAGAGGGACGTTTTGGCAACGCCAAAACAGGGTGAGGTCAAAGGATAAGGCTTTGCGGTCAATGTTACCTCAATTAAGCGTTTTTGTGATGTAGTAAGTCTAATGAAGGGGGGAACGTTAATTTCCGCCGATAAGCACCGACGCACCTGCGCCTTTACCGCCACCCATGAAAATTACTTTTGAGTTCGGCGATTTGACGAGTTCCTGCATGGCTTTAATGCTTTCGTATTGGAGTTGCTTGTCGGTCAAAGAGCGGCTGATAATGGTTTGATAATCGGCAATCCCCTGTGCTTCTACGCGTTTGCGCTCGGCTTCTTGCTGTTCTTTTTGAAGCACGAATTGCATTTTTTGCGCTTCTTGTTCGGCATTGATTTTGGCTTCAATCGCGGCTTTGACCGATGCAGGAAGCACGATATTTCGAATTAAAAGTTCTTCTAAAATAATTCCACGCTTCTCGAAGTCGCGCCTAATGGTTTCATAAATTTTAGATTGGAACTCTTCGCGCTTGGCAGAATAAAGTTCGACGGCATTGTAGTTTGCCGCATTCTCTCTGATGCGCGTGCGTGCTGTTGGCACTACAATAACATCAACATAACTGTTGCCTGGTCCGAGTTCTTTGCGAACTCGCATCACTTCTGATGGATTAAGTTTGTAGTTAAGCGTCATGTCAATCGAGACTGAAAGACCGTCCGCGCTTAATACCTCAATCGCACCACCACCATCGCCACTTTCTTCCGTGCTTGAAAACGTAATTTTGCGTGTCTTCACATCATATTCATCGACGGTAGCAAAAGGAATAATAAAGTTCAATCCTTCTGAAAGCACACTGCCTTGAATTTTACCGAGAAAAACTTGCACGCCAACTGTTCCCGGTTGAATCACGCGAAAACATGCCGAAGAGAGACCAATCAACAAAAGCAGAATCCCGCCAATCCGAAAAAGAGTCGCAAAGCGTTGCATACCCGGATTGAACGAGCCTGCGGTGAAACTAATCACAAGGAGAATGACGGCGAGAAGAATAAGCGATGCCATTTACAAATAAAGTTAAAGGTTGAAAGTTTGGAAAGATTATGCGGATTGTTCAGTCGGAAATTTTCCCATCGCTTTAAGCGCAACGAAAATAAGTCCTGTAAAGAGTGAGCCGCCAAGACCTGCACCGATGTTGTAAATGGAAGCAACGAGAACTTGTTGCAATGAAAACTCTGCTGAAACGTGCATCACCCACTTTGCACACAAAAACGAAAGTGCAGTGAGCAAGCAAAACGAAAATCCTGTTGCAATGCTACCTGCGAAAGAAACAAAAACTTGCTCTTTCATGCCTGCCTTCACTTCGGCTTGACGCTTCGCACGCTTTTCGCCCGTTGGGTCATAAAGCTTATTGACACCGTAGCCGCCAAGTGCGACTATGACAATCATAACCGCATAAAAAAGATAGGCTTTCAGCGAATCTGACCAATCGGGCGAGAACGCCACACTGCCCGCAAGTTTGAGCATAAAAATGGACGTGATAAAGAAGACCGTTCCCCACATCAAACTCACACTAATCCAAAGACCGGGTTTGTTTTCAGCCGCTTGCTGTGCAAGTGATTTGCTCATGGTTGTATTCAGTTTTTCGTTGAACAGAAGAATTGAACTTCTTTTCAGATTGTAAATATAAGCAATCGATATACGATTCAGTTTAGTTTCTCGGACGCGACATCGTTGGGTGCAGACGCAAGGAGTTGCTCATTTGAAGCAGATTGATTCAAATCCGATTCATTGGGCATATCAAGATAGCGGTCAATCGCAAAATGAGCCACATACAGAAGCGGCGTGCTAAAAATTGCAACGACGGCTTTGTAGAGGTAATTCATCGTGCAAACCGCAAGCACTTGTGAGAGCGACCAGCCTGCACCAAGATAAAACGCAATGAACAAGACAATGAAACTGTCAATAAGTTGTGAAACAAGCGTTGAGCCTGTGGCACGAAGCCAAATTTTCTTTGAGCCTGTCTTCGATTTGAAAAACTCGAACACGGTTACATCAAGAAACTGTCCAACAAGAAACGCCACAAGCGAGCCAACAATAATCCACAAGCCTTGTCCGAAAATGGCGGTGTAGGCAAGGTTCATATTCAGCCGCTCGCCATCTTGAACGCGAAACTGCCAGAAGTCGGCGGGCGCAAGGTTGATGGTGAAGTAAATGATGATGAAGGCATAGGCAATCAATGCGGCGGCGATGAACGAAATGATGCGTACGCCGCGCCGCCCAAAGTATTCGTTGATAATATCCGTCAGCACGAACACAAGAGGCCACGCAATCACACCAGCAGTCAGATTAAACGAGAGATGCTCAACGCCGAAGAACGACAAATCCGCAGGTGCAAGTCCAAGCGTCGATTCAAGCGAAAAGACCTTTGTGCCTGCAAACTCGCCCAAGAGCGCATTCGTGATGAAAAACATTCCAAGAATGAGGAACAGGCGAGCGCGTTTTTCTTCAATCGTCGAGGCGGTGATGCTCAAGGTTGGCTATGATTAAGTTCTGTTTAAGGTAATACCCTATGAGATTTTTCAACATAGCACGGTCGTTGGCAATTTCAACGCACGATAAACAATCTTACCTTAAAAAATAGACTTACTACACTGAAAATAGTTCAAAAAAAAGCAAAAGGAGAGAGTGTAACCTCACCCTGTCGCTGCGCGACGTCCCTCTCCTTTCGCAAGGAGAGGGACGTTTTGGCAACGCCAAAACAGGGTGAGGTTGTTCGCTGTGTTCTCTTAAAGAATGGAACACTGATGAGACGGATTAGATACGGAGATAATTGACCTCACCCTGTCTGCTTACACAGATGTCCCTCGCCTTTCGCAAGGAGAGGGACGCTATGCGATGTTGACAAAAAAACAAATAAGCATTATTTTTCGCTTTGACCCAATCAGTTCTCGGTTGGCAGTTCCTTTGTTCTTTCAGTATCAGTGTTTTTTTAACCTCAAAACTCTCAAC
>Ga0308404_1000229_pt1 | contig 17620 bp, 16 predicted proteins | sample HotsprSampleOSM4_FD_203475 | JGI IMG/M metagenome (GOLD analysis project Ga0308404, IMG submission 203475) | Hot spring phototrophic mat microbial communities from Octopus Spring, Yellowstone National Park, Wyoming, United States - 20060914_OS-M4 ...
ACTACGTCATCTCCTCGCGCGTGCGCAATGTGCAGGTTGCCCCCATCGTCCACCCCAGCGATCGGTTTCGCAATCTGCATGAGTGGCTGGTTGACCTTCGGCGTGTGCCGGGGAGCTAGCGCCGCGCCGCGCATCCTTGCTTAGCGCGGGCGTTTATCCCCAGCGGTGGCGCCCCCGTCTCGCTGTGCGCAGCGCCGGGCTTGCACATTTGTTAACACGCCCCGTTGCCTGCTTGTCTATCCCTCGTTCAGAGAGTATTATCTTCTCTCGATGAACTTCCTAGAGCCTCGAAGGCCAATACGCAAGCGGAGGTGAGCCTATCGGGATAGTGTCTGCGCGACGTGTTTGAAGATTTTGACCGACCGCCAAGTTTGTGTCTCAACTTATCCGTTCAGATTTCCAACTGGATTTGAGGAGTAACCGAAATGTCCGAGAAGAGATTAGCGAATCGTCGTCTGAGCCGCCGGCAGGTTCTGCGCGGCGCAGGATTGTTGGGTTTGGGTACCGTGATCGCTGCCTGCGCGGCCCCGCCGCCGCAAACCGGCACACAGCCTTCCGCTGGCACGCAGCCGACCAGCGCGGAGGACAAGGCCAAGGGCACCTACGCCACTGTGGTCAAGATCGCCGGCATCAACTGGTTCAACCGCATGGAAGAAGGCGTCAAGGAGTGGGGCCAGCAGAACGGCGTCACCGCGTTCTTGACCGGCCCTGAGAAAGCCGACGCCGCTTTGCAGATCCCCATCATCGAGAACCTGATCGCGCAGAAAGTGTCCGCGCTGTGCGTGGTGCCGATGGACCCCGATGTGCTTGACCCGGTGCTCAAGAAGGCCATGGACGCTGGCATCACTGTGGATCACCCAGGAGGCCTCGAACCAGAAGAGCATGCACTGGGACATCGAGGCTTTTGACAACACGGCCTACAGCGCACACCTGATGGACTTCATCGCCGAGCAGATCGGCGGCGAGGGCGAATATGCGGTCTTCGTCGGCAGCCTAGGCTCTAAGACGCACAATGAATGGGTGGACGGCGGCATCGCGCGGCAGAAAGAGAAGTACCCCAACATGAAGCTGGTGGCCGACAAGCAGGAGACCAAGGACGACTCCCAGATCGCCTATCAGAAGATGAAGGAGCTGATCAAGGCCTATCCCAACCTGCGCGCTGTCCAGACGAGTGCCTCAACCGATGCAGCCGGCGTCGGCCAGGCAATCGAGGAGGCCGGCCTGGTGGGCAAGATCGTGGTGGCCGGCACCAGCCTTCCCTCCATCACCGGCAAGTTCATCGCCAGCGGTGCGGTGCAGATGATCAGCTTCTGGGATCCCAAGCTGGCGGGCATCGCCATGAATAAGCTGGCCATGATGCACATCAAGGGCGAGCCGATCGGCGATGGCATGGACCTGGGCTTGGAGGGTTACAACAAGCTGATCGCACGTGGCAACATCCTCTACGGCTCCGCTTGGGTGGACGTGACGAAGGCCAACCTCGACCAATACAACTTCTAATTCGGTTGAGCCGTCTTCTCATGCAGAAGGGCGAGCAGTCGTCTGCTCGCCCTACGCATCTTGAGCGCAGTGGATGCTTTTCTCACGCTAAACCATATCAGCAAATCGTTTGCCGGCGTCCAGGCCCTGGACGACGTCAGCCTGGTCGTTAAGCCCGGCGAAGCCCACTGCCTGGTGGGCGAGAACGGATCGGGCAAATCCACGCTGATCAAGATCATCGCCGGCGTGGTGACGCCTGATCAAGGCGAGATCATTATTAACAACAAGCGCTTCGACCGCCTCCAGCCGATGGATGCCATCCGCGAGGGTATCCAGGTCATCTATCAGGACTTCTCTTTGTTCCCCAACCTGACCGTTGCCGAGAACATTGCGCTGAACTACGAGCTATCGCGCAACGTGAAGATGGTGCGCTGGGGCCATGTGCATCAGATCGCGCGGGCAGCTTTGGACAAAATCGGCGTGCAATTGCCTTTAGATGTCGAGGTCGAGTCCATCTCGGTGGCCGACAAACAGCTTGTGGCGATTTGCCGCGCCCTCGTCCAGAACGCGCGCCTGGTCATCATGGACGAGGCCACCACCGCCCTGACCGAGAAGGAGATCCGCGCCCTCTTCCGCGTCATCCGCAATATCCAGCAGGAAGGGGTGGCCGTGCTCTTCGTCAGCCATAAGCTGAATGAGGTGCTGGAGATCGCCGACAAGGTCATGATCATCCGCAACGGCAGGGTGGTGGTGGATACCGACGTGGCTTCGCTGGACCGCACCAAGCTCACCTACTACATGACCGGCCGGCAGATCGAGGAGGCCGACTACGACTATCAGCCTACCGATGCCCAGCCGCTGTTAGAGGTGCGCCGCCTTAGCTCGCGCGGTAACTTTGAAGATATCTCTTTCGCGCTGGGTCGGGGTGAAATCTTGGGCATCACCGGCTTGCTGGGGAGCGGCCGCACCGAGCTGGCCCTGGCTTTATTCGGTATGCTGCCGGTGGATTCGGGCGAGATTCTCATAGAAGGCCGGCCGGTGCATATTCACGATGTCCAGAGCGCCATCCGTCATGGCATCGGCTACGTCCCTGAGGATCGCCTCACAGAGGGATTGTTCCTCGACCAGTCTATCGGTCGCAACATCGTCGTCCGCGTCGTGGATACCCTTACCCAGGGCGGGGGCATTCTCTCGACCGAGCGATTCCACCAGCAGGTTCGCTATTGGGTTGATCAGTTATCTATAAAAACAGCAAACCCCGAGTTGCCGGTGAAGAGTTTGTCCGGCGGCAACCAGCAGCGCGTGGTGTTGGCCAAATGGCTGGCCAGCAAGCCACGCATCTTGATACTGAACGGGCCAACGGTTGGGGTGGACGTCGGCTCCAAGATGGAGCTGCACGAGATCATCAAGGACTTGGCGCGTCAAGGCTTCGGCATCTTGGTGATCTCCGACGACATTCCTGAGCTTTTGCACCTGTGTAATCGCATCCTCTTGATGCGCCGAGGTCGCCTTGCTGACGTCTTCAATCGCCCGGAGATCACCGAGGCAGAGCTGACGGCTCGCCTCACCGAGGCAACCGCGATGACCTCTGCGCGTTAGTCACTCGTTGCCATGCTTAAAAAGATCTTCGCTCGCCAAGAGACCCTGGTAGGCATCACGCTGCTGGGATTGTGCCTGCTGATCGGGTTCATCAACCCCGTCTTTTGGACGCCGGGCAACTGGTTCGACCTTGCGCGCAGCGCCACCGTGACCGGCATCTTCGCCATCGGCGTCCTGATCGTATTGATATCGGGCGGCATAGACGTCTCCTTCACCGCGATTGCCGTGTTCTCGATGTATACGACCACCGTCATCATGAAGAACGTCGGCTTCGAGGGCGGCATGTTCGCCTTCTTTCTAATGTCCGCAGCGATCGGCGGCGTGCTCGGCTTGATCAATGCCTTCTTTATCGCCCGCTTTCGCCTGCCGACGCTGATCGTCACCCTAGGCACACAAAGCCTCTTCCGCGGCTTTTTGCTCTTTGTGATCGGCAGCAAGATCATCCGGGACCTGCCGCCCGGCATGGCCGCCTACTCAGGCGCCTTTCTGTTCACGGTCACTGACGATCGAGGGATCACGGTCGGGCTGCATTCGGCGGTGCTGTTCCTCGTGGCGGTGGCCATCCTGGCCCAGTTCATCCTTCGTTACACCATGTTGGGGCGCAGCATCTACGCGATGGGCGGCTCGCGCGAGGCCGCTGAGCGCGCCGGCTTCGACATTCCGCGCACGCAGGTCTTCATCTACGTCTTCGTTGGCTTGTTGGCGGGCCTGGCCGGCATGATCTACGGCGGCCTGAACCGCCAGGCCAACGCGCAGGACATCGTCGGCCAGGAGCTGGACGTCATCGCGGCGACCGTGCTCGGCGGCGCCTCGATCGCCGGCGGGCGCGGCAGCGTCATCGGCACGTTGCTGGGCGTGATGCTGGTGACCGTCCTCAGCAACAGCCTGATCTTGATGGGCATCCCGTCTACCTGGCAGCGGGTGGTGATCGGCGCGATTATCATTATCGGCACTGCCGTGCCCACGATTCGCACCCTGCGCAGCAGCCGGCGCGCAAACGTGGAAATTGAACCAGTGCCAGTGGAGCAGCGAGCATGAGCGCCCCAGAAGTCAGCTATAAGCCTGCCCCCAGAATCCAGTTCGTCGTTGATGGCAACCTGCTGCGCCTGCTGATCGCCTGTGTTGCCATCTTCGTGGTGATGAGCCTGCTGAGGCCGAATGTCTTCCCGACGGTGGAGAACTTCCTCTCCATGGGCAGCCAGTTCCCGGAGATCGGCATCCTGGCCATCGCCATCATGATCACAATGCTGACCGGCGGGATTGACCTCTCGGTGGTGAGCACGGCCAACCTTGCCGGCGTGCTGGCCGCGATGGTCATCCGCGCGCTCATCCCCGCTGACGCGCCGGAGGGTCAAGTGGTCGTCGGGCTGGCGATAGCGATCGCCGTCGCATTCGTCACCGGTGCGCTGGCCGGCTTGTTCAACGGCCTGTTGGTGGCCTACGTGAACCTCACGCCGATCCTGGCCACGCTGGGCACGATGACGCTATATACCGGCCTGACGGTCGCCATGACGCGCGGGAATGCGGTCTTCGCTGAGAATCGCCTGACCTTCATCGGCACCTCGAACGTGCTTGGGGTTATCCCGATCCCGCTCGTGATCTTCGTCGTCGTCGTGGCGATCTTCGCCGTGATCCTGAACCGGACGCCCTTCGGCTTGAAGCTCTACATGATAGGGAGCAACGTGAAGGCGGCGCGTTTCTCCGGCATCAACGTCCGGCAGGTGCTGCTGATGACGTATATGCTGAGCGGGCTATTGTCCGCCGTTGTCGCCATCATCTTTTTGGGGCGAAACAACTCGGCCAAGTGGGACTTTGCGCCGTCCTACGTCCTGCAGGCGATCGTGGTCGCCGTGTTGGCCGGCGTCAACCCCAACGGTGGGTCGGGGCGCATCGCCGGCATCGTGCTGGCCATCCTGGCGCTTCAGTTTATCTCCACCGGCATGAACATGTTGCTCTTCACCATCAGCGGCGGCCAATTCTTCAAGGAGTTTGCTTGGGGCGCGCTCCTGTTGATCATCATGGTTGCCAACTCCTACAGCGAACAACGCCGGCTCGCCCCACGGCGCAGATCGCGCGAAGACAGTGAATCAACGGCTCAAAATCCTAGCAGTGAGTGAACGCAATGACGCAAGCTTCGACCTACGTAATGGGTGTTGACTTTGGCACGGAGAGCGTGCGGGTCGTCATCTTTGCGCCTGATGGCACGCCGCTCGGTCGGGCAGCCGAGCCATATCCAACGTATCACCCCCAGCCCGGCTGGGCCGAGCAAAAGCCTGATGAGTGGTGGCGCGCGTTTGTCCTGGCAACCAGGCGAGCGATCGGCGAGAGTGGCGTTGACCCGTCCCAGATCGTCGCCATCGGCGCCGATTGCACCAGTTGCACCGTCGTCTTCATGGACGAGCACTTCCAGCCCTTGCGGCCCGCGATCATCTGGATGGACGTGCGCGCAGCCGAGCAGGCGCAGCGCGTCGCCAACAGCGGCCATCCCATGCTGCGCTACAACGGCTTTGGCAACGTCTCGGCGGAGTGGATGCCGTGCAAGGCGCTCTGGGTCAAGGAGAACGAACCCGACGTGTATCAGCGCGCGGCGCACATCGGCGAGTTTATTGACTGGCTCACGTATCGCCTGACCGGCCAGTGGACGGGCAGTATCAACAACGTCAGCATCCGCTGGTATTACGACCGCCGCGAAGGTGGCTGGTCGCCTTCCTTCTATCAGGCCATTGGCTTGGGTGACCTGATCGAGAGATTCCCTCAACGCATTCTGGATATGGGCCAGGTGGCCGGCGAGCTGCGGCCAGAGGTGGCTGCTGAACTGGGCTTGCGGCCAGGTATCCCGGTTGCCGAGGGCGGCGCCGATGCGTTCGTGGCGATGCTCGGCCTGAACGTCGTTTCGCCTGGCAAGCTGGCGTTCATCACCGGCTCTTCTCATCTGATGCTCGGCCAAACCGACCAGCCCTTCCACACGCGCGGCATCTTCGGCGCTTACACGGATGCCGTATTGCCGGGCCAATACACCGTCGAGGGCGGCCAAGTCTCTACTGGATCGGTCGTCAAGTGGTTCAAGGAGCGCTTCTGCGCTGCCGAGGCCGCCATTGCCCAACAACGTGGCGTGGACACGTACACGGTTTTGAATGAACTGGCGGCTGCTGTGCCGCTGGGATCAGAAGGGCTGATCGTCCTGGACTACTTCCAGGGCAATCGCACACCCTATGTGGATTCGTTGGCCCGTGGCGTGTTCTGGGGTCTTTCGCTCAAGCACACCACCGGCCATCTCTTCCGAGCCATCCTAGAGGGCATCGCCTACGGCTCTGAACACATCTTCCGCGTCTTTCGCAGCAGCGGCTACACGGTCAAGGAGATCGTCGCGGCTGGCGGCCCCACCCGCAGCCGGCTATGGATGCAGATCCACGCCGACGTGAGCGGCGTGCCGATCTACCTCAGCCAGACGCCCGACGCGCCGGCCCTCGGTTCGGCCATCCTGGCCACCGTCGCAGCGGGGCTTTACCCGGACATCGTCACTGCCGCCGGCCAGATGTCGCGCATCGCCGATTGCATCGAGCCGGATCCTAAGCGCCACGAGCAATATCAGTTCTATGTTGAGCAGTACATCGCCACCTATCCGCGCCTGCAGCCCTTGATGCACGAGATGGCCCGCCATCAAGCCGCGCTTGCCTCCTCGAGCGAACGCAACTAGCCTTTGTCTGATCAGGAGAAACGTAGAAACAATGCACAGCATCGCCTTCCTTGGGTTGGGGATCATGGGTCAGGGCATGGTCGCTAACCTGCTCAAAGCCGGCTATCCAACGACGGTGTGGAATCGCAGCCCTGAGAGATGCCTCCCCTTTGTCGCCCAGGGTGCCAAGACGCCGAAGGAAGCGGCCCAGGCCGCAGACGTCATCCTCTACTGCCTGGCCGATGATGCTGCGGTCGAGCAAGTGGTCTTCGGCCCATCTGGCGTCCTCGAGGGCGTGCGGGCCGGCCAAGTCGCGGTCAACATGACGACCCAATCACCAGCGCTGAGCCTGCGCGAGGCAGCAGCGTATCAAGCCAAAGGCGTTGACTTCCTGGATGCGCCGGTCTTCGGCAGCAAGAATGAAGCAGCCCAGGCCGGGCTGTGGATCGTCGTCGGGGGTGAACGCGAAGTCCTTGAGCGCGTTCGCCCCATCCTTCAAGCGCTCAGCGCGAGCATACACTACATGGGTGAACATGGGAAGGGCGCCGCGATGAAGCTGGCCGGCAACCTGATCGTGGCCTCGCAATTGCACGCCTTGGGCGAGGCGATGGTCCTGGCGACCAAAGCCGGGCTACACCCGTCCGACGTGCTGGATGTCCTGCGCGTGACCGATTTCAAGTCGCCGATCTTCGAGGGCGTAGGCGGGGCGCTGATCGCGCGCAACTTCGAGACCTACTTTGCGCTCAAGCTCATGCTGAAGGATGCCAACCTGATCGCGCACTTCGCAGAGCGATTGAACGTGCCGATTCCCGCATCGGCGGCCATTCGGGAAACTATCAAGGCTGCGGTGAATCATGGCTGGGGCGAGGAGAACGCCTCGGCCCTCATTAAGGCGCTGGAATTACAGGCCGGCGTCCAAGTGAGAGCGTGAACCCCAATACCTTCTCATCATGTTTAGACAGCAAAAAGAGGGAGAGATATGAAGAAGATACTGAACGACCCTAAGAATTTCGTCTCGGAGATGCTGGATGGCTTGCTCAAGGCGCATCCTGATCAACTCACCTACGCCGGCAACGACGTGCACTGCATCGTGCGCGCCGATGCGCCGGTGATGGGCAAGGTGGCGTTGGCCACCGGCGGCGGCTCCGGACATCTGCCCGTCTTCCTCGGCTACGTCGGCAAGGGGATGCTGGACGGCTGCGCGGTCGGCGATGTCTTTCAGTCGCCCAGCGCCGAGCAGATGTTGGAGGTCACCCGCCGCATCCATGGCGGCAAGGGCGTGCTCTACATCTACGGCAACTACGGCGGCGATGTGATGAACTTTGACATGGCTGCCGAGATGGCCGGGATGGAAGACATCGAGGTGCGCACCGTGCTGGTCAAGGATGACGTGGTCTCCAATCCCGATCCGGAGAAGCGCCGCGGCGTGGCCGGCATGGTGTTCGCCTTCAAGTGCGCCGGCGCAAAAGCCGATCAAGGTGGGTCGCTGGACGAGGTTGAAGCGGTCGCCCGCAAAGCGCTGGTCAACCTGCGCACGATGGGCGTCGCGCTCACCCCGTGCATCGTCCCCCAGGTCGGCAAGCCCACCTTCACCCTGGGCGAGGAGGAGATGGAAATGGGCATGGGCATCCACGGCGAGCCGGGCGTCAGCCGCGAGCCGCTGAAGACGGCAGATGAGATCGCCACCCGCATGTTGTCTGCCATCCGCGGCGAACTGGTGCTGGGCGCCGGCGACCGCGCCGCCGTGATGGTGAACGGCCTGGGTGCGACGCCGCCCGAGGAGCTATACATCGTGTATCGCAAAGTGCACGACTTGCTGACCGCAGACGGCGTGCGCATCCATCGCGCCTACGTCGGCGAATATGCCACCAGCATGGAGATGGCCGGCTGCTCGCTCACCGTCTTCAAGCTGGATGACGAGCTGGCTGCGTTGCTCGACCATCCTGCGCATACGCCATTCTTCACCCAGGTCTAGCGCTGCTTCGTGGGTAAAGCCATGATCACCCCTTCGCAAGTTGCCGAGGCACTCCAGCGCGTGGGACAGCAGCTCATCGCGCTCAAGGACACGCTGAACGAGCTTGACGCGGCGGTGGGCGATGGCGACCTCGGCTTGAGCATGAGCAAGGGTGGCGAGGCGTTGCTGGAATTCGTCCGCGCCACCCCGCTGAATGACGGCGACGACATCGGCAAATACCTGGCCAACGCCGGCATGGCCTTCAACCGCGCTGCGCCCAGCACAATGGGCACGCTGCTGGCCACCGCGCTCATGCGCATGGGCAAGGAAGCCAAGGGCGCGACGATGCTCGACGCGGCGCTGCTGGCCCGCATGTTGACCGCTGCCGATCAGGGCATCCAGGAGCGCGGCAAGGCTAAGCCCGGCGACAAAACCATTGTGGACGCGCTGCATCCAGCGGCTGAGGCGTTCGCTTCGGCCATCGCCGCCGGCGCCGCGCTGCCCGAGGCTGCTCAGGCGATGATCCGCGCTGCCGAACAGGGGCGCGATGCTGCCGTGGCGCTGCGCAGCAATGTCGGGCGCGCCAGTTGGGTGGGGGAGCGCACCGTCAACCGCCTCGACCCCGGCACCGTCCTCTGCGTAGAAATCCTCAAACGCCTCGCCCAGTAAATCGAGGATTCTGGGTAGGCGAAGGCACTGCCTTCGCCTACCTCGTTTATCCCAGCCAGCCGCGCGCTGCCATGTTCTCGTAGCTGCGGCGCGCGCTCTCCAGCTCGCCGCGCGGACAAACGTCCTGCTCGACGATATACCAGTCCACACCGCTTGCATCAGCGGCGGCGAAGATCGCCGGGAAGTCCAATATCCCATCGCCGACGCATGCAAAGGTCTGCGCCGCGTCAGCCGTCATGTCTTTCAAATGGATCAGCGGGATGCGACCGGCCAGTTTCCTGATGTAGGTCACTGGGTCCTCGCCGCCTTTCTTCACCCAATAGACATCAAGTTCTGCCTTGACCAGTTCGGGGTCAGTATTGTTGAAGAGCTGGTCGAGACCATATTGGCCATTTTGGAGGCGCGCGAACTCGAAGTCGTGGTTGTGGTAATGAAAGGTCAGGCCATAGCGGCGCGCCGTCTGCGCGGCTGCTTCCATCAGCCTGCCGGCGCGCAGCCAGCCTTCGGCGTTTCGGTATGCCGGGGGCAGCCAGGCCACGCCGACGTAGCGCGCGCCGAGCGCAGCATAGTATTCGAGGACGCGCTCGAGGCCCCGCTCGAGGTCGTTTATGCCCACGTGACCGCCGATTGGGTGTAGCCCCAGATCGTCCAGCAGCCGGCGCAGCTCGCGCGGGCCATACCCGCCCATCTCGCCGGCGAACTCCACCCCGCGGTAGCCGATGTCGGCGATCGCGCGCAGGGTGCCGGCGAAGTCCCGTTTGAGCGTCTCGCGGACGGTGTAAAGCTGTAGCCCTATCTTGCGCATGGTGCGCTGTATTGTCCCCGATTCAGTGCGGAGCGTGTTCATCTTAACGCCTGCCCGACTCAGGATGACAAAGGTGAGGCAGGGTGCTGGCGACCCTGTGCGATCACACCGGTCACACCAAGCATAACGCTCCAAATCACGAACGCATCTCTGGCGCGGATTGACATCTCTCTATGACCGGTTAACCTACTCGCTATGAAGATCACCGACATCAAGGTCTATCCGGTCTGGGTCGGCAACCGCAACCAGCTCGTCGTGAAAGTGGAGACGGACGAGGGGATCCACGGTTGGGGCGAGGCCGGCCTGAGCGGGCGCGAGCTGGCCGTGGAGGGCGCGATCCGGCACTACCGCGAATTGCTGATCGGCCACGATCCGATGCGCATCGGGTTCATCTGGCAATTGCTCTACCGCTCGCAGTACTTTGAGGGTGGGCGGGTGTTGACCGCCGCGCAAAGCGCGATTGACATCGCGCTCTATGACATCAAGGGCAAAGCCCTAGGGGTGCCCGTCTATGAGTTGCTGGGAGGCCGGCAGCGCGACGCCGTGCCCTGCTTCGCTACGCTGGATGCCGCCGACGCAGAGCAGGTGATCGCGGGTTGTCGCCTGCTGCTCGATCAGGGCTGGGAGGTGATCCGCCTGTTGCCGGCCCATACGGACTACGCCCAGGCCGGCAAGCACGTCTGGGATCCATGGCGCTCTATCGGGGTCACCGCAGAGCAATGCGCCCAGGTGCGCGCTGCGCTGGGCACGCGACCGATCCTCGGCCTTGACTACCATCATCGCTTGAGCGTGGCCGAGGCGGCATCGTTCTGCCAGCGCATGCCCAGAGGGACGCTTGACTTCCTGGAGGAACCAATTCGAGATGAAACCCCTGCCGCCTATGAACAACTGCGCCGCATGACCGACGTGCCCTTCGCCATTGGCGAGGAGTTCAGCAGCAAGTGGCAGGCGCTGCCCTACATCGAGCGCGGGCTTACCAACTACATGCGCCTGGACGTTTGTAATATTGGCGGCTTGACCGAGGCGATGAAGGTGGCTGGCTGGTGCGAGGCCCATTACATTGACCTGATGCCCCACAATCCGCTCGGCCCAATCTGCACGGCGGCGACCGTGCACCTGGCCGCTGCTGTGCCGAACTTCTTCGCCATGGAGGTGCGCCGGTCGCCGACCGAGGACCTGGGGTTTTACGAGACGGATATCTTCCCCGTGCAACTCCAGCGCGACGGACCGCGCTACCTGGTGCCGAGCGGCCCAGGGCTAGGGGTGGAGTTCAACGAGCGGGATTACGCCAATCGCCCGTTTCGCTTCTGGGAGCCGCCCAAGCTCTACCGCAGCGACGGCAGCGTCCAGAATTGGTGAAGCCTAAACGGGCAACACCTGGCTGAGCTGCTCGCGCGCCAAAACCGGTTGTTTCTCATACAGGTAACACGCGGCAGCCTGTTGCGCGGCCACCTGATAGAGCGGCGGCGGTGCCTTGCGGCAGGCCTCCATGACGAATGGGCAGCGCGAGGCGAACTTGCAACCGGTCTCGACACTGCCGTGATCCTGCTCGCGCGCTTTGATCTCGGTTTGTCCCCACTTGCGGTTGACGTCCGGCCAGGGGATCGAGTCAATCAGCAGTTTGGTGTAGGGGTGCTGTGGGTCACGGATCACGCGGTCAATGTCGCCGGCCTCCATCACCGAGCCGCGATACAGCACGATGATCGAGTTGGCCACGTGGTAAGCCGTGGTCAGGTCGTGGGTGATGTAGATGATGGAGACGCCGTATTCGCGGTTCATCCTGCGCAGGCTCTCTAGGATCGTCGCGCGCAGCGAGGCATCCACCATCGAGACCGGCTCATCGGCCACCAACAGGCGTGGCTTGAGCAACAGCGCCCGCGCCACATTGATGCGCTGGCGTTGGCCGCCGGAGAGCTGATGCGGAAAGCGCCCCAGCACATCCTCTGGCCGCAGGCCAACGGCGTTGAGCGCCTCATCCATCTTGTCGCGCGCTTCGCGCTTGCTGCGGGCCAGCTTGAACTTCTCGATCGGCACGCTCAGCAGATGGTCAACCGTATAGAACGGGTTAAAGACAGCGAACGGATCCTGGAAGACAGCCTGCACCTCGCGGCGGAAGGCAAGCCGTTCTTCGCCCTGCAACTTGGCGATGTCTTTGCCTTTGTAGAGGATCTGCCCATGGGTGGGCGAGATGAACCCGAGCAGCAGCATGGCCAGCGTGGTCTTGCCGCTGCCGCTCTCGCCGGCCACGGTCATGATCGTGGGCTGGTCGTCCTCGATCCGCAGCGACACGTCGTCCAGCGCCACCGTCATCGCCCGCGAGAGCAGCCCTTTGCTGTAGATCTTCGTGACGTTGCGGAATTCAAGTAGGGGGGTCATGGTGAGCGCATCGTCTTATCTCGCCGAGACGGCTGCTGGTTCGTCGGCGCGCCGGCCATCGTGGTCGTATAGATAACACGCCACCTGCCGGCCATCCCAACGATGAATCAAGGCAGGCGGCACAGATTTGCAGATCTCCATTGCTTCTGGACAACGGGGATGAAAGGTGCAGCCCGGCGGCCGGTTGATGAGCGAGGGGGCCAGGCCGGGAATGCCCTTGAAGACCCCTTTGTTGTTCAGCGTTGGCAGGCTCTCGATCAAAGCGCGGGCGTAGGGATGCAGCGGGTTGGTGAAGATGTCGCGCACCGGGCTGATCTCGGTGAACTTGCCGGCGTACATCACCGCGACCTTGTCCACGAACTGCGCCATCAAGCCCATGTCATGGCCGATCAGGATCATCGCTGCGCCGAGCTGCTTCTGAACGCGGTCGAGCGTCTCCATCACCTGTCGCTGCGTCACCACGTCCAGCGCACTGGTGGGCTCGTCGGCGATGATCACCTTTGGGCCGAGCAGGATGCCGATCGCGATGCAGACGCGCTGTTTCATCCCGCCGCTCAGCTCGTGTGGGTACATTCGCGCCACCTCGCGCCGCAGCTCCACCGATTCCAGCGCTTCGTAGATGCGGGCCTGCACCTCGGCGTCGCGCATGGTCGGCAGGTGTTCTTTGATCGCGTCGCGCATCTGCGCCTCGATGCGCAGCACTGGGTTGAGCGAGTTCATCGCGCCCTGGGGGATGTAGCTGATTAAGCTCAGGCGCGCTTTGCGCATCTTCGGTTCGGGCAGCGTCATCAAGTCAACGTCGTCAATGAAGACTTGGCCACCCTCGATGCGACCCGGGGGCTTGATCATGCGCATCATCGCCAGCGCCATGGTGGACTTGCCACAGCCCGATTCGCCCACCATGCCCAGCTTCTCGCCCGGATAAAGCTCCAGGCTGGCGCGGTCGAGGGCCAGCGCGCGGCCGGCTTCGGTGTAGTAGCTGACCTGAAGGTCAACGACGCGCAGGACGGGTTTCGCTTGGCTCATTCCGTCCTCCGCACGCGCGGGTTGGCCAGTTCGTCCAGCCCAATGTTGATCAGGGTGAGCGAGACGAAGATCAGGATCAGCGCCAGGGTCGGCCACAGCGGCCACCACCACCAGCCGTTGAAGAACGCCGCCTGCTGCTGGGCGAACCAGATGGTGTTGCCGATCAGCGGCTCGCGCAGTGGGCCGAGGCCCAGCACCGAAAGGCCGAACGAGGAGAAGATGCCGGCGAACACGCCGCTGACGAAGCTGGCCAGGATGAACGGCAGCATGTTCGGCAGGATCTCCTTGAAGACGATCTCCAGGTTGCCCATCCCGGAAAGCTTGGCGACGTTGACGAACAGGCGCTCTTTGAGCGAGAGCACCTGAGCGCGCATGATGCGTGTGGGGCCCATCCACGCCAGCAGCGACACGATCAACGCCATGGTGTAGATGGTCACCGACCTGCGATCAATTGAGCCGGCGATGATCACCAAGATAAGGAAGGCTGGGATGGGCAGCAGCACTTCGGTGATCCCGCGGATCAGCGTGTCCACTGCGCCGCCGTAATAAGCGGAAAGAAAGCCCAGCACCACGCCCACGCCCGTGCCGATCGCGCCGGCGATCAGGCCGATCACCGCCGTCTGCCACACGCCGCGCACCATCACTGCCAGCATGTCACGCCCGAAGAAGTCTGTGCCCAATGGATACTCTGGGCTGGGCGGTTGCTTGGGCTTCACGGCCAGCGGATAGGCCAGCTTCTCTGTGTCTATGGTGAGCGAGCCGACGATGCTGAACAGCGCCAAAGCGAGCGCGATCGCCAAGCCGATCACCAGGCTTTTGTTCCGCCGCAAATAGCGCAGCGTCAGCGTCAACCGCGAAGGGTGCTGATACCGCTCAGATCGCGTCTGAGCTTGGGGTGAGGCAATGGTAATCTGAGTCATCACGATTCATAACGTATGCGCGGATCAAGCAAAGGATATATCAGGTCCATCAGGAACATCAGGATGGCTATCGCGAGTATCACGAAGAGCGTGATGCCGTAGATGACGAAGTAGTCATTTTTCAGGATCGCATCGCCGAGCACGCCGCCCAGACCTGGAAGGCCATAGAGCTGCTCCACCAACACACCGGAGACGATGATGTTGCCGAAGGCCAACGCCAAGCCGGTAATTTGCGGGAGCAGCGCGTTGCGCATGTAGTAGCGCGTGAAGATCGTGAACGGGTTCAACCCCTTGTGCTCGGCAAAGGTCACATAGTCTTCGCCCTGGATGGTCATGCCCATCCCGCGCATGCCCAAGGCCCAGAAGCCGACCGAGGCGAGGATCAGCGAGATGGCCGGCAGGACCTGATGGCGCGCTGCGTCAAGGATGAACTCCAGGGTGAACGACGGGAGGACGCCCTGCGAATACGCCCCGCCCATCGGCAGCAGCCGCAGCCGGAAGGCGATGAAGAAGATCAACAACAGTCCGAGCAGATACGCCGGGATGGCCTGGAGCATCATCAGCGGGGCCATCAGGCCTTTGATGAACGCAGGACTGCGCGGCCAGGAGGCCAACGCGCCGAGCAAGTTGCCCAGGGCAAACGCGATTAGTGTTGTGACCACGAGCAGGCCGATCGTCCAGGGCAACGCCGTCAGGATCAAGTCGAGCACCGTGACCGGAAAGCGGGTGAGCGATGGCCCCAGGTCCCCGCGCAACACGCCTCCCATGTATTCGACGTATTGTTCAAGCAGCGGTTTGTTCAGGCCGAACTTCACTTCGTAGGCTGCGATGATCTGCTCCAGGTCCTTCGGCGCGAAGCCGGTGCTGCGGGCGATCTCGGCGAAGCGCTCGCGGATCGGATTGCGCGTCGAGAGGCGCGGGATGAAGAAGACAAGGGTGGCGGCCACCCAAACCACAGCGAATAGGAAGAGCAGCCGCCTAATCAGATATCCGATTTTCATCTGGCTGGATGCCTAAGCATATCAAAACGCTTGTGCAGTGCGCTGAGAAAAATCAGAAGGGTAAACGCGCAGCGCAGCATATGCCGTGCTGCGCTGCGCGTTGATTGAGAGCGAGGCTTGGCTTAGCCGGCCTTCTTGAGCGCGGCGATCACGCGCGGCCCAGTCCAGTGCCAGAACGCGCCGTTGTAGCCCTCGCCGACGTTAGTCTCGGTCGGCCAGTTCACCCAGTAGGTCTGGTTGTAAGCGATGCGGTGCAGCCACTGGATGATCGGCACGTCGATCATGTCTCGATAGTAAATCTCCAGGGCCTTTACCGCCAGGTCGTCGAAGCGCGGGTCGCCGGAAGGATACTTGGCCATCTCCAGCACCAGCCGCTCGAACTCTGGATTGTTGTAGCGCGAGAAGTTGTTGCTGCCGGCGACGTTACCGGTGGGTTTGGTGTTGAACAGCTCGAAGACGGCGAACGGGTCGCGCAAGCTCGCGCCGTGGCCGAACATATACAGGCCGGGCCGCCCTTCGGCCATGTTGACGTAGGACTCAGGTCCGAAGTCCGGGCCTTCGCCCGTGTCGAAGCCGGCCTGGCGCAGCATCTCCGAGAGCACCGGCACGATGTCGCCGTGGATCTGCGGGAAGCCGCTGATCTGGCAGGGCACCGTCTTGCCGTCCTTCTCCCACAGGCCGTCGGCGTTCTTCTTATAGCCGGCCTCTTCCATCAGCCTGGCCGATTCTTCCAGGTCGAACTTCCTGGGCTGGTACTTCTCGATCACGGCCTTCACCGCCGGCGAATCGGCGAACTTCTGGAGCGCGGGATAGAGCGGGAAGGGGAAGATGGTGCTGACCTTGGCGCCGTCGTACACCACCTCGTCAATCTTGTCGCGGTCAATCGCGCGGTTGATCGCGCGGCGCACCCGCACGTCGCTGAACCATTCAAGCTCGTGGTTCATCCACAGCGAGTTCGGCCACCAGTCCAGATAGCCGTATGGCTCCTTGTTGCCGGTGTGGGTGGTCACCTTGGGGTTCTGCCGCAGGATGCTCTTGATCGTGTCGGTGCGGAAGTCCACCGCGGTGTCCATCTCATTGTTCACGATCCGCTGGGCCACCACGCCGACGTCGTCGCCGATGCGCTGCATGATCACGCGCTTGACCTCGGGCACGGGCTGGAAGCCGGTCTTGATCGCCCACCAGTCCTCGCGCAGGTCGAAGATCTTCTGGTTGCTGGTCCAAGACACTACCTTATAAGGGCCGGATTGGGGCATGTCCAACCCGCCACGGAATGCGGTGACGTCATCTACCTTCTCCAGGACGTGGGCGGGGACGATCGGCCGGCCGGTGTCGAAGTGGGCCGTCAGCACGTCGAACACAAAGCGCGGCGACGGCTGCTTGAAGATGATCTTCACCGTCTTGTCGTCAACCGCCACCGCCTCTTTGACGTAAGGCGCGACGCGGCTGTGATAGTCCAGCTTCTCGTTGTCGCGCCACGTGTTGACGGTAAAGACCACGTCCCTGGACGTGATCGGCGTGCCGTCGCTCCACTCGATGCCGTCGCGCAGCTTGATCGTCACCTCGGTAAAGTCGGCGTTGTACTCCGGCTCGCTGGCGGCCAGCCAGGGATAGACCGTGTCGGAGAAGGCCGCCCAGTAGTAGAGCGGATCCCACAGCGCAGAGTTGAAGTTTTGGTGGTTGTGCCCCGCTGCGAAGGGGTTGGTCAAGCCGGTGTTGTCGAAGTCGCTAATTGTCCAACCCATGATGATGGTCTGGTCGCGCGGCACAGGCTTGACCGTGGGAGCCGGGGTGGGCTGTGGTTGCTGCGGCTGCTGCTGCTCGGCAGGGGCTTCGGGCGCGGATGGGCCACTGGGCGCAGCCGGCGCGCAGGCCGCGATGACGGCGCCGGTGCCGGCCCAGGCCGATAAACGAAGCAGTTGTCTTCGGGTGAGCTTGTTCATCCTCTTCATGTCCTTTTCATCCTCCTGGATTAAGCGCGAGCGTTGACTTGCTCTAGCAAAGATACTCTTTAGCACATCCCCTTCAAATTGACAAGTGCATAGGCGCGCGCCACTTGAAGGTGATACATGCGCCGCGGGGGACGCCAGAGGTTATTTCTCTGCGCCTCGGCGG
>Ga0308404_1000234_pt1 | contig 17396 bp, 14 predicted proteins | sample HotsprSampleOSM4_FD_203475 | JGI IMG/M metagenome (GOLD analysis project Ga0308404, IMG submission 203475) | Hot spring phototrophic mat microbial communities from Octopus Spring, Yellowstone National Park, Wyoming, United States - 20060914_OS-M4 ...
GTTGTGCTTTGTTTAGCGAGTGCGTGTCAATCGCCGCCGCCACAAGTTTCTGCGATTCGCGACCTCATTCAGCCTGTTCAACTCATCGCAGGAAAACCTGACACACTGCTTGTTTCCGACCTTTTTTACGCCGAGACCTACGACGTTCAATTTGAGCCAAATCCGCTGGTTCAACTTGCTTTCGATTCGCTCACAAAAAAACTCGTGATTCAGCCAAGCGATAGTGCCGAAGGCTTGATGCTCCTTGCATTTCGGCATGGCAACGGTTCGTATCAACTTCCTGTGTTCATCAAGCGATTGCAAAAAGTCCGCTTCATTTATGAACCAAAGCCAAATGAAACGCGCGTGTTCTTGATGGGCAGTTTCAACAGTTGGAATCGCACGAGTTTGCCGATGACGCTTAAAGACGGACGCTTCGAGCGCGACATTGAACTTGATGCAGGACGCTACGAATACAAGTTTGTGGTGAATGGCAACGAAGTGATTGATGAAAAAAATCCGATAAAACAGCCCAACGGCTTTGGCGGATTTAACTCTATTCTCGAAGTGCAATCGCCTAATGCTAAACGCACCTACCTTCACCCGATTGAATCGCGCGTGCGCAACGACATGACGGAACTGCATTTTGTCTATGAAGGTGATTCAACAAAAATTTTAGCTCGCAACGTGATTGCGCTTCAAGGCAATCAAGCCGTGCCACCACAGCAGTTGCAGATTGTTGAAAATCGCATTGTCATTAAACTCAAACAGCGCGATTTAGTCGGCGAAAAAGTCGTGCGCGTAGCGGTTTCAAAGAATGGAAATACAACGCCCATTCAAACCATCTATTTGCTCAATGGCAGACCCAAAGGCTCGGAAACCATCGCGCCCTTTGCCTCAAAATCGCCTGTCCAAACTTGGAATTGGCACGATGCCGTGCTGTATTCAATCATGATTGACCGCTTCGCCAACGGTGACACGACCAACGACCGACCTGTCAAACACGATTCGCTCTTTGCGCCTGCAAACTGGCACGGCGGCGATTTCGCTGGAATCATTCAAAAGTTAGATGAAGGATATTTTGATTCGCTTGGCGTGAATGTCTTGTGGCTCTCGCCCGTTAATCGTGCAACGGATAAAGCCTTTCGTGAGTATCCGCCGCCGCACCGTTTCTACACAGGCTATCACGGCTATTGGACAGCACACCACGAACAAGTTGAGCCACGCTTCGGCTCAATGGACGACCTCAAACGCCTTGTCGCCAAAGCCCACGCTCGAGGCATGAAAGTGCTTCTCGATTTCGTTGCCAATCACACGCACATCGAACACCCCTTTTTCCAACAACACCCCGACTGGTTCGGCACATTGGATTTACCTGACGGCAGAAAAAACTTGCGCCTTTGGGACGAGTATCGACTCACGACTTGGTTTGAGCCTTATTTGCCCTCGTTTGATTACTCAAAACCCGAACCGCTAAAAGCAATGACCGACAACGCAATTTGGTGGCTCAAACAAACAGGGATTGACGGCTTTCGACACGATGCTGTAAAACACATTCCTAACGACTTCTGGCGGGAACTCACGCGCAAAATCAAATCCGAAATCGAGATTCCACAAAAGCGTAAAGTGTATCAAATTGGCGAAACCTTCGGCAGTTACGACCTCATCAAAAGTTATGTGAGCAACGGTCAACTTGATGCGCAGTTCAATTTCAATCTCTACGATGTGGCGATTTATGCGTTTGCTTCACCGCTTGGCGATTTTAATGCGTTGGCAACCGAACTTGAACGCACACACCGCATTTACGGCACATCGCATCTGATGGGCAACATTATGGATAGCCACGACAAAGTCCGATTTCCTGCGCTTGCCGAAGGTGATATTCGCTTCGATGAAAATGCGGCAGAACGCGCTTGGAACAATCCGCCGAAAGTGGATAACAAGAAAACTTACGAGAAACTCAAACTCTATCAAGCGTATTTGCACACGATTCCGGGCGTTCCTGTTGTGTATTACGGCGATGAAATCGGCATGACGGGTGCCGCCGACCCTGACAATCGCCGAATGATGCGCTTTGGCAACGATGTATCCGATGCGGAGCAATCGGTTTTTGCAGAAGTCAGCCGCTTGATTAAACTACGCCACAGGCACAGTGCGTTGCGCTACGGAGATTTTCAGGTGCTTGCGGTCTCAAAAGATGTGCTGGCGTATTTGCGTTCCGATTTGAACGAGAGAATTTTAATTGCACTCAATAAATCTGACGCGCCCCAAAAGGTGAGCGTGAAATTTCCAAGTTTTTATTACACTAAAAAAATGCGAGACTTGCAGACAGGCGAAGAGACACCTATTGCAAACGATGAAATCCAACTTAGTCTTGCGCCGCTTCAAGCCAAACTTTTGAAAGTAGACTAATGATGCTTCATTCAACCGCAATGAGCAGAAACAAGATTTTCAAACCGTTAAAAGAAGGAGAGCAACAATGAGTGACACTGTAACGGCGAAAGCCAAATCTCGAAAGAAAAAATCGGACGCTGCATCTGGCAATGTGGCGACCGAAGTCAAGAACCCCTCGATTGCCTGTGAAGACTTCAAAGGCGGCGATGTGGAATCGCTCAAAAGGACATTCATCAACCGCATCCGCTACTCGCTTGCCAAAGACGAGTACACGGTAACGGAGCGCGATTGCTACAAAGCCCTTGCCTACACCGTGCGCGACCGCCTTGTCGACCGTTGGATTAAAACCCAACAAACCTACTACAATCAAGATGCCAAACGCCTCTACTATCTCTCAATGGAATTTTTGACAGGTAGAACGTTGGGCAACGCGCTCATCAATCTTGGCATTGAAGAGAACACACGCAAAATGCTCGAAGAACTCGGCTATAACTTGGAAGAATTGGAAGAGCAAGAGTTTGATGCGGGGCTTGGCAACGGCGGCTTGGGTCGGCTCGCCTCATGTTTTTTAGATTCAATGGCGACGATGAGTCTGCCTGGCTACGGCTATGGTATTCGCTATGAATACGGCATTTTCTTCCAACATATCCGCAACGGCTATCAAGTTGAAACGCCTGACAACTGGCTTCGCTACGGCAACCCTTGGGAAATTGAGCGTCCTGAATCGCTTTATCCTGTCAAGTTCTACGGCTATGTGCATCAATATGTCGATGCACGTGGTCAATTCCGTGCGGAGTGGAAAGATGCCGAAGTCGTCATGGCAATGGCTTACGACATGCCGATTCCAGGCTATGGAAATAACACAGTCAACAACTTGCGCTTGTGGTCGGCAAAATCCACGCGTGAGTTCAATTTCGACTACTTCAATCACGGCGACTACGGCAAAGCAGTTGCCGATAAAGTGGTAACAGAAACTATTTCCAAAGTACTTTATCCCAACGACGCGACTGCGGTTGGCAAAGAGTTACGCTTGAAACAAGAATACTTCTTTGTCTCTGCGTCGCTTCAAGACATCATTTATCGCTACAAGAAAACGCACACCACGTTTGATGCTTTCCCTGACAAAGTTGCTGTGCAGCTCAACGACACACACCCTGCGATTGGTGTCGCCGAACTCATGCGCTTGCTTGTTGATGAGGAAGGCTTGCCTTGGGAAAAAGCGTGGGATATTACCGTGCGCACAATGGGCTACACCAACCACACCGTCCTGCCCGAAGCCTTAGAGCGTTGGTCAGTAAGCCTCATGGAAAAAGTTCTACCAAGACATTTGCAAATCATCTACGAAATCAATCGCCGCTTTCTTGAAGACGTCAAGGCGAAATTCCCGAATGATAACGACCTCTTGCGTCGTGTCTCTATCATTGAAGAAGGACCAGAGCGCATGGTGCGCATGGCGTATCTTGCCATCGTGGGGTCGCACAGTGTTAATGGCGTAGCAGAATTGCACACCAACATCTTGAAGAAAACCCTCTTCAAAGATTTTTATATGCTCTTTCCTGAACGATTCAACAACAAAACGAATGGTATCACACAGCGGCGTTGGCTCAAACTCTGCAATCCGAAACTTTCCGAACTCATCACGGAAAAAATCGGCGATGGGTGGATTACCGACCTCTACCAACTCAAAGGCTTGGAAAAATTCGCCGAAGACAAAGCCTTTCACAAACAGTGGCAAGCCGTCAAACTCGCAAACAAGGAGCGTCTTGCAGACTATGTCAAACACAAATACAAAGTGAAATTGAACATAGATGCGATGTTTGACATTCAAATCAAGCGGATTCACGAGTATAAGCGACAACTGTTGAATGCGCTTCATGCGATTTACCTTTACAATCAAATCAAGCGTAATCCGAAAAAAGATGTTGTGCCGCGCGTGATTATGTTCGGCGGAAAAGCCGCGCCTGGCTACTTCAAGGCGAAACTCATTATCAAGCTCATCAACTCGATTGCTGATGTGATTAACAACGACCGTGAAGTCGGCGATAAACTCAAAGTGCTGTTCCTTGAAAACTACTCGGTGTCGCTGGCAGAGAAAATCATTCCAGCGGCGGATTTATCGGAGCAGATTTCTACGGCAGGCATGGAAGCCAGCGGCACGGGTAATATGAAATTTGCGTTGAACGGTGCGCTCACCATCGGCACGCTTGACGGCGCAAATGTGGAAATGGCAGAAGAAATTGGAGCCGAAAATATGTTCATCTTTGGCTTAACGGCTGACGAAGTTGAAACCAAACGACAAAGCGGTTACAATCCACGCACCTACATCGGCGAATCGCCCGCACTCAAAGAAATCTTGGAAATGATTGCCGCAGGCGTGTTCGCACCGACCGAGCGCGGAATTTTCCAACCGATTCTCGATGAACTGCTCAATGTCGATAAATACTTTGTCTGCGCCGATTTTGAAGCATATATCAGAAAACAACAAGAAGTCGACAAAGTCTATCGCGACAAAGCCGAATGGACGCGCCGTGCGATTCTCAATGTGGCACGCATGGGCAAGTTCTCGACTGACCGCACGATGAAAGAATATGCCGAAGAGATTTGGGGCATTAAGCCGATTGTGGTCGAGTCGCCAAACGGAAAGTGATAATTGCAAAAGTGGTAATTGTAGCGGAAGAGAAAAGGGGCGAGTGTATTGCCCCTTCTTTGTGCAGACCTATTCAGCAGGCGGCTTAACTTTGTCCAAGAAGGCATCAGAGGGAATAATATCTCTGTATTTCTTCTTTGCCGCATTAGCTTCAGTGGCGGTGGCAAACTGTCCGATTCGCACACGATAGCGGATTGTTTTTCCCACTTGCTTTTCCATCACTGCGGCTGCAAGCCCAAATTTTCCGAACTCTTCAACAATCGCCGCTGCCATTTCTCGTGTCGGTTGAGATGCTACGATGATAGTGTATCCGCCTTTACTCAAATCAATCGTTGTTAGTTCTTTGGGCAGGGTTTTGGCGGCTTTGGTGATATTTTTCAAAATTGTGCCTGTAACTTTTATGGTTGAGTCCGAGTCGGCTGATTTTCTTGGGATAGACTGTTCAGCAAGAATACGCTCAGCTTCGGCGCGAGCGGCGGCGGCTTTTTCGGCTTCAATCTTGGCACGGTCGACAGGTGCAGGCGGCGGTGCAGGCGTGAAAGAAATAGATTCATACTTCATTACGATAAACGAAATGATGATGGTAAAAAAGACAATCGCCGTTGCCAATGCAATGTTGCGTAACACGAGTCCTTCTTTATCTTCTTCTTGGGTATCCGATGTGTCTTCTGTTGAAGGTGATGTTGGCTGAGATAGTGCCTCTTCAATCAGAGACTTGCGTGGTGCATTTGTTGGAACAGCCGCCTCGTATCGAAACACTGTGGCATTTCCTGCGGTTGTTGTAGTAGACTTTCGGCTTGTCGAGATACTTTCGTTTTCTGGCTCCAATGAGGCTCTGGCGGCGGCGGCAAGTGCAATAAAGAGTGGTTCTCTTTGCGGTCTTTCAACTGACGGCGAAAAAGATGGCAGTTCTTCTTTTTGTTCCGTGCTTTGAGTCGGCAACGACACCGAAGGCGATTTCAAAAATGATGTATCAGCATCAGAGAACGATTCCTGCTCAGGTTTAGACACTACATCAGCATCTTGCTCAACAGAGACAGGGGGCGTTGACATAACGGAGGGTTCTGTATGAACAGGCTTCACAGTGGCAGATTCAACTTCAAGTGGCACAGGTTCACGCCGTTCTGAAATCGTTACAGGCGCAAGTCCCGCAAACGGTTTATCTAACAATTCGGATAATATCGGCGACTGCTTGAACATCAAACTGCCTCGTTCACCGCGCATAAACTCGCCTAACTCGCCCATCTGCAATGAGCCGCGCACTTCCACGACTTTTTCAACGACACGAGCAAATCCCTTTGAAAATTTCTGCGCCACATCTTCTTCCAACTGCAACTGCTCAATTGCAACTTCATACACCACTCCGCCCTCTGACACATCTTTTTCAATAAATCTGACTTCGTGTCGCGGCGGCACAAGCATCAATTTGCCATCGACCTCGCGCGGTTCAGAGGGAACATGCACGCGCCGCAAAATGCCTAAATCCGCTAAGCGCGCTTCGCCGCTCAGTGCTAACTCTTCTGCAATTTTTTGATACACCGCTTCCAACCACCTGACTAATTCTGCTTCTGGATACCCTAACACAGGGGCTAACGATTTTGCAAAAATGTTCATTGTATCAGACCATTTAAGTTTGCACGAATATACAGCGTATCCTTAATTCAACACCATAATTTTGCCGTAAATCGGCTCTTGTCCGTTGGCTTCAATCGAGTAGAAATAGACACCATTAGCGACCTTTCCACCGAAATCCGTTTTTCCGTTCCAAACATCTTCTTCTTCTCTATCGCTTCGGCGTGGTGCGGCTTTGACTGGCGTTGCTACAACATTCATTGAGAAATCTAAAATGCGAATTGTAACCGAAGCGTCTGCCGAAAGTTTGTAGCGAATTCGAACTTGTCCGTCAAGGTTCGGCGCAAAGGGATTCGGATAAGCATATGCACGTGTTTCTTTTGGAACAGGTTTATCCGCATGTAGAATTGACCATGTGTTGCCCCCGTCGTCAGAAATGGCTGTGCCGTCTGCTGTGCCAATCCACACGCGTTTTCCGCCTGTCGAGAGAGGCTGAACAAAACAGCCCAAAAATTCTGCTGATGTGCCAATGAATCGGCGCGGATTCTCTTTATCAATCAAGTTGCGTTTGTTTATCCAAGTCCTGCCTTTGTTCGGCGAAATAAAAAGTCCGTTTGAGCCAACGGCATAAACCGTATCACCATTGAAGGCAAAGTCATAGAGACGTTCATTATCGAGTGCAATTTGCCAAGTTCTGCCGTTGTTGCTTGTGTAAGATGCACCGAAGCGTTCAGCATTATCTTCTGCACGCCATGAGGCAAGCCAAATGAGTGTGTCAGTCAGAGTTATCTGTTCGCGAATGGCGATAATCCAATTTCCTGAAAGTCCGCTCAATCGGCGATTGAACTTCTGCCAAGCAGGATAAAGCGAATCGGCTTGCGTTGTTTTGCACACGCCGTCGACTGTGCCACACCAGACCGAGCCATCAGACGCACATAGCACGGAAAAGCCCAAGAAGGTCAGTTGTCCCAGCGTGCCGCGTCGTGGCTCAAACGAGAAGCGGAGCGTATCGGTTGGCGCAATGCGCTCGACATTATCGGGTGGCAAGACCATGCGTTGCCAAGATGTGCCGTTGTTTGTGCTTCGGCGAATCCCGCCTGACCATGTGGCAATCCAAATGCTTCCTTGTGGCTGTGTGGGCGATGCGGCACGAAGCGACATGCTGTAAATCACATTTTGCTGTGGCACAACAATCGGCAGGGCTTTGAGCGTGTTAATGCCGTATTGTTCAAGCGTATCGGTTCGGCGGTCGAGCGGTTGAGGGCGTTCCGTCCAAGTTCTGCCACCATCAGTTGAAAAAATTAAGCCGTCGCCCGTTGGCTGTCCGTCGCGCCGTGTGGAAGTTGCCGCCCAAATCACATCGCCAAGAACGGCAAGGCTCTGCACGCCTTGTCTGTTGAAGCGCGGAAAATCCGTAACCGTGCGAAATTGAAGCGCAGTATCCGCAATCACATTCAAGCCACCGAGCGTGCCAAGCCACAACTCGCGCCGAAGTTCATTGAAGCCAAAGTAACTGATAATGTTCGAACTTGGACTCAATGAAGGCGAGGAAAGCACCAGCGATTGCGCCGTGCGCTTTTCATACTTCGATGATACCGTTGATTGCGCCATCGCCGTAGATGCGCATAAAATCAGGGCAAGAGAGACTTTCCAACTCATTCGGAAAAAATTAAGGTTGCCGAATCACAGTTTGACGCACAAGGCTATCGCTCTGCGCGCCGAAGCGGTCGCGTGCAAAGAAGGTGTAAGTGAATGTGCCAAGAAGTGTGGTCGGCGGCACTTGGGCGCGAAATGAGTAAATGCCATCGCCTGCAACTGCATCGCCGCTAAATGGATTCACGCCGCCATCATCATACATCTGAATCGGATTGCCTTGATTGGCAAGCACGCCATCAGGACGGCGCGAGAAGTAAAACACAGAGGCAATATCTGAAAGCCCATCGCTATCATTGACCGTTGCTCTCAACACTAAAAACTCGCCAATGCGCACGGTGTCAGGCGCAACTGCGCTCAATAGTTGCGGACGCGCATTCGGTGGTCGAACCACGACACGCGCTCTTGCATTACTGCCACTGCGACCAAATTCATCAAACACATTCACCACTAGCGTGAACGGCTCAATCTCACTTCGCCGAAGCAAGAGCGCAAGCGTATCGCTGACTGAAAATTGCGGCGCAGGGTTTGCCGTTGTAATCTCCTTCGTTGCAATACGTTCGCCTTGCGCATTGAGCATCTCGGCACGCACCGTTTTTGCCTGTAAGTCAACTTGTTGGATAGTCGCCGTAAAACCAAATGCCACACGCGCACGCCCTTGTGCATCAGTCGGAAGCAGTCCAAAGAAAACTGTATCGGGACTTACGACAAGCGAGCGAAGTTCAGGCGCAATACCTTTCGGTTCAACGAGCGTTTTGTCATCGCCGCACGAAATCGGTAGAAGCAGGGCAAGAATAACGGCAAGGTAGGAACTCTTTATTTGGTTAAATCTTGTCATAGTCGTCAGGTTCTATGTCGGGAATCATTTTAATCAAGTCATCAAAACGCGCCAAGTTTGCTCGGCGTGCTCTCTCCGAAAGCATTTCAATCGTATATCGGCTCGCCAGCTTCTCTGCAATCGCAAGAGTGGCTAATTGCTCAACAGATGCGTGGTCTTTTTTCGCCGCCTCTGCAAGTCTTTGATAAAGCGAATCAGGTATGTCGAGATGCAATTTCATTTGAGACTTTCACTGTTTTCAAAACCTTACGCCGAAGGTGAAAAAACTTGTGCCTATTGGCGCGTAGGGTTCAAAGAGTATGGCATAATCAATCGTGGCAAGGTAATCTTGAATTGGATATTCAATCGTGAAGCCAGCCGATGCACGCGCAATTTCCGTGAGCGCAACGCCTTGCACGCCCAAGCGGTCAAGCCCAACACGCACGCGCAGTTCGCGAATCGGTTGAAGCATCACGCCAAGTTTCAAATACGTTTCCGATTTTTCCAGTGGCACAATTTCATTTCGCGTTATCACGATACCGTTCTCGCTCACGAAGGTCGTTTGCAATCCATCAAAAGTTTTTGAAAGCAGTTGAAGTTCAGACGCAATTAACAGCGATTTCATGCCGAAGATTTTTTCGTGCGAATATGCAACCGCAACTTTGTAAGAAAGCGGAAGTTTATCTTTTGTAGTTGTGCCTTGCTGACCGTAAATCGGCGCGGTGTTCCATTCATACTTTGCGTTGATGTCGCTGACGGCAACGCCGAAGTGAAGCGAAGAGAGATTATCGCTATATGCGCGATAGACTGCACCCACATCGAAGCCGAGCGAAAATGAATTTTGAATTTCGGCGAAGAGTGAGGCGAGATACCCACGAAGCGAAATGCCCAATGAGAGTTCATCGGTAAATCGCCGTGCGAATGACAGCATAAAAAGATTTTCAGAAGTGGAAAGCGTTTCGGTTGGATTGCCGTCGCGACTTCGCCCGTCGATGTTGCTCACGCCGGAGTTTATCCACGCGAAGCCGACTGCCGCATCAGGTCCGATGTTGCCCGTGAAGGTTGCGAAGTTTAGCCTTCGGTCGAGCGGAAGGTAGCCGTAGGTCGCCGAGGCGGAATAGACTTCCGCAAAGCCAAGCACGGCAGGATTGTAGTAAGGGTGATATTCGCCTTCTTGTGTAACTGCGCCGCCTGCGTTGCCAAGCCCAATGCCGCGTGCGCCAAAGCCCATGCGCGAATACGCCGCCACTGCGCCACCAATCTGCGCCGGCAGCGAAAAAGAAATTCCAAACAAAAGCAAAACGAGAATTGAAGTGCAACGCATTGATGTGATTATCGTGATAAAAAAGTCCGTAAAGGTCGACAATTTTTCTCCATGCGCAAAGGGCAAAGTCGTGGCTGTAAAACAAAAACGGCAGAACGCATCTCTACATTCTGCCGCTCACACTTCGCGCATTTCAACCCTTTTGCTTATTCATCTCTTGAACCAAACAAGCGCAAGAGCGAGAGGAAAAGGTTGATAAAGTTGAGGTAAAGGCTCAACGCCCCAAGCACAGCGATTTTACCTTCCGACTCACCGTCCAACGCCGCCGCCGACATTTCCTTAATGCGTTGCGCGTCGTAAGCCGTCAAGCCCGTGAAGACCACGACACCGATTACGCTGATGATAAGCGAAAGCACTGAACTGCCGATGAAGATGTTTACAAGCCCCGCAATCACCATGCCAATAAGTGCCATGAAGAGCAGGTTGCCGATTTTCGTCAGGTCAGTTTTCGTAGTGATGCCATAGAGGCTCATCACGCCGAAGGTACCGGCGGTGATAAGGAAAACGCCCGCAATCGAGCCGAGATTATAGACGAGAAAAATTGACGACAAAGTCAGCCCATTGAGCGCAGAGTAAAGGAAGAAAAGCCCTGTCGCCGCTGCTGCTGATAGCCGTTCAATTAAGCCGCTGACAACAAAGACCAGTCCCAATTCCGCAATAATTAATCCCCAGAAGATAATCTGATTTCCGAAGATGATTTGTTTGACGCTGTCGGTGCTTGCAACGAAAAATGCGGTTGCACCTGTAAGCGCAAGTCCAAGTGTCATCCACAAATACACTTGATTTATCACGCGGGTTTGAACCGCAGAGAGAGCCGCGGCTCTGCCGCCAACGCTCGTGTAAGATGAGAGTGTTCGTTCCATCATATTTTCCAAATTGTTTAGGTTAAGTTGTCTTTGCTCTATACGCAAAAAAGTGTTGAGAAGTTTTTAAGTCGTGGGTGGAACTTATCGCGCAAAGGTTTTCAAATACTTTAAGCCTTCAACTGTAATGCCTTTGGTGGTAACAGTAATTTCGCCTTTATCTTGATGAATTTGCCCGTTCAAAAATCCTGCGCGAACTAAACTGACAGCAACATCTTTAATCTTTTTTGCATTTTCTTTTTCCAATCGTGGAAATTTCAAATTGTTGTACCGGTCAGTGAGGAAAAATTCATCGCGCTTGCCATCTGCATAGTATTGCAAAAAGAGTTTTTCAATATCACTTTTTGTAACAGTACTGTGGCTCATCTGATGAGGATATTTGTTTGAAGTTTGAGGGAATATACAATGTTGATTGTGAGAGTCAAAAAAAGCGTTGAGCAATCCACAATGTTAGTTGAACTGCAAGATTGGCGTAAATACCTGCGGCGACATCATCTACCATCACGCCCCAACCTCTCGGCAATTTTTGAAGTTTGTTAATGGGTTCAACTTTTGCAATATCAAAGAAACGAAAGAAGATAAAGGCAAGTGCGAAGGCAAAAATTGTTTTCGGAATAAACAGGAGCGCAATCCACTGTCCGACAAATTCATCAATCGTAATTTCTTTTGCGTCTTTGCCGTAATCTTTTTCGACTTCGCCGCCCGCCCAAACGCCAATCGCAAAAAATCCAATGATGAGATAAAAGAACATCGGAATCGAGGTAAACTTCGGAACAAACCACGCAAGTAACAGCGCGGCGAGACTGCCCCACGTGCCAGGAAAATAAGGCAAATAGCCTGTTCCGAATCCTGTGCCAAAAAGTCGTGCAAGTTGGCGCATCTTACGAAGCGTTAAGTGTAGAGTGCGTTCCGAAATATGCGGCGCGAAGCGTTTGCCAATTCTCAAATAAATATGCCACGCCTGTATAAACCGTGTAGAGCGTTAGTGAGAGCATCGCCCAATAAACCCAGCCGTGAAACAGCAGTCGCTCCGCAATCGCACTAATAGATTCACTAAACAAAACGCGCTCGCGCAATAGTGAAAGCAACAAAAGCAAATAGGCAAGCACATTTTGAAGTGCCGTTTTAATTTTAGCGGATTTACTTGTAATCACAGGCTTATCTTTCCATTCTGCATACAGGCGAAGCAGTGTAACCATCACATCACGAAGCGCAACGACAATCACCATCCATAGCGACAGCAAGCCAAGATGCACAAAGTAAATAAATGCCGAAGTGATGAGAATTTTATCCGCAAGCGGATCCATGAACGCGCCCCATCGTGTTGTTTGTCTGTATTTGCGGGCGTGATAGCCATCGTAAAGGTCAGTTAGCGACGCAATGATAAACACCCCAATTCCTGCAATTCGCAAATACGGTGCATCAGAAAGAATCAGCCAAACGAACACAGGCGTGAGTAGAATCCGCAAGGTCGTTAGTTGATTGGGCAAGGTCATTGTCATAACGTCGCGTTTGTCGTCGCTTGTGATAAACGGTTTTTGGCTTGAAGTTAGAAAAGAACGGACTTTTAATTGATAGTGATTTCAATAGCCTAATTCTTTCAAACGCGCCTCGCTCAGTTTCGGCATTGTTTCGTGAAGAAAGAGCAACTGCTTCTGCACATATTTTCCAAGAATATCAAATTCCAAATTCACCGAGTCGCCTGCTTTCTTTGTGTTCATTGTCGTATGCGCCCAAGTGTATGGGATAATCGCAACCTTGAATCGGTTGCCATCAACTTCCGCCACCGTTAAACTAATACCATCAACGGCGATTGAGCCAACAGGCACCACATTCGCTTCAAAGGTTATATCAAACGAAATCCACACTTCCCAACTGTTCGAGAGATTGTGAATTGACTCAATCATACCCACACTATCGACATGCCCTTGAACGTAATGCCCGCCCATTCGGTCAATCGGTCGAAGTGCGCGTTCAAGATTAACCTTTGTGCCGACACGCCAACTGCCAAGCGTTGTTTTTTTGAGCGTTTCTGCCACAGTATCCACTTCAAACGCATTGCCATCAATCGCTACAACGGTTTGGCACGCACCCGAACAATTCACACTTTCATCGACTTTCAAATCGCTGAACTCTTCCGTGTGGAAGCGAATTTTCAGGCGAAGCCCATCGCCATTGCGAGTGGCTTTAATCACTTCGCCAACATCTTTAACAATTCCCGTGAACATGGTTGAAAAAATTATTTGATGTTATTTGAACACGAGGCACTTGAACTCAAACGCATTGAGCGCGAGTTTGAGATTGCCATCTTTTGTGGAAAGTTGTTTGTCGGATTCGAAAAAATCGTAGAGCGTTTTGTTCGGCTCAACGCGCAAAAAGACGCTCATCGGCGCATTGCGAAGGTTAATCGCAATCAGCACTTTGTTTTCAGAGTTCGTGCGCGTAAAGGCATAGACGGCTTCATCATTTGACGATTTGATTTTTTCCATTGTGCCATCAATCAAAGCGGATTGCGTTTTGCGAAGCCACATCAAATCTCGGTAAAAGCGTGTGAAGGTTTCGGCGTGTTCGGTGTTCCAAGCAATGGGCGATTTTTCAAAGAGCGATGTGCGTGTGTTGTAGCCGACTTCATCGCCGTTGTAGAAAAGCGGAACAGAGCGAATCGTGCCGTAGCCGCCAAGCGTGAACATCAATGCCGCTGTGGCTTTTGCGCCTTCAACGCCGCCGAAGGCTTCAATCGGTGCGCCATACTCAACCACGCGGTCGTGATTGGAATTAAACCGAAGCCGAAGCGAATTTTTCGCAAAGACTTTTTCTTCTATTTGCAAGACTTCGTCCAAGTGTTGCGCCGACTTCTTTCCGCTTACAATCTCCCACACCACATCATACACATTCCAACTGTAAGTGAGGTCGAAGCCAACGGTGTGATGTTCGGGCAATGTGCTTTCGGCGAGCATTAAAATATCGGGCTTGATTTGGCGAAGTTCTGCAATGACGGTTTGCCAAAAGTCCGACGGAATTGCTTCGGCAACGGAACAGCGAAAGCCATCAATGTTGTAATCTTTGAGCCAAGTTTTGAGCACGTTGGCAAAGTAAGTTCGAACCGCAGGATTTTTGTAATCTAATTGCGCCACATCTGACCAATCAGGATTCGGCGAGGTGATGTTTCCTTTCTTGTCTTTGAGATAGTATTCGGGGTGTTCTTTGACGAGCGGACAATCCCACGCAGTATGATTGCCTACAAAATCAATCACCACTTTGAGTTCCAACTCGTGCGCAGCTTTCACAAAGTTTTTGAAATCTTCTTTTGTGCCGTGTTCGGGATTAATGTCGAGATAATCTTTGACAGAATACGGACTGCCGAGCGAGCCTTTGCGTTTCTCTTTGCCAATCGGGTAAATCGGCATGAGCCAAATCGTGTTGATGCCAAGTGCTTTGAGGTCGGCGAGTTTGGCTTGTGCGGCTTTGAATGTGCCTTCGGGCGTGAAGTTGCGCACGAACATTTCGTAAATGACGGCGGCTTTAATCCAATCGGGACTTGGAGTTGCGGTTGAACTTCCCATTGGCTTTGGCGTGCGGGCGTAGCCGCGAAGAAAAAACAAAAACGCGCCGATGAACGCAACGGCGAGAATGATAAGTGCGAAAGTCAGTCGCATGATTGAAAAGAAGGTCTATGAAAATTTTATCTTGCAAACCATGATTTCAACTTACAACATTTCAACGAACTTCGTTCAAGTTTAATGCTGACGCTTTGGCGCGCACTTTACAACACTTGCTTGCCGCTCTTTCTTTTGCTGGTGCGCCTTTTCGGGCGATTCAATCCCAAAATTCGTGCTTCGTTAAGCGGTCGCAAACTGCTCTTTGAAACGCTCACGGAAAAAGTGAGCCGACTTCCGCCACATCGCAAGCGCATTTGGTTTCATGTTGCGTCGGTTGGCGAGTTCGAGCAAGCCCGCCCTTTGATTGCGCACTTGCGCAAGCGTGGCGATTGGACGATTGTGGTTTCGTTTCTTTCCGTTTCAGGCTACGAAGCCCGAAAAAATTTTCCTGATGCCGACCTCATCACCTACTTGCCCGAAGATACTCCTGCCAATGCCCGCCGATTTTGCGCCCTCGTTCAGCCCACTGTTGCCGTTGTGGTGCGTTACGATTTTTGGCTCAATCATCTTTACGAAGCCAAACAGCACGGCGCAACATTGATGCTCATTTCAGCGTCCGTTCAAGCCAAATCAAGTTACTTTAAGCCTGTCTTAAAGTCATTTTACAACGCTCTTTTTTCGCTCTTTGATAAAATTTTCACAGTGTCGGAACACGATGCGAACACGTTGCGTGAAGGCTTTGCGCTCAACACGGTTGAAGTGGCGGGCGACACGCGCTACGACCAAGTCTATGAACGAAGCAAAGGGCGAAACAAAATTGCACACTTGGAAAAGTTTTATCACGGCAAGCGCGTGCTGATTGCAGGAAGCACTTGGCAGATTGATGAATCGCTGTTGGTCGAAGCCATCACGCACCTTAGCCAAGTCTCGCTGATTCTTGTGCCACACGAAATTAGCCATGCGCATTTAGAGTGGCTTGAATTGCTCTTGCAATCAAAGGGATTGGACTATGCACGCATTTCAACATTGCCCGAAAATTTTTCGAGCGAAAAGGTTTTGATTGTTGATGAAATTGGATATTTGGCAGAACTTTATGCGTTAGCAAGTGTGGGCTATGTTGGCGGCGGCTTCGGTGTGAATGTGCATAACACGCTTGAAGTGGCGGCGCATGGTGTGCCTGTGGTTTTCGGCGGCAACATTCACAAATCGCGTGAAGCAAAAGAATTGGTAGAAGCAGGCGCGGCATTCATCGTAACCGAATCTACTTTGCTCTCAACGTTAAAAAACTTGTTCGAGAATGATGAGGCAAGAGCAGAAGCGGGAGCGACGGCGGCGCAATTCGTTCAAGCACGATTGGGTGCAACTGAAAGAATTTTGAAGTATCTTCACAGAAATTAGAATCGCACAACAATGGTCAAAATTACGATTGAAATTGACAACGGAACAGAACCTCCTCGCGTGATTGAAATCAACGAAAAGGGCACCGCATTATCACACGAAAACTCTCTGCCGAAGAGCGCAAAAAGCGCATTAAGGAATTTTTAGAATGGACAGAGACAAATCGTGTCAAAATTGATGGTCCCATAGAAATTCCTTCGCGAGAAGAGCGCAATGCACGATAGAGTTTTTGTTGATTCAATTTCATCTAAATTGTGAACACTACCGAACTCAATTCCCACTATAAAACCTACCTGCGCGACTTTCTCAACTTCACCAAACTTGAACGCAATCTTTCCGACAACACGCGCGATGCCTATAAGCGCGACCTAACCCGATATTTGCTTTTCGCACAAGAAAACTGTGCCTCGCTGAACGACCTGACCTGCGAACATATTCGGCTCTATCTCAAAGACCTTGCAGAATTAGGATTGGAATCTACTTCTGTTTCGCGAAATATCTCGGCAATTCGTTCACTTCATCGATTTTTATTATCCGAGAAAATTCTCTCTAAAAATGTTGCCGAAGAAATTTCACTTCCGAAATCGAGCCGATATTTGCCTACTGTTCTCACGCTTGATGAAGTCTTTAGATTATTGGATATGCCGATGAGCGAAAAAAATCCGTCGCCGAAATTCGCTTTGCGTGATAAAGCGATTTTAGAACTGATGTATGCAACTGGTATTCGCGTCAGTGAAGCGGTTGAACTCAAACAACAAAGCCTATATTTTGAGGCAGGATTTATTCGCGTGTTTGGGAAAGGCGCAAAAGAGAGGCTTGTGCCTGTCGGTCGCTCGGCGATAGAGTGGGTAAGGCGTTATCAAACTGAACTGCGCGTGCGCCTTATGCGCAATTATTCCGAAGACTATCTTTTTCTTAACGCACGCGGTAAGAAATTAACGCGCATGAGTTTCTATAATATCATCGTGGAAAATGCTGTGCGTGCAGAAATTACAAAGGAAATTAGTCCGCATACGCTTCGCCATACCTTTGCGACACACTTGCTCGAAGGCGGTGCGGATTTACGCGCTGTGCAAGAAATGCTCGGACACAGCACCATTAAAGCCACACAAATTTACACACATATTGATAGGCAGTTTTTGAAAGAAGT